>Ga0208589_1000466_pt1 | contig 19217 bp, 19 predicted proteins | sample NGESurshal092012_2_FD_184486 | JGI IMG/M metagenome (GOLD analysis project Ga0208589, IMG submission 184486) | Arctic peat soil microbial communities from Barrow, Alaska - NGEE Surface sample F53-2 shallow-092012 (SPAdes) | ecosystem: Environmental > Terrestrial > Soil > Wetlands > Peat ... | reverse complement strand
GTCAAACGGCGCCGCCAGACGATCGAGAGCCAAGCGATCCAAGGACGCAGGGAGCGAAGTGTGCGGAAGCACATGAGCGACCGAGGACGCAGGAGCGCGCCGGCTATCGATCGTCTGGCCGTTAAACACGTCCGGCCCGCGGGGGGAGCGGACCGGATCGTGTGCACTGGGAGGAGGCGGGTGTGCATCGCGACGTGATGTCGCTGATATGCAGTATCTCCACGCCGATGAACGCCAGCTAAAAGTAGTCTGAGCGGATCCTCACAAACCCAGCTGGCGAATCCTCACAAAGCCGGGCTGTGCGCTCGAAGCGCCTCAGTAACTGTGGAAGCCGCGCCCACTCTTGCGCCCGAGCGCGTCTTCGCCGATCAGCTGATCGAGCTGTGGCGGGATCGGCGCGCCGATCGTCTCGCCGATCGTCTCGCCGATCGCCTTGCTGACATCGAGCCCGACGAGGTCGAGCAGCGCGAGCGGACCCATCGGGTGTCCCGCGCCCAGCTTCATGCACGTGTCGATGTCCGCAGCGCTCATGCCGGTCTCTTCCTGCAGCCGCACGGCGCTGAATAGATACGGGAACAGCAGGCGGTTGACGACGAAGCCGGGCACGTCGGGCACCTCGACGGGCGTCTTGTCGAAGTCAGCGCACAGCGACAGCGCGCGCTCGCGCGTCTCAGCGCTCGCGGCGGCAGGGAAGACGAGCTCGACGAGCTTCATCCTCGTGACCGGATTGAACACGTGCAGACCGAGGAAGCGGTCCGGTCGCCCGCTGGCCTCGGCGAGACCCTCGATCGAGAGCGATGACGTCGTGCTGCCGAGGATCGCCTTGTCGTTGAGCAACGTGTTCAGCTCGCCGAGCAGCGCGGCCTTGACGTCGTGATCCTCGACGATGGCCTCTACGACAAATTCCTCCTGCGTGAGCTCGCTCGGGTCCGTGACGATCTGCACGTTCGTGTGATCGACGTCGCCACCGAGCCGGTCGATTGTCTTGTCGACGGTCGCTCGCGCTCGCGCGGCCGAGCTGGTCGAGCGAGCGAGCAGCTGCACCGGTCCGTGGTGAGCGGCGGTCGCGGCCAGTCCGCAAGCGATCGCGCCGCTGCCGACGATCGCGAGGTGCTTGCTCGGGGCCTGTGATTGCTCGCTCAAGTCGGCTACTCCTCGGTCTCGCGAAAGTTGACTGACCAGTCAATCTAGTGCTGGCTGGACCGCGATACAGTATGTGTTGCAGGGGCCGGGCAGCTTCCCGACGCGATCCAACCGAACGAGATCGCTCCGTGTCTTTGCGCACAACCGCCGCGCAACAACGCCGTAGGAGGCAGACAAAATGAGGCAAGCAGAGGGCCGCGAGGTCGTAATCGTCGAGGCTGTGCGCACGCCGATCGGGCGCGGGCACAAGGAGAAGGGCTACTACAAGGACACGCACCCGAACGCGCTGCTCGGCAAGGTCTACTCGGAGGTCATCGCGCGCTCCGGCGTCGACGCATCCGAGGTCGAGGACGTCGTCGCAGGCTGCGTGCAGCAGTTCGGCGAGCAGGGCTTCAACATCGCTCGTAACGCATGGCTGCAGGAGGGTCTGCCGATCGAGACGCCCGGCACGACGATCGACCGCCAGTGCGGCTCCGCACAGCAGGCCGTGAACTTCTCGGCCGCGCTGATCGCCGCCGGCGTGCACGACGCAATGATCGGCTCCGGCGTCGAGCACATGGGTCACTTCCCGTTCGCTGCGGGGATGAAGACGCAGGAGGACTTCGGCTACGCGTTCACACCCGAGCTGATGGCCAAGCACAACATCGTCGGGCAGGGTCTCGGCGCCGAGATGATCGCCGACGAGTGGGAGATACCGCGCTCAGAGCTCGACGAGCTGGCGGTGCGCTCGCACAAACTGGCCCATCAGGCCACCGAGGAGGGTCGCTTCGAGCGCGAGATCGTGTCATTCGCGGTCAACGGCGACACTTACGTCACCGATCAGGGCATCCGTCCCGACACCAACCTCGAGGCGCTCTCCCAGCTCAAACCGGCCTTCAAGCCCGACGGCAAGATCACGGCCGGCAACGCGTCGCAGATCTCCGACGGCGCGGCGGCGGTGCTGCTGATGTCTGCCGACAAGGCCAAAGAGCTCGGCCTGACGCCGCGCGCGCGGATCGTAGACCAGACGACCGTCGGCTGCGACCCCGTGAAAATGCTCGAGGGTCCGATCCCGGCGACGCAGAAGATCCTCGACCGCAACGGGATGAGCATCGATGACATCGACCTGTTCGAGATCAACGAGGCGTTCGCGCCGGTCGTCGCAGCGTGGCGACGCGAGCACAACCCCGACATGGACCGGGTCAACGTTAACGGCGGCGCGATGGCGCTCGGGCACCCGCTCGGCTCCACGGGCGCGCGTCTGATCACGACGCTGCTGCATGAGCTCGAGCGCTCCGACAAGGAGATCGGCTTCGTCACGATGTGCTGCGGTGGCGGGCTTGGCACGGGCACGCTGATTCAGCGCGTCTGAGCTGACCCCGGTTTTCCTTGGAACGGCCGGCCCTTCGGGGTCGGCCGTTTGCGTTTGGAGGCGGTTCCGCCGGCTCGGCGCTTGCGCAGCGCGCTGACCCGCGGCGCTCGTGTGGAGCTAGCCGGCCGGCCCGCCGCCGGTCCAGTCGACGGGCACCGGCGCCAGTGCGAGCAGCGCCTGCCACGTCGCGGCTTCGGCGACGCCCGTGACAGGCAGCAAGTGAGCGGCCTGGAAGGAGCGTAGGTTCGCCGTCGTCTGCGATGCGAAGTTGCCCGTGACTTCCTGCGTCGGGATCGCCGTCGCGAGGTGCTCCTGCAGCCATAGGACTTGATCGCCCTTCGCGCCTTTGCCAAGTTCCGGATAGGCCGTGTTCGGCACGACGCTCGTCAGCGGCGCGAGCGGCGCCGCCAGTGCGGCCCAGTCGCTAGCCGGCGTCTCCTGCCAGTCCCAGAACGAGAGCCCTGTCGCGCCGTAGTCGACGGCCTCCTCGCGGAAGCGCAGCACTTCGGCTGCGGTGACGCCGCCGTAGGTCTGCCCGAGCGGGAAGAGCGGACGTCCGTAGATGCGATTGCCGATGTACGTGTTCGCGTAGACCGTGTCGACGGAGGTGCCGATGTCCTTCCAGTACATCTGCGGCGCGTTGTACTGCGCGCCGTTCGGGCCGAGGAAGACTGAGTACGGCTCCGAGGAGTGGTAGGAGACGTACGGGAACGAAGCGAGCGCGAGCGGAAACGCCGTGCCGATCTTCGCACGCAGGTCGTCGATGTACGTCTGCGCGGCCGCGTAGTGGCCTTCGTACTCGGCCTCGGCGTCGATCACGAGGCAGTCGGCGCCGTTCGCGACGGCCTCCGCGCCGAGGTTCGCCTCGCCGGCCGGATTCGTGCCGTAGACGTACTGCCACGCGCAGACTTTCAGTCCGTTCGCGTGCAGTTCCGCCACGAACTGGGGCGAGAACTGACTCCAGTAGTTGGTCGAGCCGTCGGAGCTCTTGACGAACAGCGTGCTGACACCGGCCGTGTGCGCCTGCGCGACGATCGACGTGACGTTGCCGCTGTTCGATTTGTTCACGTACCAGATCCACATTCCTTGCCCGTCGAACGGCGAGCCGCTGACGGCACCGACGGCCGACGGCAGCGGCGCGGGCTTCGGTTTCGGCGGGGGGTGCAGCGCATGTTTGTAGACGTAGATCGGCCCGTACGAGCTCGAGTGCCGCGCGCCGCTGAGCACGACCATGATGTGCCCCGAGTGCGCCGCGCTCGGAACCGTCAGCACGAGCCCGGCATTCGTCTTGCGCAGGTGCGAGCCCGGCGAGGTGCGCCCGATCCGCGCGCCCGGTGAGCGCGGGAATGCGATCGTCATGCCCGAGAGCAGGCCTTTGCCGGCGATCAGCAGCGTGCCGTGCGTCGATACCTGGTGCGGGTTGCCGCTGCACTTCGGCTGCGGCACGCAGCTGACGCTCGTGATCCGGATCGTCGTGATGTGCGGGCTCGCCGCGACCTTCGTCTTTGCAGCGGCCGGCGCCGAGGAGCTCGGCGCGGGCGTCGTGCCGGGTACCGACGCCGTCGTGGTCGCTCCCGCTCCGCCCGTCGAGGCGACGCCGCCGGCGCTCGTGGCGGCGGCGCTTGCGGCTGTGCCGGCCAGGCTCACGAGAGAGCACGACAGCGCCGCGAGCGTCGCGGCGGCGAGACGGCTGAAACGAAGCCTGGATCGCTTGTGGGCGGCGTTGATCGCCAAGACAATCCCTTCTACGGCGGGCAAATTCATCTGCCCGATAGGCGGCGTCAGAGGTTAGCCGCTATGCCTGGGAGAACCGAGCAGCGCCACGGAAGTTGCGTCAGCCCCAGCGAAAGCCCACAGCTGAAGGACGTGCTTGCAGCGGGCTTGACGGCAGATCCGGCGCCGTGTCGGGCAGGTTGAAGCCCGTCGGCGCGACATCGTTCGGCGCGTCCGCGTGAAACAGCGAGGCGAGGTACTGAATCTGCTCGCGCCCGACACCGAGCTCGAACTGCCCACCGCCGTAGTTGCCGATTCCGCGCGCGGCGCAGTAGTCGTAGGCATCGAGCAGCGTACGCAGGCCGCCGAGCCGCGACGGCTTGATGTTGACCATCCGTGGGGGATAGGGCAGCGCTTCGATGTCCTCGATCGAGTGGATCGGCGCATCCCAGGAGAAGCGCTCGCGGTGCTCTGCGAGCAATGCATCAGTCTCGGGCGTCAGCTTCGGATCCTCGATCCACGCGTGCGGGAACGCCTCGACGACGCGTGCGTAGAGCACCGGATCGGCGGGCTGGTCGACGATCGATCCGACGTAGAGGCCCTTGAAGTCGACCGAATCGATGGCGCCCGTCGCGCGCAGCTCGGCGATCAGCGGCTCGTCCCACGAGCTCGTCGGGTCGAGCTTGAAGCGCATACCCGGATACAGCGCGAGACGGCTGTCGACGGGCTCGATCGAAGGCGGCTCGCCGAGGCGCAGCGAGACGACGAAGCGCACCGGCTCGCACTCGCGCGTGAGCGCCGCATGTAGCGTCGTGCCAGCCTGGCGCAACGCGAGATCGAGCGCTGCCGACTCATACGCCCACGTGCGGTAGTTGGCCGAGACCTCGCGCTGTGGTGGCTCGGGAAAGAGCGATAGCTCTGCGAGCCGCTCAGCGAAGCTCGCCAGCGTGAAGCTGCCGCTCAGCTGCAGCGCAGGCCCGGCCGCCTGCAGGATCTCCTGATCGACGGCGTCGTACGTGACGTCCTCACCGACGCCCTCGTGCTCACGGCCGTGCAGATGGATCACGGTGCTCTTGCGCACGAAATCGCTCGACACGTCGGCCTGCAGCGGCTCCAGCGTGTAGCGCTCGATCTCCAGCGGCAATCCGGCCAGGAGCTCCCATGTACTCACCCGCCGGCCTCGCTCTCGAGGCGGCCGACGAGCTCGTCGAGGCGCAGCTCCTCCAGCGCGTTGCCGACCGCGCTCAGCTCGCTCGCGCACAGCTCGATCAGCGACTTGCCCTCCTTGACGAGCTCGAGTGTCTCGTTGAGGCTTGCCTCGCCCGAGTCCAGGCGGCGGATGATCTCCTCAACGCGCGCCGAAGCGGCCTCATAGGACAGCGCCGCCGCTGCGGGCGGCTGCTCGCCGTCGCTCATCGCTCCTCCACACGCGCCGCCACGGCCCCGTCGGCAAAACGCAAGCGCAGATCCTGCGCCTCGCGCGCCTGCGCTGCGCTTGCAAGCGGCTCGCCACCGGGCGCCTCGACGAGCGCATAGCCACGCTCGAGCGTCCGCTGCGGGTCGTGTGCCGCGAGCGCCAGCGCCAAGCGCTCGAGCTCGCGCGGCTGGCGCTGGCGGCAGTCGAGTAGCGCCGCGTCCGCCTTGCGTCGCGTCACGAGCGCGCGTCGCTGGATCACCGTGAGCTCGGCGTCGAGTCGTCTGCGTGAGCCCGCGCGGATCTCGCGCAGCTGCTGGTGCAGCCGCGTGCGCTGGCGATCGACGTGTGCGCCCGGCGCGCGCGAGAGCTGCGCCAGCAGCCGCGCCCGCGTGAGCACCGCGCGGCGACCCTGCTCGCGCATGCGCGCGGCCGTCGGAGCGAGCCCTGCGCGGGCCAGCATCGCGCGGCGCGCGTGGTCACGCAGTCGCGCCGCGGCCTTGGCCTGTTCGCTGCGCGCCGCGTGGCAATCGACTCCGACGGCCGCCTCGGCCGCGTGCGTCGGCGTCGAGCAGCTGACGGCCGCGACATCGTCGAGCAGCGTGCGGTCGGTGTGGTGGCCGACCGATGCGATCACGGGCACCTTCAGCAGCGCGACCGTCCGGCACAGCGTCTCGTCGCAGAAGCAGAGCAGGTCGGCGAGCGAGCCGCCGCCGCGCGCGACGATCACGACGTCGACGTCGGCGAGCGCCGCAAGGTCGCCGAGCACGCGCACGATCGCCGGCGCCGCGTGGCGATCCTGCACCGGCGCAAAGCCCCACACGAGGCGTCCCGCCCAGCCGCGGCGCGCGAGCGCGGCGAGCACGTCATCGCGCGCCTTGCCCTGCTCGCCCGTGACGATCCCGATCGTGCGAGGGACGAGCGCGCGTTGCAGCTGCTTCTGCGGGTCGATCAGGCCCTCGGCGTCGAGCTGCTTGCGCAGGCGGTCGATGCGCGCGAGCAGGTCGCCCTCGCCGGCGACGCGCAGGTCTGTGACGGAGAACGAGAAGCCCGGCGAGGACGTCGCGCTGCCCGGGTAGTAGTCGCAACCGCCGGCAATCACGACCTGCATTCCGTCCGACGGCGCTGCGCCGGCACGCGCCACGATCTTCTCCCAGTCCGCGCGCCAGACGGCGCACGGCAGCGCCCCGCCGGCGTCGCGCAGCTCGAAGTACACGCGTGCCCGTGAGACGCGCACGTTGACGAGCTCGCCCACGACCTGCACGCGTGCGAACGAGCGCAGCTTGCCGCGTAGCGCGGCCGAGTACTCACCGACCGGAAACGGCCCCGCGAGCGCGCTCTGCGGGATCCCGGACGCTTCGAGATCGATCGCCGAGGCGGGCACGCCGTCAGTCGCGTTGGCGCGGACACCGACGCCTGAGCCGGCCTCGGCTTCGCCCGCGAACAAAGGCGCGATAGAGGGGTCCGTCGACGCCATCGAAGGCCAGCATAGGCGGTACGATCGACGGCAATGCGCAGCTGTCGACCCGTGCCCTTCGGCGCCTAGCAACGGCCGCCGTGGCGAACCGCAACAAGGGCGGTCGCGCGCGCTCGCGCAAGCGCCGTCGCAGCGTCGGCGCGCAGAGCGGCAATGCTGCGTCCGCGCAGTCGCCGAGCGCCACCGGCGCAGGCACGGCGACGGCCGAGGCCGAGGATCAGGGCGCTAAGCGCGGGCAGTCCGGTAAGCGCTCCACGCATGCCGGTGCTTCGCGCACGCGCGCCGCGCAGCGCGGCGGCGCCGAGAGCGCGCGTGGCTTCAAAGACCCGCAATCGCTCGGCGAGCGTCCTGAGCCGCCGTGGCATCCGGTGCCGCTCTCGGAGTTGTTGATCCTCGCCGGGGCGATCGGAACGGTCGTCGGATTGAGTCGCGGCATTTCGCACGGCGGTCCGCCGCTGATCGCGGGACTCGCGGCCGTCGTCATCGGGACGGCCGAGGTGACGCTTCGCGAGCACCTCAGTGGCTATCGCTCGCACACGCTGATCCTCGCGCTGCTGCCGACGATTGCGTTCCACTCGGCTGTCGTGCTGATCGTCGCGGCCTTCACGTCGACGCCGCGCGCGCTCAACGTCGCGCTGCTGTTCGTCGACGCTGCGATCTTCGCGTTCCTCTTCAAACTGCTGCGTGTGCGCTTTCAGGACGCGCGCCGCGAGCGCGTCTTCGCCGGTCGCCGCTAGCGCCAGGCACTGCTTCTCCGCCAGCCGCCCGCTGGCCGAACTGGGCGAGGCGCTTAGAAGGTGCCGGCCGCTGCGCCGTCAAGCGACGGCAGCGTGCGCTCGCCCGGAGGGCCGGCCTCGCCGCGAACCTCGCCTGCGAAGCCGAGGCGCGTCAGGCGCTCGATCTCGCGCTCGCCTTCGATCCGAGCTGGATGATCTGCAGGCAGGCCCGCGATCAGCTTCACGATGCGCGCGCGCAGCTGCATCGCGAAGTGCGGCGTCGATGCGCCCATCAGCTTGCGCACGTCCTCGACGCTGACTGCTCCTTCGCGCTCCTTGCGCAGCGTCTGCGGGTTCTCGGCCTGGCTCACGGTGATCCTCGTCTGCTCGCGTTGGTCGTCATTCGGCTTCGGCGACCGACTGTTCGCCGGCCGACGACTGGCGCGGTGCAATCTCGAGCACCGTGTCGAGTTCCGCTTGCGCGAGCGCCGAAATCGCGCTTTCGTCGCCGATCAGCCAGCCGTGATTGTAGACCTCGCGAACGGGCGAGACCGCCGTCGTGTAGCCCGGCTCGATGTCGCTGAGGTATTTCGTCAGCGCCGCGGGAACCGCCGCGCTGCGTTCGACCAGCAGCAGTGGTCCGTAGTCGCCGTGCGCCGAGAGCGGCGCCGCCGCCGGAGCATCGAGTGGGCGAGCGACGTTCGCGAAGACGAGCCCATGGCCGGCTTCGTGGATGCCCCAGCCGAAAGCGCCGCGCGAGAAGCGCGAGACCGAGATCGCGTTTTCGACTGGGTTCGAGCTCGCGCGCACTTCGTCCGGTTCGGCAGTGCCGCTCGAGCCGGACACGTGCACGACCGTGCCGAGGCGCGCAAGCGCCGCATACACGCTCGCGTGCAGCGTCGTCGGCGCGACGACGTAGATCGTCGGCTTGTGAAGGCGGCGCAGCGCGGCGGTCGTTGGGGCGGGCACTTCCGAGCTCGTCACGAACAGGATCGGCGCGCCACTCTCGGCGGCGAGTGCCGCAGCCGGCATCTGCAGCGCGCGCGGCGCATCGGCCGCGACGACGAGCACGCTGCGCGGTTCTTTCCCGCTCGCCGCTTCCGCGAAGCGTTGCGTCGCATCGCCGAGTCCGGATGCCGCTTCGCTCGTGGCCGACCTGCTCGGCTTGCCGGTCGCAGTCGTGCTCGAGCCCGTCGCTCCGCCGTCGAGCTTCTCGGCCCTGCCTTCGGCGATGTCGGAGATGTCGCGTACGCGATAGCCGCCGGGCACTGGCGCCGACGTGCCGACGCGGATCACTTGTGCGTCGCCGAGCGAATGCGCACCGAGCGGGCGCATCGCGCGCAGCGCCTGCGCGCTCGCTTCCGGCAGCTTGCCGCCGTCGGCGTAGAGCAGCGGCGCGCCGACCGGAGCGCTCGCGAGCACCGAGGCGGCGAGCGCGCCGTACCAGTTGTGCTCATCGACGAGCACGACTGCCTGTGGTCGCGTCGCGGGCGTGAGCCCGGGGTAGACCGCCTCGGCGACCGCCGCCGCGTCGCTAACGGGATCGGCGCCGCCGAGCCGCGTCGTGTTCTTCGTCGAGACACCGACGACGCCGTGTGCGGCCGGTGGTGCGAGTGCACCCGTGCTCGAGCCGGCTGTCGGCGAGCCGTGTCCCTTCCCGCATCCGCTCAGCACCCCGGCGAGCAGCACCCCGGCGAGCAGCGCGCCGGCGAGTGCGAGCGCGGCAATCGGCCGGAGCGAGGAGGCGCGCATGGGCGCGGACACTAGCGTGCAAGCCGGAGCGCGCTGGGCGCAACGAGCGTGCGCCTGCGACGTTCTCGCCGTCGATCCTCGCGCGGCGAGGTTTGCGCAGGTTTGGGATTGGGGCGGTCGGGTATCTAGGGGCACTATTCCGGCCGTTTGCAGGCAAACAATGCACACCGGCGCCCAGCTGCTGCAAGCGTCCTTGCACTCTGTTAGCCTGCCGCGGCAAGAACGCCGAGTCGCTGATCAGATGTCAGCGACCGGGGGACCCAAGTTGTTGGGGCGAATCCCACGTTGGACCGTGAGAAGCGCAGGCTCTTTCAGCGCTAGCCCGTCAGCTAACCCCGGAGGCCGAAGAAAGAGGTCGTTGTTTTGCGGGTGCGAACCCTCAGTACGTTCCTAGGCAGTTTGACGTTCCTATTGGCCGCGGCGGCGCCTTCAATGGCCGTCACGACCGGCGGCGCAGCCGCCGGAGCCCCGACAACGGCCCCGGCCGCGGCGGCTCCGACGACGGCTCCCGCGATTCATCTCTCGCCGATCACGTCGAAGTCGACGAAGCTCAGCTACAAAGGCCCGGTCTACGAGAAAACGGCCACAGGCGAAGTCGTTCCGTATGTCGCGCCCGCTCCTGCGACGCAGTTGACGAGCACGACGGGCGGCGTCCCGACGAGCGCGGCGACGACTGCCGCGGTGAGCACGAACGGTCTGACCGAAGTGACCGAGACAGCAGCGACACCGCAGCCGGAGCTGCTCGTACCGGGCTCGATCGCACGCTATGTCAACGGCTACGCGGCGGCGCCGATGAACGCGCCCGCGAACGTCCAGCAGGTGATCTGGACTGCGAACGAGATCATCGGCCTGCCCTACATCTTCGGCGGCGGACACGCGTCGTTCAACGCGGCCGGGTATGACTGCTCGGGTACCGTGTCGTTTGCGCTGCACGGTGGCAGCCTGCTCTCGACGCCGATGGACTCCTCTGAATTCGAGTCCTGGGGCTCGCACGGCGCCGGTCGCTGGATTGCGGTCTTCGGCAATGCCGGCCACGCCTACATGGACGTCGCCGGGCTGCGCTTGGACACGAGCGCTGCCGATGACCCGTCCGATCAGCAGGGCCCGCGCTGGCGTCCGCTGCGTCCGGCAAATGGCGGCTTCGTCGTTCGCCACCCGCTCGGACTCTGAGTCTCCGCGACCCCCGGTCGGCTACGCTTGGACTAGCTGGCCGATCCGGGATCGGTCGCCCCGAAGAACGCAATAGGAGGATCCGATGGCCGGGCTGACCGGGCGCATGTCAACCGTCGTAAAGGCGAAGGTCTCGAAACTGCTGGATCGCGCTGAAGACCCGGCCGAGACGCTGGACTACAGCTACCAGAAGCAGGTCGAACAGCTGCAGAACGTAAAGAAGGGCATCGCGGACGTCGTGACCGCGAAGAAGCGCCTGCAGATGCAGGAAAAGACCTTGCAGCAGAGCGTCGTCAAGCTCGACACGCAGGCCCGCCAGGCGCTCTCTGCGGGCAACGAAGACCTTGCGCGAACGGCGCTCGAACGCAAGAACGTTGCGCAGACGGAGCTTCAGGGGCTCGACACGCAGGTCACAGAACTCGAAGAGCAGCAGCAAAAGCTGACCGACTCCGAGCAGAAACTGCGCGCGAAGATCGAGGCCTTCCGCACGAAGAAGGAGGTCATCAAGGCTCAGTACTCCGCCGCCGAGGCGCAGGTGCGCATCTCCGAGGCCGCCACGGGCGTCGGTGAGCAGATGGCCGACGTAGGGCTCGCGATGCAGCGCGCCGTCGACAAGACCGAAAACATGAAAGCGCGCGCCGACGCGGTCTCGGAGCTCGAACAGGCCGGCACGTTCGACGACATCACGCAGCTCGGCGGCGGTGAAGACGACATCGACCGCCAGCTCAAGCAGCTGTCGAGTCAGCCTGCGGTCGACGACGACCTCGCGAAGCTGAAGAGCGAACTCGGTCAGGGTAGTGGCGGCGAGACGCCACAGATCGCTCCGGGTGGCGACGCCGGCGCGAGCACGCCCGCACCGCCGAGCGAGGGTGGTCAGTCATGATCGTCCGTATCTCCGGCGAGGACCAGTATCGCCTCGCCGACGAGAAGACCGCAGAGCTCAACGAGCTCGACAACGCCGTCGTCTCCGCCTGCGAGGGCGGCGACGAGCAGGGCTACGCCGAGACGTTCGCCTCGCTGCTCGACTACGTCCGCAAGAACGGCGAGCGCGTCGCCGACGACGAGCTCGCCGGATCAGACCTGATCCTGCCGCCTGCTGACCTCAGCTTCGAGGAGGCCGGCAAGGCGTTCAACGGCGAGGGCTTGATCCCCGACTAGATCGGGATTCCCCACAAGGGGAACCAGCGCTCGATTTCGGTCTCCATCGGCAGCTCTGAGCCGACCTGCGCCTTCAGCTGTAGCTCGCGCTCGGTCGAGCGCTCTTTGCCGTCGCCTGGCGCGGGCACGAAGGGGTACCACGCGCCGCGCTTGTAGTTGTAGATGAAGTAGATCCGCTGGCCTTTGCCGTCGACGAAGGCGAACACGGCGCACAGCAGGCGTTCGCCGAAGCCGGCCGTCTCGATCGAGCTCGAGACGGCGTTGATGCCGACGGCGAGGTCTTCGACGCTCGGTGCACCGTCGGGGTTGCGCAGGATCATCCAGCGGTAGCCGTAGCTGTCGTCTTCGGTCTTGACGCTCGTGCCGCTGTCGCCGCCCGTCGCCTTGACGACTTCTTCCATGTCCTTGATCGTCGCTTCGAATTCGCTCGTCGCGAGCGCCTGGAAGACGATCGCGGCGCTGCCTGAGGGGTCGATCTGGTGCTCGGCCTGCAGGTCGACGTAGGCCGTCGTGATTGCGAACAGGCGGTCGGGCGCCGGCCCCTTGACCTGATGGCGCCCGGTGAGGATGTCGCGGAGGCCCAAGGCTCAGGCGTTGGCGGCGCTGAGGCCGCCCTGCAACTGCGACTCAAGGCGCTCGAGCGCGGCGAGGCGCTGCTCGAGCGGCGGGTGGTCGGCGAACAGGTTCATCAGCGACTTCTTCGCGCGCGCCGGGATGATGAAGAACGCGCTCATGCTTTCGGCCTTACGCAGGTCCTGCACGGGCTCGCGTTCAATCGTGCCGCTGATCTTCAAAAGCGCCGAGGCGAGCGCGCTCGGGCGGCCCGTCAGCACAGCCGAGCCGCGGTCGGCGGCGAACTCGCGGTAGCGCGAGAGCGTGCGCAGCAAGACGAACGAGACCGCGTAGACGACGACGGAGACGAGGATCACGATCATGATGTCCTGCTCCTCTTCGTCGTTGCCGTAGCCGCCGCCGAAGAACAGCGCGAACTGCGCGATCAGCGAAGCGAGCGTCGCGAAGAAGCTCGCGAGCGTCATCACCATCACGTCGCGGTTGATCACGTGCGTCAGCTCGTGCGCCATCACGCCTTCGAGCTCGGCCGGCGAGAGCATCTCGAGGATGCCGCGCGTCGCGCAGACCGTCGCGGACTTCTGCGAGCGGCCCATCGCGCAGGCGTTCGGCATCGAGGTCTCCATCACGCAGACACGCGGTTTCGGCAGGTCGGCCTGCACGCAGAGGCGGTCGATGATCCCGTGCAGCTCCGGCTCTTGCTCGGGCGTGACCTCTTTGAGCCCGAGCGAGGCCATCGCGAGCTTGTCCGAGCCGAACAGCTGCACGACGAGCAGCACGAGCGCGACGACGACGATCAGCCCCGCGCCGGCACCCGCGGCGAACAGCACGCCGACGAACACGACGTAGAGCAGGCCGAGTAGGAACAGCGTTAGCAACATGCGCGCCTGCAGGCCCGTGTCTTTGCCGAAGTTCTGGCGTCGTGCTGGCATGCGCAGATTGTCGCAGACAGAGATACGGGTGCCCTAAAGTTGCGCTCTGATGTCGCACGCGCGGACACAACCACGATCGAACGGTGGGACCCAGCCGCGATGAAGCCCGAAGTTCATCTGCTCGGAATATCGATAAAGACGTTCGGCGTGACCTTCGCACTCGGCTTCGTCGCTTGCGGAATGGTCGTCGCGCGCAGGCTGCGAGAGCTCGGCAGGCCGGTCGACTGGGCGTATGAGATCACCTTCGCCGCGCTGATCGGCGGCGTCGTCGGCGCGCGCGCGTACTACGTGATCCAGAACTGGTCGACGACGAAGCACGACCTGCTCGGCTCGATCTTCTCCGGCTCCGGGCTCGTCTGGTACGGCGGCGCGATCGGCGGCGCGATCGGTGTGATCGGCTGGATGCGCTGGCGCAAAGTCCTCGAACTGCGAATGCTCGACATGTGCGCGACGGCGCTCGCGCTCGGCTATGCGATCGGTCGGATCGGCTGTCAGGTCTCGGGCGATGGCGACTACGGGATCCACTCGACGCTGCCTTGGGCGATGGGCTATCCGCACGGCACGCTGCCGACGCCGCCCGGCGTCAGGGTGCAGCCGACGCCGATCTACGAGACCGTCGCGATGTGCCTCGTCGCGTGGGGCCTGTGGCAGCTGCGCGACCGCGTCAGACCGGGCGTCGTGTTCGCGCTCTACCTGCTGCTGAGTGGCTTCGAGCGCTTCCTCGTCGAGTTCGTGCGGCGCAACACGGAGGTCTTCGCAGGGCTGACCTCGCCGCAGCTCGAGAGCCTCGCGCTGATGGCGATCGGCGCCGTCTGGCTGGCGCTGATCGTGCGCCGCGGCGGCGCTTCGTCGCTGCGCGCCGCGCCGGCCTGAGGCCGCGCATTGGCGGCCGCGCCCAAGGCACGCGATAATCCCGCGGCGATGGCGACCGAGACGACCCTTTCCGACGTGTTTCCGCTCGGCAGCCGCGTGAACGAGCGCGGCCGCCTCGAGATCGGCAGCTGCGACGCGATCGAGCTTGCGCGCGAGTTCGGCACGCCTGCGTACGTCGTCGCCGAGGACGACCTGCGCGCTCGCGCGCGTGCGTTTGTGCAGGCCGGCGCCGCGACAGGGCACGGCGACTTCAACGTCGTCTTCGCGTCGAAGGCCTTCCCCTGCACGGCCGTGCTCGCGCTCTTTGCGCAAGAGGGCCTGTGGTGCGACGTCGCCTCCGGCGGCGAGCTGCACCTCGCGCTGAACGCTGGCTTCCCGGCCGAGCGCCTCGTGCTGCACGGCAACGCCAAGTCCGAGGCTGAGCTGCGCATCGCGCTCGAGTGCGGCGTCGGGCTGATCGTGCTCGACAATTTTGATGAGATCGATCGTCTTCAGCGGCTCGTGGCCGACGGTGCGGGCGGGGCTGACGCACAAGTGCTGATTCGCGTGACGCCGGACGTACGCGGCGAGACGCACGAGAAGATCTCGACCGGTCAGGCGGACTCGAAGTTCGGCTTCTCGATCGCGCGCGCCGCCGAGGCGATCGCGCGCGTGCAGCAGGCCGACGGGCTCTCGCTTCAAGGGCTGCATGCGCACATCGGCTCGCAGCTGCTCGAGCTCGACCCGTTTCGCGCCGAGATCGCCGAGCTCGCGAAGCTCGGCGACTTCCCCGTGTGGGATCTCGGCGGCGGCCTCGGCGTGCGCTACACCGCCGAGCAGCCTTCGCCGCCGCCCGTCGAGGAGTACGTGCAGACGATCGCGCGCGCCGCCGCCGAGCACGGCATGGACGCGCCCGGCAAGCGGCTGTTCATCGAGCCCGGCCGCTCGCTCTGCGCGAACGCCGGCGTTACGCTGTATAGCGTCGAGAGCATCAAGCAGAACGTCTCGCGCTGGGTCGCCGTCGACGGCGGCATGTCCGACAACCTGCGCCCGATGCTCTACGGCGCCGTCTACGAAGCGCACGTCGCCGACCGGCTCGGCGGCGAGACGCCGTGCGAGCTCGCCGGCAAGCACTGCGAGTCAGGCGACGTGATCGTCCGCGACGCGCTGCTCGACGACCCGCGCGTCGGCGACGTGATCGTCACGCCTGCGACCGGCGCGTACGGTTATGCGATGGCGAACAACTACAACGGCGTACCGCGCGCGCCCGTGATCTTCTGCCGCGACGGCGACGCACGCGTCGTCGTCAGGCGCGAGACGTTCGACGATCTGAGCGCACGCGATGTCGGCTGAGGTGCGGGGCGCAGGCGGCGCGCCGCCGTTTCAGGTCGGCCTGCTCGGCCACGGCACCGTCGGCGCGGCGTTCGCGTCGCTGCTCGACGAGCGCGCCGATGAGATCGAGCGCTTCAACGGTCGGCGGCCTGTGATCTGCGGCGTGCTGACGCGCTCGCGCGGCGACTTCGAGCAGATCCTCGCCGACTCTGACCTGATCGTCGAGGTGATGGGCGGGCTCGAACCGGCGCGCGACTACCTGATGCGCGCGATCACCGCCGGCAAGCACGTCGTCACGGCGAACAAGCAGCTGCTCTCCCAGCACGGCGAGGAGCTGTTCGAGAGCGCGCGCGAGCGCGACGTGCGGTTGCGCTTCGAGGCGGCCGTCGCCGGCGCCGTGCCCGTCGTGCGCGTGCTCGAGGAGTCGCTCTCGGCGACGCCGATCGAGCGGATCCACGGAATCGTCAACGGCACGACGAACTTCATTCTCAGCGAGATGGCACGCGGTCTCTCCTACGCCGATGCGCTCGCCGAGGCGCAGCGCGTCGGCTACGCCGAGGCCGACCCCTCAGACGACGTCTCCGGGCGCGATGCGGCAGCGAAGATGGCGATCCTCGCGCGGCTCGCGTTCGGCTCGCCCGTGCACCTCGACGAGGTCCGCTACGAAGGCATCGAGAACCTGCACGGCGACGACCTCGAGTATGCGCGCGAACTCGGGCTCGGGCTGAAGCTCGTCGGCACCGCCGAGCGCCGCCAGGGCGGCCTCGCTGTGCACGTGCACCCGACGTTCCTCTACTCCGGACACCCGCTCGCGTCGATCTCCGGCCCGTTCAACGCCGTCACGGTCGAATCCGAGACGATCACCGAGCTGACGATGTCCGGCCCCGGCGCCGGCGGCCTGCAGACGGCGAGCGCCGTGCTCGGCGACGTCGTCAGCGTGATGACCGGCGGCGCGCGCCCGCCCGCGCCGCCACTGCGCTTGACGCTCATTGAGGATGTCGAGAGCGCGTACTACTTGCACCTCGACATGACCGACGAGCCCGGCGTGCTCGCGTCCGTGACGAAGGCGCTCGGCGAGCACAACGTCTCGATTAAGTCCGTTGTACAGCGCGGGATCTCAGAGCACGCGCGGCTCGTGATGGTCACGCATCCTGTGCTTGAGTCAAGTCTGCGCGCCGCGCTCGAGCAGATCGGCGAGTTCAGCTTCATGCGCGCCGCGCCACGGATGATCAGAGTTATCGAAGAGGAGTTCACGTGAGCGAGACGCCCCCAGTCAGCGAGTTCCCGCGCGTGCCGCTGCCGCTCGTCGAAGGCGCCGCCTTCAGCGGCACGCACGTGCCGTTGATCGAGCGCTACCACGAGCGGTTGCCGTTCGACCCTGGCGACAAGCTCGTCAGCCTGCAGGAGGGCTCGACGCCGCTGCTGCGCGCCCCCGTCATCTCAGAGATGGTCGGCGCGACGGTGCGGCTGAAGCTCGAGGGCGCGAATCCGACCGGATCGTTCAAGGACCGCGGCATGACCTGCGCCGTCTCGGCCGCCGTGCGCGACGGCGCAAAGGCCGTCGTTTGCGCCTCTACCGGCAACACGGCCGCGAGCGCCGCCGCGTATGCCGCGCGCGCGGGCCTCACCTGCGCCGTGATCGTTCCCGACGGCAAGATCGCGCAGGGCAAGATGGCGCAGACGCTCGTCCATGGCGCACGCGTGATCTCGCTCGCGGGCAACTTCGACCAGGCGCTGACGCTCGTGCGCGAGCTGACCGCGTCGCACCCGATCGTGCTCGTCAACTCCGTCAACGAGTTCCGCATCGAAGGGCAGAAGACGGCCGCGTTCGAGATCCACGAGGCGCTCGCCGGCGAGCTCGACGCGCTCTGCATCCCGGTCGGCAACGCCGGCAACATCACCTCCTACTGGCGTGGCTTTCGCGAGGTCGGCGCGCACCCGCGGATGCTCGGCTACCAGGCCGAAGGCGCCGCGCCGCTCGTCGAGGGCAAAGTGATCGAGCACCCCGAAACGGTCGCGAGCGCGATCCGCATCGGCAACCCCGTGCGTTGGGAGGACGCGATGTCGGCCGCGACCGACTCGCGCGGCGCGATCCGGATGGTCAGCGACAAGGAGATCCTGCACGCCTACCGGCTGCTCGCCTCGCGCGAAGGGATGTTCTGCGAGCCGGCCTCCGCCGCGTCTGTCGCCGGGCTGCTCAAGTACGGCGCGGAAGGCGCCGAGCAGATCGTCTGCGTGCTGACCGGACGCGGGCTGAAGGACCCCGAGACGGCGATCGCCAACAACGACGGGCTGATCATCCAGTGCGTCGCCGAGACAGCTGCGATCGAGGAAGCAGTTCTGGGTGATCCGTAGGAGGCTCGTGCGCGTGCCGGCGTCCTCGGCGAACCTCGGGCCGGGGTTCGACTGCATGGCCGCCGCGCTCGCGCTGCACGTCGAGCTCGAGGTGATCGAGACAGGCGAGTTCGCCGTCGACACCGACCTGCCGCTGTCGAAGGGGCGCGACAACCTCTGCGTGCGCGCCTTCGAGCGGCTGCACCCGGCCGACGGCTTCACGTTCAGGATCCACTCCGAGGTCCCGCTGTCGGGTGGGCTCGGCTCGAGCGCCGCCGCGATCATCGCCGGCCTGATGGCGGCAGACCACCTGTTCGAGATGGATGCCGACCTGCTCGCGCTCGCATCTGAGCTCGAGGGCCACCCGGACAACGTTGCCGCTTCGCTGCTCGGCGGCTTCGTGATCTGCGCCGATGGGCAGGCGACGCGCTTTGAGCCGCCGACCGGCCTCGAGGCGCTCGCGGTCGTCCCCGAGCAGTCGGTGCGCACGAGCGAAGCTCGTGCTGCGCTGGCAGCCGACGTGCCGCTGCAGGACGCCGTCTTCAACGTCGCGCACGGCGCGCTCTTGACGCTCGGGCTGGCCAGGGGAGACTGGGATCTGCTCGGCCGCGGGCTCGCCGATCGGCTGCACCAGCAGCAGCGCTCCTCGCTGTTCCCGCGCTCGTTCGAGCTCGCCGAGCGTGCACGCGAGCTCGGCGCGCTCGGTGCGACGATCTCAGGCGCCGGGCCGGCAGTGCTCGTGTGGTGCTTCTACGAGCAGACCGGCGCCGTCGCCGAGACGCTCGCACGCGAGGTCGACGGCTGGGCGACGCTGATGCGCGCGCCGTTTGAGCCGCAAGGCGCTTACGTCGTCGCGCTGTAGCGGACTTGGAGCTTCGCGGCTTGTGGCGCTAGCGCAGCTTCGCGAGGCGCTCTGATGCGGCGCCGAGCCCAGGCAGGCGCTCGAGCACTTCTGCGGCGAGGTCGAGATAGTCCTCGCCGAGATCCGGGCGATGGTCGAGGATCGAGCGCGCGCGCTCGGCCGACTCCGCGTAGGCGATCGACGAGCGGATCACCGTGTCGAAGACGAGCTCGCCGAAGCGCTCCTTCAGCGAAGCGAGCGCCTCGCGCGAGTGGACCGTGCGCATGTCGGCGAGGTTCAGCAGCACGCCGACGACCGAGAGGTCCGGGTTCAGTCCGTCGCGCGCCAGCTCGACGAGCTCCATCGCCTGCTCGACGCCCTGCAATGCGAAGTACTGCGCCTCGGCCGTGACGAGCGCGCGATCGGCCGCGACGAGCGCGTTGACCGTCAGCAGCCCGAGCG
>Ga0208589_1000465_pt1 | contig 19241 bp, 22 predicted proteins | sample NGESurshal092012_2_FD_184486 | JGI IMG/M metagenome (GOLD analysis project Ga0208589, IMG submission 184486) | Arctic peat soil microbial communities from Barrow, Alaska - NGEE Surface sample F53-2 shallow-092012 (SPAdes) | ecosystem: Environmental > Terrestrial > Soil > Wetlands > Peat ... | reverse complement strand
CACACCCCCGGCCAGCAACGTCGCCTCGACCGGCACCGTCCGCTTGACCAGGGCCAGGCCGATCGGGCCGAGTTCGTAGTGCCGCGCCGCCGATCCGGTGAACCCGACCACTGTGCTGGCTCCATCTGGTCCGTCCAGTTCGACCGGGTCGCCGTGCGCGGGCAGCCGGTCCACGCTGCCGTCCAGGTCCAGGAAGACCAGCCGCCGGGGCGGATGCCCGAGGTCCAGCTGAATGAGCCGCGGAAGTGAGCGAACGTAGCCCGGAGGTCCCGGCGGCCCATGAAACTCAGCCCCACCTCGCTGCCGAGACCGGTGGCCCGCGCATCCTCCCGGACCGCCTCCAGGGCCAGTTCCAGCGCTTCGAGGAGCCGGGGTTCCGTGTCGAAGTCCGGCTCGAATCCTGATTCCTCCAGGACCTGCCCGGCCGTATCGGCCAGCCGCGCCGGGTCGGTCCCGTCCACGCTCTGCTCAGCCAGCTGGCGAACGGCCTCGCCGGACTGCCCCGCGTCCATGAGCAGGCAGGCCAGGTCGAACGCCGCTTCCGGGTCGAGGTCGCCGTCCCGGATGCCGACGTACACCTGGCTGGCCAGACGGTCGAAGTGGCTCACGGATGACGGCCAGCACTGCGCATGGGACGGTCACCTCTCGATCTAGGGGAGGATCCGGGAGCCAGGCCCGGCCTGCAATATTGTCCCCCTGTGCCGCTAATACCAGGAGCATCACGCTTTGCCGCGATGAAGTCACTGTCCGCTGGAATTAGCGTCTGCGGGATCACGGCCGTGCTCGCCGTGGCCGGCTGCTCGGCGTCACCCGGGCTGTCTTCAGGCCGGCCGTCCTCTGCGGCGATGGTCAACCAGGAGACCACCGCCACGGTCAGGCACTGGGGGTCGTTCTTCGGCGGCGCGCCGGGCAACTTCGACATCAGCAAGTCGCCGGTCACCGTGACCGTGCCCGGCACCGTCGCCCAGGTTGGCACCTCGAACTCCACTGAGTACGCCCTGCTGGCCAACGGCGCCCTGTACGCCTGGGGCCTGGGCACCCAGGGCCAGCTGGGCAACGGCCGCCAGCAGAACTCATTCACCCGCCCGGTCCGGGTCCGCTTCCCCGCCGGGGTGAAGATCGCGTCGATCCCCACGGACGTCATGCCCTACGACACCGGGCTGGCCGTGGACACCAGGGGAGACGTCTGGGGCTGGGGCGACAACGGCGGCGGCGAGCTCTGCCTGGGCAATACCACCGAGTACCGCACCCCGGTCGAGCTGCCGCTGACCCAGGTGACTGCCCTGGCCGGAGCCAGCAACCATGCGCTGTATGACGCCCACGGGACGGTCTACGCCTGCGGCCAGAACGTCGACGGCGACCTGGGCGATGGCACCAGCAAAAACACCACCACCCCGCGGAAAGTGGCGCGCCTCGGCGGGTTGCCGGTCACCACGCTGGTGGCCTCGTTCGCGAACTCCGGGGCCCTGCTGGCCGACGGCAGGTACTTCGACTGGGGCTTTGACGGGAGCGGGCAGCTCGGCGACCGCGCCGTGCACCGCTCGTCCGACGTCCCGGTGCGCGTCCGCCTCCGGCATCCGGTCAGCCAGGTCGCCCAGGGCGGCTCCATCTGGGACAACGGCCAGACGCTGGTCATGCTGTCCGATGGCTCCCTCTGGGCCTGGGGAAATGACCGGGCCGCCCAGCTGGGCGACGGGGACAGGGGGATGGCGCCGCTGCCGCTGCGCTTCCGTCCCCCGGCTGGTGTCACCTACCGGAGCCTGGCCAGCGGCTCGGCCACCTCATACGCCATCTCCGCCACTGGGGACGTCTACGCCTGGGGTGTCGGGCACGTGGGCCAGGTCGGGGACGGGCACACCCGAACCGCCGCGATCCCCGTGGTCGTTGCCACCGGGGCCGCGTCGATCTCCGCGACGGCGAACAATGTGCTCATCAGCGTCCCGCGCAGGACCCGCAAGGCGTAACGTCCATCCGGCCATCGGCGCTGGTCAGACGGCGACCATCTTCTGGACGGCCTGGCGGGACACGCCCAGCTCCCGGGCGATCTCGGCCTGCGAGATGCCTTCCTCGGTGAGCCCCCGGATCAGGTCGCGGCGTTCCCGGGCCAGATCCTGGGCGATGCGGAAGTGCTCGAGGGCCTGGGCGCGGACCTCTTTAAGACGGCGGATGGTTTCCTGCTGGGCGGCGGTGCGTTCCGGTGCGGTCATGACCCCAGTATGACAACATGGGGTTGTCAAAGTCAACCCCATGTTGTCGCGTGGGGTTTGCCTCTTGTCCGGTTTGCGGCATACTCGTAATTGTCGTTACGACACCGCCCAGACCTTGCGGTCGTTCGTCACCTCGACGTTGGTCATCGTGCCGCTGGACCCCGAGTCCGCGGCCCCCACTGGCAGCAGTCGGCGAGGTCAATTCCGTCGCGCTGGCAGGAGGCATCGTGTGTTCCGGACTGTGCTGGACCGTGCCATCGTCGAGCCGGGCCTCCCGGCCTGCGGTGGCTAGGTGATCTCGCCCAACGCCCCGCAACCCCCTCAGCTCGGCGAGGACTCCTTGGTCTACGACGACGGGGTGCTGCGGATAGCCCCGATCTCCGGGCCCGGCCCGGGTCCCCGCTATGCGCTGGCGGGCGAGATCGACGAGTCCACCGTCAGCGGGCTGGCCGGCAAGCTCGCGGAGATCGCCGCGAGCCTCGACGAGGTTCACCTGGATCTGGGCGACCTGATCTTCGCTGACCTGGCCGGGCTGCGGGTCATCGTCCGGCTGGCCGCGGACGGCCAGCGGCGCGTGGTCCTGCACCGGCTGCCACCCCACCTGCGCGCGATCCTGGGCATCGTCGGCTGGGACACCGCTCCGGGGCTGGAGCTGGCCAGCTAGCCGCTCGCCCTGCCCGGCGACCCGGTCAGCGCCGCCCTGGGCCGGACAGCAACCGCAGCACGGCTGCCTCGGCCGCTCCCTGGGTAGCCAGCTCCCCGAACTCGCTCTGCTGCCCTAGCCGGCCCAGCGCGGCCGCGATGGTGGTGCCCTCCTCGTAGAGGGCGATCACCCGCGGGTCGATATAGGACGCGCGGGCGACCGCCGGGGTGTTGCCCAGGTAGCCGGACACCTCCCGGACCACGCGGGCGATGGCCCGCTTACGGGCGGTCTCGGAACCCGCGGCCCGTTCCGACACCGCCAGGCCCACCGCGGCTAGGACCGTGGCGTGCCAGGTCCGGAAGTCCTTGGCGGTGAAGTCGTCGCCGGACACCTCGCGCAGGTAGTCATTGATGTCGGCGGCGGTCACGTCGTGCCAGCGCGGCCCGCTGCGGTAGGCGAGCAGGCCGTCCCCGCCGCCCCGGCGCCGCTTGAGGCTGCGCACCACGGCGCACACCCGCTCGTCCGCCACCGCCTGCTCGCGGTGTTGCGCGGACTTGCCGATGTAGTCGAAGACCAGCTCGGTGCGGCGGCACGTCACGTGGTCACGGCGGATGGTGGCCAGCCCGTAGCTGCCGTTCTCCATCGCGTACTCGTCCCCGCCCGGCCGGAAGAAGCCCAGGTCGACGAGGCGGATGGCGGCGGCCAGGACCCGGTCCCTGGACAGCGTGCGGCCGTCCAGGTGGCCCAGGACCACCGTCCGCACCCGGGGCAGCACGGCCCCGAACTCCAGCACGCGATCATGCTTCTCCCGGTCGCGCTGCTCCCGCCAGAGGTCGTGGTAGCGGTACTGCCGTCGGCCTGCGGCGTCCGTGCCGACCGCCTGGATGTGTGCGTCCGCGGCGTCGGCGATCCACACGTCTTCCCAGGCGGGCGGGATCACCAGGGCCTTGATCCGGGCGAGTTCCTCCGGGTCACGGACCGGCGTGCCGTCCGGGCCGAGGTAGCGGAACCCGCGGCCGTGCCGCCGCCGCCGGATCCCCGGCCCGCTGAGGTCACTGCGCACCAGGGCCACGGGTTCAGCCACCCCGCGGGACCCGTCTGGCGGTCATGCTTTATCCCTCCCGCGTGACGATCGGCTGCGCGTCGGCGTCCAGTTACCCGTGCGGGCCAGGGGCAATCACCCGGCTGCCTGCTGGGGCCGGAAGGCCCGCTATCGCGGCTGGGGCCCGGTTAGCCGGCGCCCCCCCGGGTAGCAGCGCGGGGGCCGCGGGCGCGAAGGGGCGCACCAAGGGACCACGATGCACAGTCAAAATCTAGGGCCGCAACGAAAACCGGCTGGCCGCCAGGCCCGCCGGGCAGTCCGGAGAGGCCAGGGGCCAGTGAACAAGCTCACGTACAAGCCGATCAGCCTGGGCGCCAGCGTGCTGGGCGGGGTGATCGCCGGGGCGATCTTCAGGAAGGTGTGGCAGCTGGCCGCCGGCGGGGACGAGGCCCCGCAGGCCACCGACGCCCAGCGCAGCTGGACCGAAGTGCTGATCGCGGCGGCGCTGCAGGGAGCGGTGTTCGCCATCGTGAAGGCGGCTGTGGACCGCGGTGCGGCGGAGGGAACCCGCAAGCTGACCGGCACCTGGCCTGGCGATGAGGACGAGCAGCCCGCCCGGGAGAAGGAGCACGCCGCGTGAAGACACCACTCCTGCTCGCTGCGGCCGCGGTCACGGCGGCCGCCACCGCAGCCCGGGCCAGCGTCCGGCGGACCCCGGATGACATCACCGGCGAGGTGGCGATCGTCACCGGCGCCTCCCGGGGACTCGGCCTGGCCCTGGCCCGTGAGCTGGCCCGGCATTCCGCCCGGCTGGTCATCTGCGCCCGCGACCAGGACCAGCTGGAGGGGGCCGAGGCTGACCTGCTGGCGCTGGGGGCTGAGGTCGTGGCCGTGCCGTGCGACACCGGCGATGAGGGGACCGCGGACCTGCTGGTCGCCGCCGCGCTGGAACGCTACGGCCGGCTGGACATCGTCATCAACAACGCCGGGATCATCCAGGTCGGCCCGGTGGAAAGCACCCAGCCTGCCGACTACGAGGCGGCCATGCGGACCATGGCCCTCGCCCCGGTGCGGCTGACCCTGGCCGCGCTGCCGGTGATGCGCGGCCAGGCGCACGGCCGGATCGTCAACATCACCTCGATCGGCGGCAAGGTCAGCGTCCCGCACCTGCTTCCCTACTCCACGGCGAAGTTCGCGGCGGTGGGGTTCTCGGAGGGCCTGCGCGCCGAGCTTGGCCCCGGGCCGGTCGCCGTGACCACGGTGGTGCCGGGCCTGCTGCGCACCGGCTCGCACCTGAACGCCCGGTTCTCCGGCCGGTCGGAGGAGGAGTTCACCTGGTTCTCCCTGGGTGCGAGCCTGCCGGTGATCTCGATGGATGCCGGGACCGCAGCGCGCCAGATCGTGGAGGCGATGCGCCAGCGCCGGGCCGAGCTGATCCTCACCCCGCTAGGCCAGCTGGCCGCCCGCGGCGCCGGGATCTTCCCCGAGTTCACCAGCGCGCTGCTGCATCTCACCCGGCAGATGCTGCCGGCCGCCACGGGCCACGGCGGCCCGGCGGTGCCCGGCAGCGCGCTGCGCCCGGCCCTGAACCAGCAGGTGTTCAACCGGCTGACCGCCCTCGGTCAGACCGCGGCCCGGCAGTTCAACCAGCTGCCCCAGCCGTCCGGGAGCCGCGGCCGCTCGTAGCCGGGCGGCTCCTGGCTGGGGCAGCTCACCAGGACGGGGAAGAAGGATGGCATGGCACTGAAAAGCTCAGCACTCAAAGAGACGGCCGCCAGTATCAGGCGTTCGGCGCAGGACCCGCTCGGCATCTACCTCAACGACCACCTGGCCGGGGCGACCGGTGGCCTGGAACTGGCCCGCCGGGTCGCCAGCGCCGGGCAGATACCAGCTGACCAGCCCGAGTTGCGGCAATTCGCCGACGAGGTGGCCGAGGACCGGGTCTCACTGCTGCGCATCATGGGCGCTCTCGGCGTCCCGGTCCGTGGCTACAAGGTCTGGGCCGCCTGGCTCGGCGAGAAAGCCGGCCGGCTCAAGCCGAATGGCCACCTGACGACGCGTTCCCCGCTCAGCAACCTGGAAGAGCTGGAAATCATGCGCCTCGGCGTGGAGGGCAAAGCGGCCGGCTGGCGCACCCTCCGCGAGCTCGCCGGCCAGGACGGGCGGCTCGACGCGGGCCAGCTGGACGAGCTCATCTCCCGGGCCCGCCGGCAGGCCGATTTCCTGGAGCAATCCCGGGTCAGGGCCGCACAGCAGGTCATCGCCGCGGCCGGGGCTTCCCGTGGCTGAGGCTTCCCGTGGCTGAGGGGCAGCGCGGCGGGGCACAGCCGCGCCGCGGCGGGGTGGTCTTCGACGTGGACGGCACCCTGCTGGACACCAACTACCTGCACGTGACCGCCTGGTGGGAAGCGTTCCGGGAGCGCGGCCACGACGTGGCGTGCGCCGACATCCACCGGGCCCTCGGCCTGTCGTCCGACGACCTGATCACCCGGGTACTCGGCCGGCCTGATCCGTCGGTCAGCGGCGCGCACAGCCGGTACATCGCCCCGTACCTGGTCCGGATGCGGCCGCTGGCCGGGGCGGCTGATCTGCTCCGGTCCACCGGGCGGCTGGGCCTGAACGTGGTCCTCGCGACCAGCGCGAAAGATGAGGAACTGGAGCTCATGCTGGACGCCCTGGGCGCCCGCGAGGCGGTGGACACCGTGGTCAGCTCCGGCGACGTGAAGCAGGCCAAGCCGGATCCGGAGATCGTGCGCAAGGCGCTGAGCGAGTCCGGGACCGATCCGGCCCGGGCCGTGATGGTCGGGGACACGGTCTGGGACGTGCTCGCCGCCCAGCGCGCCGGGCTGCCCTGCGTCGGGCTGCTGTCCGGCGGGATCAGCGAAGAGGAGCTGCGCGGCGCCGGGGCGCAGGAGACGTACCCGGGTCCGGCCGCGTTGCTGGAGCACCTGGGGGAGAGCGCGATCGGCCACCTCACGGCTAGCCCTGTTCGGGGCTAGCCCGTGTCAGGCCAGCCCGTGTCAGGGGCAGTCCCCGTGAACCCAGTCGCGGTCGGGCCGCCGCCGCGCGGGCTGGCCGGGGCTGATCTCCCGCCCGCAGCGTCCGCACTCGTGGCCTGCGGCCTGCGCCTCATGCCCGGCGAGCTCAGCCCAGGACCGGCCGGCCGGGGCATCGCCGGGTTCCGGGAGGCCCGTGCCGGGCGAACCGGCCGGGAAGCCGAGACCACCGGGACAGTACTGGCTGAGGTGCACGGCCCGTACCCGGTCGCCGATCCGCACCTGGAACCTCCCCCTTTGCCGCTTAGGCTACTGTCGGCGACTCGATGGAGAGGATGAGCCCATGCGCGCAGTGATGGGGAGCCAGCACGGTGGTCCTGAGGTCCTCGAGATCCGGGATGTCGCGGTGCCGGAGCCGGGGCCAGGGCAGCTGCTGGTCGACGTGGCCGCGGCAGGCGTCAACTACATGGACATCTACCAGCGGGAGGGGCGGCCGCCTTACGCCTCCGCCGCGATGCCTTACGTCCTCGGCGTTGAGGGCGCCGGGATTGTGGCTGCGGTCGGGCCCGCCGTGCGTGACTTCGCCGTGGGCGACCGGGTCGCCTGGACCCAGGTACAGGCCAGCTACGCGGAGCAGGTCGCGGTGCCCGCCGCCCTGGCGGTTCCCGTGCCGGAGGGCATGGACCTGAGCGTCGCCGCGGCGGCGATGCTGCAGGGCATGACCGCGCATTACCTTTCACACAGCACGTACCCAGTGAGCCAGGGCGACCACGTGGTGGTGCACGCGGCCGCGGGCGGGGTCGGGCTGCTGCTGACCCAGATGATCGCGATGCGCGGCGGTATCAGCATCGCCACCACCTCCACGACCGCCAAGGCAGTGCTGGCCCAGCAGGCCGGCGCGAACTACGTCACGGACTACGAGAACTTCGCCACGGTGGCCCGGGAAGTCACCGGCGGCGCGGGGGTCGCGGCTGTCTACGACGGGATCGGCCAGGCCACGTTCGAGGCCAGCCTCTCGGCGCTCCGGATCCGCGGCTACATGGTCCTGTACGGCGCGGCCAGCGGGCCGGTGCCCCCCTTCGATCTGCAGCGCCTCAACCCGGCGGGCAGCTTGTTCGTCACCCGGCCGACGCTGGGTCACTACATGGCCAGCCGGGAGGAGCTGATGTGGCGCGCCGGTGACGTGTTCCGCTGGATCACCGAGGGCCGCCTCTCGGTCCGCGTCGGCGGCCGCTACCCGCTGGAACAGGCCGCCCAGGCCCAGTCGGATCTGGCCTCCCGGGGGACGACCGGCAAGCTGCTGCTGCTGCCGGGCGGGGCCGCAGCGTGAGGCACCGCCGGGGTGCGCGGCCGTGACAGTCGTCGCGGCCTGCCAGCTCAGGCTGGCCGTCGGTGACCCGGCCGGCAACCTGGCCGCGGCAGCCGCGGCGGTCGAGTCGGCCGCGGCCGCCGGCGCGGGCCTGGTGGTCCTCCCCGAACTGTGCGACAGCGGGTACGTGTTCCGGGACGCTGCTGAGGCCCGCGCGCTGGCCAGCCCGGCCGGTGACTGCATCGCGCTGCGGCAGTGGCAGGCGCTGGCCGCCCGGCACCGCACGGTGGTCGCAGGCGGCTTCTGCGAACTCGGGCCAGACGGCCGGCTGTTCAACAGCGCCGCCCTGATTGACGGATCCGGTCTCCGCGCGGTGTACCGGAAGGCGCACCTGTGGGACGCGGAGAAGCTGGTCTTCACCCCCGGCGCGGAGGCCCCCCCGGTGGTCGAACTGCCCGTGGGCCGGGTCAGCGTGATGATCTGCTACGACCTGGAGTTCCCCGAGTGGGTCCGGCGGCCCGCGCTGGCCGGCGCGGACCTCATCGCCGCCCCCGTGAACTGGCCGTACGCGCCGCGGCCCGCCGCCGAGCGGCCGTCCGAGGTGGTCAAGGTCCAGGCCGGCGCGGCCATGAACGGCGTCTTCATCGTGGTCGCGGACCGCTGCGGCACTGAGCGCGGGGTGGCCTGGGTGGGTGGCAGCCTTATCGCCGGCCCGGACGGCTACCCGCTGGCCGGCCCGGTCATCGCCGACGAGCCTGCGGTCCTGACCGCCGACTGCGACCTGCCCAGCGCCCGGGACAAGACCATCAACTCCCGCAACGACCTGATGGCCGACCGCCGCCCCGACCTCTACTGACCCGCCCCGGCGGATGGTCCGCCCGGGCCGGCCGGGAGCGGAGAATACGTAGCCGCTACTGATGTGCGGCGGCCCGCGTCCGGATTTGCTGTTCCCTCACTTACTGGCTGGCGCCGGGACGGGATGGGTGGCCGGACGTGGATATTGGCTCGCCGCAGCAGGCTACCTCCCCGCCCCGGCGGCGCGGGCGGCGGCGCCGGGGCCGTAGCTGGCTCGTGCTCATCGTGCTCGTGGTCGGGTGCCTGTTCGTGGTCGAGGTGGGGCTGACCCCCTGGGACCTGCATATCGGCGGCCGGTTCACGCCCACCCTCACGTGGGACGGCTACGGCACGGTCCAGGCGTCCAACGGCGGCCGCTACGTCCTGTTCACCCATCTGCAGGGCGGCCTGGTGAGGTCGGGCTCGGGCTTCGCGTGCGACAGCTTCAGCGGCTGTGACACCCTGCAGGGCAGCGCCAGGCTGTGCGGCCGCGACGGGGTCACCGAGACCTTCCAGCTCCGCGGCGACGTACATTCCTGGTGGAGCACGGACGGCGCCCGGACGTCGGTCGACCTGACCGGCGGCACGCCCAGGTCGCTGGGTGACGGGTGGGTCGTGGCCTTCTCCGGGACGTGGCACGGGCCGGCGCTGGTGCTGTCCGACCACGACAACTCGTTCACCGAGGCCTTCACCCCGCGGGGAGCGATACGCGGCGTCACCTCGACGGCCGACGCGGGCACCGCGGCCGTGACGCTGCGGTATGGCTCCAGCGTGGCCTTCGCCCGGGCCTGCCAGGCGCTGGCTGCCGGGAAGAGCGGTTAGCCCGGGTACCGGGCGCCGCGGGCCGTGACCCGGATGGAGTAGACGGAACTCGTGGCACACATGAAGATCTGGTTGCGCTGCGGTCCGCCGAAGGTCAGGTTGGCTACGATCTCCGGCACGTGCAGCTTGCCCAGCAGGGTGCCGTCCGGGTCGAAGCAGTGCAACCCGTCGCCGGCGGCGGCCCAGACCCGGCCCTCGCTGTCCAGCCGGATCCCGTCGAAGGTGCCGGCCTCACAGCGCGCGAAGACGTCTCCGCCAGTCAGGCCGGTGCCGTCGTCGGTCACAGTGAACAGCCGGATAAGCCGTTCCTCGCTGTCGGAGATGTACAGGCTCCGCTCGTCCGGGGTGAACGCCAGCCCGTTGGGCCGGTTGAAGTCGCCGGCCACGATGCGCAGGTCGCCGGAACCCGGGTCGATCCGGTACACGTGGCAGGCGCCGATCTCACTGTCCGCCTGATGCCCCTCGTAGTCGCTGTCGATGCCGTAGGCGGGGTCGGTGAACCAGACCGAGCCGTCCGCGCGCTCCACGACATCGTTCGGGCTGTTGAGCCGCTGGCCCTGGTAGCGGTCGGCCAGAACCGTGGTCGATCCGTCCGGCTCCGTGCGGGTGACCTGCCTGGCGCCGTGCTCACAGCTGACCAGGCGGCCCCGCCGGTCCACGGTATGACCGTTAGCAAAGCGGGAGGGCTGGCGGAAGATGCCCACAGCACCGGTGGTCTCGTCCCAGCGCAGCAGCCGGTCGTTGGGGATGTCGCTGAACACCAGGTAGCGCCCGGCCGGGAAGTAGGCCGGTCCCTCGGTCCAGCGGCAGCCGGTGTGCAGTACCTCCAGTTGCCGGTCGCCGTGGACGCGCCGGAAACGCTCGTCCAGGACCTCGAACTTCGCCGTGATGGTCTCGCCCACTGGGGTTTGGCGCACTGGGGCATAGAGCACTGGGGTTTGGAGCGATGGGGTTTGGCGCACTGAGGGCTCCCGCCTGAAATTGTCTTGGCATCAAGATAAAATGGGCCGGGCCGATGCGGGGCCGCCGGGCCCGCCGCACCGGTGTGCTCGCGGAGGTGCACATGATCCATCATGTTCAGCTGGCCTGCCCGCCGGGGAGTGAACCGGCCCTGCGGGCGTTCTACCACGGGGTGCTGGGCCTGGACGAGATCCCGAAGCCCGCTGCCCTGGCCGCCCGGGGCGGCTGCTGGTTCCGCGGCCACGGTATCGAGCTGCACCTGGGGGTGGAAGCGGACTTCCGCCCGGCCCGGAAGGCGCACCCCGGCCTGCTCGTGCGGGACCTCGACGCCTGGGCGGCCCGGCTGCGCGCGGCCTCCTACCCGGTACGGCCGGACGGCGATTTCCCGGGCATGCGCCGGTTCTACAGCGAGGATCCCCTGGGCAACCGCCTGGAGTTCCTGGAGCCAGCCTCCGGCTGACCGGCTCGGCGCGGACTCACGCGCATGGATGCAGGTCTGGGGTAGTCCAGACTGCACTAATCCTTCATCCATGCCCCCTGGCCGGCCAGAGGGTAGGTCAGCTACTCGTGCTCGCCCGGCTCCGGGATCACCACGCCGAGCAGCCAGCCCACGACCCCGACGATGATCGCGCCCCAGAACGCGGCCCAGAACCCGGTGATGTGGAAGGGGAGCGAGAGCTTGCCGGCCACCCAACTGGTCAGCCACAGCAGCAGGCCGTTGACCACCAAGCCGATCAGCCCGAGGGTCAGCACGTAGAACAGGCAGCCGACCGCCTTGACCACGGGCTTGATGACGGCGTTCACCAGCCCGAAGATCACCGCGACCGCCAGCAGGGTGAGGATCTTCGAGGTGGTGGTCCCGTGGCCGAGCTGGATGCCGGGCACCAGCACCGCGGCCACGGCAAGCGCCGCCGCGGTCAGGACCGCGCGGATCAGGACACGCATGCGGCAATCATCCCATGTTGAGAGGTATGGGCGGCCCCGGTTAGCGCCGGGGCGCCAGTCTCCGTGCTTGCCCTGGGCGCCCAGTCACCGTGTTCGCCGGGAGACACCCACGGCTTCCGCGTTCGCCGGCCCGGCGGGACGCGCTCGCGGGTGCCCGCCGCCGGCCCGGGCCAGTTGCGTGTGGCTGCGAGCAGAACGGGGTATAGGTCCATAAATCTACTTCAGCTAAGCAAATTAGTAATTCGATAATGGTGTGGCCATTTGCGCTTTCGCTGGACAACCAAGACGGTTCATGCCAGCATTGACAAACACGCCGGCAGATGCGGGAGACTACGAGTCGTAGTCCCTGCATGTCTGCGTATGGGGGGGATGAGGGACCCGGTGCCTTCTTCCCGGGGAGTGGAAACGCGGGTATCAGGCCGGATGACGGCGGCCTTGACAATGGCCAGGTCCCGGCTCGCGATCCGCGGCGAGGGGGGAGTAACTGTGGGCTGTGTGTGGCAATCGACGTATCCTCCCGACGGGCGGTTCGTCGACGCCCGGGTACATCAGCGCTTCGAGCCGCGGCACCGCAAACCAGCGCGATGGGTAAGAATTGCCCGCGCTACCGCCCCGGCTGTGGGTCGGCTGAGGACGCGCCTATTTCCATCGGAAATGCACGAAGACCCGGCCGAAGTTCTTTGAATCCTTCTCAACCCGGCTGTACAGCTGTTTGATTTCTTTCTGCTCGAGGAACCGCAGGACGTGCTTTTTCAGCTGACCTGAGCCCTTGCCCGGAATGATCTCCACGAGCGGCGCCTTCTTTGCCACAGCCTCGTCGATGATCGCGCGGAGGGCCTGGTCGATGTCCTGTCCCCGGTTGTAGATGTCATGCAGGTCGAGCTTCAGCTTCATGGGCTCATCTTTTCCTGTGAGGGGCTCAGCTCAAGGCGCCGGATGATTTCGTCCACGGCCTGATCCGGCGAGGCGGTGGCCTCGACCACCAGGATGTGCTCGGCAGGCTGCGGGTCCTCCAGGTCAGCGAGCTGGCTGTTAAGGAGGGCCGCGGGGAAGAAATGCCCGTGCCGGGCACGCAACCGGGCCTCCAGCACCTCGCGGCTGACGGGCAGGAAAACCATCCGGGCCGCCGCCCTCCCGGCCAGCAGCTGGTCCCGGTAGGAATGCTTCAGCGCGGAGCACGCCAGCACGGCGGATTCGCCGGCGGCGGCGAAGTGGTCCATTCGCGCCCCCACCGCGGCCAGCCAGGGCTTCCGGTCCGCATCGGACAGTGGATGGCCCGCCCGCATCTTCGCGATGTTCGCCGCCGGGTGCAGTGCGTCCGCATCGGTAAATGGCCAGCCCAGCCTGCTCGCGAGCAGGGAACCGACCGTTGTCTTGCCGCTGCCGGACACCCCGGCCACGACCACGATCATGGCCGCGAGCCTACCGGCGGCCGGGCGGCCCCGTCCTCGTGGCCTTGGCCGGTGCCCTCGCGGCGCATACCGGCCGCTGTTAGTGTCAGGTGGGCTACGGGATGGCGGTGGGGCTGTCCCGGCCGTGAGCAACCAGGAGATGGGATGCGAGTGCGCCGCCCCCTGTTCATTGCCGTGGGCACGGCCGCCATGGCCGCCGCGGTGGCGGGCAGTACCACTGCCGCCGCCGGCGGTGCCGCCGCCGTGGCCGCGACCGCCGTGGTGGCTATCAGCCCGGCCGCGGTCCATGTCCGGGACGCCCAGGCGGCTCCGCCGTCCACGGCTTACTGTGAGTCGCACTACCAGATCGCCTGCTACCAGCCGGCCCAGGTCCAGCAGGCGTACAACCTGGGCCCCCTGTTCAGCAAGGGAATCACGGGCAAGGGCCAGACGATCGTGATCGTGGACTCCTATGGGTCCCCGACGGTGCGCCATGACCTGGGCGTGTTCGACAAGAAGTTCGGCCTGCCGAACCCGCCGTCGCTGAAGGTGATCCAGCCGGCCGGCCCGGTGGCGAAGTACCGGCCGACCTCCAACCGGGAAGGCTGGGCGGGCGAGACCGAGCTGGACGTCGAGTGGTCGCACGTGATGGCCCCGGACGCGAACATCCTCCTGGTGGAGACGCCAACCTCGGAGAACGAGGGGACGAGCGGCTTCCCGGCCATCGTCAAGGCCGAGACGTACGTGGTGAACCACCACCTCGGCGGCGTGATCAGCCAGAGCTTCAGCGCGACGGAGCAGACCTTCCCGTCCGGGAGGTCCCTGCGCAACCTCCGCGGCGCGTACCGGGACGCGGCGGCCAAGGGCGTGACCGTGCTGGCCGCCTCCGGTGACAGCGGCGCCGCCGACGTCAAGTACAACCAGACCACCTACTACCTGCACCCGGTGACCTCGTGGCCGGACAGCGACCCGCTGGTGACCGGGGTCGGCGGAACCCAGCTGCGCCAGTCGGCCAAGGGCGCGTGGCATTCCGTGGTCTGGAACGACACCTACAACGTTCCGACGCAGGAGTACATCTTCGGTAACAAGGGCCCGAACCCGCTGGCTGGCGGGGGCGGGAAGTCCGTGGTGTTCTCGCGGCCCGCATACCAGAACGGTGTGTCCGGCGTGGTCGGCGGCCAGCGTGGCGTGCCGGACATCTCGATGAGCGGGGCCTGCAACGGCGCGGTGGACATGTACCAGAGCTTCAAGGGCCAGCCGGCCGGCTGGTACCCGACCTGCGGCACCAGCGAGGCCACCCCCGAATTCGCCGGCGTGGTGGCCCTGGCCGACCAGGTCGCGGGGCACCCGCTGGGCCTGATCAACCCGGCCCTATACAAGATGTCCGCGATGGGCTCCGCCGCGGGCATCGTGGACGTGACCAAGGGCAACAACACCGTGTCGTTCCCTCAGGGCGGCAAGGTCCACACCGTGACCGGATTCCGCGCCCGGCCCGGTTACGACCTGGCCTCCGGGGTGGGCACCGTCAACGCGGCCCGGTTCGTCCCATGGCTGGCGAAACTGGCCGGCTAGCAGTCCCCCGCAGCGCGGGGCCTGGTCGGCTGCGGCCGGGCCCCGCGTTTCGCGTGCCGGACCCATCCGGCCAGCCCGATGCTCCGAATACCGATCATGAGCACACCTGACGTGCCCGGATCCCGGCCCGGGCTGCGGCCCCTGCCGGGGCGCGAGGAGGATCTCGCCGAGCTGCTGACCCTGGTGGCCCGCGGCGACAAGGTGGCCTTCGAGGCGGCCTACGACCGGCTGGCCCGCCCTGTGTACGGGCTGATCCGCAAGGTGGTCCGGGACCCGGCCCAGTCCGAGGAAGTCGCCCAGGAGGTCCTGCTGGAGGTGTGGCGCTCGGCGTCACGCTTCGACGCCGGCCGGGGCAGCGCGATGACCTGGGTGATGACGATCGCGCACCGGAGGGCCATCGACCGGGTCCGCTCGGCGAGCGCGGAAACCCAGCGGGAGCACAAGGCCAGCACCGTCGCCGCCGTGCCCCCGGAGGGGGTCGCGGAAACGGTGGAGTCGCGGCTGGACGCGGAGCGGGTGCGCCGCTGCCTGGACTCGCTGACCGAGCTGCAACGTCAGTCGATCACCCTCGCCTACTACGGCGGTTACACGTATCCGGAAGTCGCATCGCTGCTCAGCACCGCCCTCGGGACGATCAAGACCCGGGTGCGGGACGGCCTGATCCGGATGCGTGACTGCATGGGGGTGAGCTGGTGAAGCTAGGTCGCCACGTGAAAACGGGCCGCCACGACCTGCACGGGCTGACCGGCGCGTACGCGCTGGATGCCCTGACCGGCCTGGAACTGGATCAGTTCGAGCATCATCTGCACGGCTGCCCGCCCTGCGAGAACGAGGTCCGCGGCTTCCGCGAGACCGCGACCAGCCTCGCCGTCGCGGTCGCCGCCAGCCCGCCGCCCGAGCTGCGTGAACGGGTGCTCACCATGGCCTCCGTCACCCGGCAGCTTCCGCCTGAAGTGCGCGAGGTGCCGCCAGCCCGGCTCCGGCCAGCCCGCAGTCCCTGGCTGCCCCGGATGGCCGCCGCCGTGGCCGCGGCCGGGGTAGCGGCCGCGGTGGCGCTGGGCGTGGTGCAGTCCTCCACCCAGCACCGGCTGGACCAGGCCCAGGCCGAGAACCGGTCGGTCGCCGCGGTGCTGGCCGCCCCGGACGCCCGTCTGGCCGTGCACCGCACCACCGCCGGCGGGGTGGCCACGGTGGTCGCCTCCCCGTCCCGGCACGCGATGATCATCAGCACGGCCGGGCTTCCCGCGCTGAGCGGGGGCAAGGTCTATGAGCTGTGGTTCGTATCGGGCGGGACGGCCCGCCGGGCCGGCCTGCTGCCGGCCCCGGCGTCCGGGCGGACGGCGCCGCTGCTGGCCTCCGGTCTCGCCGCCGGCGACGCGGTCGCGCTGACCGTGGAGCCGGCCGGCGGCACCAGCCAGCCCACCACCAAGCCGATCGTCGTCATGGCCCTGTAGGGATCACCGTTGGCTGCGGAGCCCGGCCTGGCGGGCCCCGCCTGGTGGGCCCGCGGCACGCTGGGCGGTGATGGTCATGGCCTGGCCCGGGTAGCTCTACGGTGGTCCTTATGAGCGTGGCGAGCAGTGCCGCGGGCGCCGGGCTGCCCTCCGCCAAGGGCACCCCGCGTGTCCTGGTGGTGGAGGACGATCCCAGCCTGGCGACCCAGCTGGTGCGCGGGCTGAGCCGGGGCGGTTACCAGGTGGATCACGTGATGACCGGCCAGGAGGCGCTGGCGTCCGCCGATCCGGACGTCGTGCTCCTCGATCTGGGCCTGCCCGATACGGACGGGGTGGAGGTGTGCCGCCGGCTGCGTGCGCGCTCGGATGCCGGCATCATCATCGTCACCGCCCGGGGTGAGGAGCCGGAACGCGTCCTGGCGCTGGACGCGGGCGCCGACGATTACCTGATCAAGCCGTTCGGGCTGGCCGAGCTGCTGGCCCGGATCCGGGCCGTGCTGCGCCGGGTGCGGCCCGGCGGGGAAGTGCTCCGGCATGGCCCGCTCAGCGTGGACCTGCGCACCCGGAAGGTGACCGTGCAGGGCCGCGAGGTCGCGCTGACCCCGAAGGAGTTCGACATCCTGGAGTGCCTGGCCAGCGACCCGGGCCGGGTGATGACCCGCCAGGAGATCCTGGAGAGCGCCTGGGACGCGCACTGGTACGGCCCCACCAAGGTGCTGGACGTGCACGTGGCGGCGCTGCGCCGCAAGCTTGACGTGCCGGGCCTGATCGAGACGGCCTACGGCAGGGGTTTCCGGCTCGGCGAGGTCTGATGGCCCGGCGCATCGTGCTCACGATGCTCGCCCTGATCGGGGCGTTGCTGGTGACCACCGTGGTGCCGCTCGGGCTGATCACCACCGGTCGCGAGCGGAGTTCCTTCCAGCAGGACACGATGCTGTCCGCCCAGGCGCTGGCCGGGCTGGCCGAGGACCGGCTGGCCGACCGGCCCCCGGCCGGGGTCGGCGCGGTGACCCGGGCGCTGGCCCAGGCCCGGCAGGCCGGGGAACAGGTCCGGTTGTACAGCGCCAGCCGGCGGGTGGTCACCGGCACCGGCGGCAGCGACGCCGCGATCCCGGCCGCCACGCTGACCGCGGCGCTGCACGGCCGGACCGTCGTGGACAGCCGGGCCGATGACCGGCTGCGGGTGACGGTCCCGGTGCTGGGAGACAGCAGTGGCGCCGTGGTCGGCGCCGTGGTGCTGTCCAGGTCGTCCGCGGAACTGGAGGAACGCGTCAGCGTCCTGTGGACCTGGCTGGGCGCGGTGGCCCTGGCCGGGCTGGCCGCCGCGGCGATCGCGGCGATCGCCCTGGGCCGGTGGGTCAGCCGCCCGCTCAGCTCCCTGGACGCCGCCGCCCAGCGACTAGGCAGCGGGGCGCTGGACACCCGGTCAGCCGCCGGGGCCGGGCCGCCCGAGGTGCGGCGGCTCGCCCGCAACTTCAACGGCATGGCCGGGCGACTGGAGTCCCTGGTGCACGGGAACCGCGCCACGATGGCGGACGTTTCCCACCAGCTGCGCACGCCGCTGGCCGCGCTACGGCTCCGGCTGGACGTGCTCATCCAGGACACCGACCCCGAGACAGCGGAGGAACTGGCCGGGGCGCAGGATGAGATTGCCCGGCTGTCCCATCTGGTGGACGGGCTGCTGGCGCTGGCGCGCGCGGAGAACGTGCTGGTCGAGCCGGTCAGCATCCGGGTCGATGAGGTGCTCCTGGACCGGGCAGCCGCCTGGCGGCCGGTGGCGGAAGAGCGCGGGGTCCTGCTCCGCCCGTCGTGCCCAGGCCCGGTGCCGGCCATGGCCGGCCAGGGGCACCTGGAGCAGGTCCTGGACAACCTGCTGGCCAACGCGCTCGACGCGGTCCCTCCAGGCGGGCATATCGAGGTCACCGCCGGCGCGGGCGGGGACGGGGCCCAGGTGGTGGTGGCCGACGACGGGCCGGGGATGACCCCGCGCCAGCAGCAGATGGCGTTCCGCCGCTTCGCCAGCAGTACGCCGGGCGGGGCCGGGCTGGGCCTGGCCATCGTGCACCGCCTGGTGACCTCCAACGGCGGCTCGGCGGTGCTGTCGGATACCCCCGGCGGGGGGCTTACCGTCACCGTGACACTGCCTGCGCAGCCGCCGGACCGGGCTCGCCGGCCGGGTCTGGTGTCCGACTAAGGTCGGGCTTTTCCTTACCGGTTCTGAACAGTTCCTGAACTAGTTCCCGGCCGCCTCACCCGCAGGCTTGAGATGGGGGGATCAGCTTGTCCCCGCGCGTTGTCTCCGGGCTGGCGTCGTGTGTTCGCCGGCCCCGCGTCGACCAGGGAGGAAGTGGGCATGACGGGGTACCGGCCGGGACCGGGGGCGCGTGAGGATCCCGCCGCTCCGCGTGGCTCCCGCCGCTCGCTTGGCCCCTACGGTCCCCGCGATGACCCCGCCCCCCAGGATCCGGGCGGCCGCTACGATGCGCCGCCGCCGCACCGGCCGCGGGCTGCGGGGCCGCCGCCCCGCAGGCCGCGGCCTCCCGCGCGTCCCTGGGAGCAGCCCGGCCCGGCCCGGTCGGCTGCTCCCGGGGACAACACCGGAGGCGCCGAGGGCAACGAGCGGCTCACCGCGTCGACCGGCGCCGTGCTCCTGGTGCTGTTCGCCGCCGAGGGCTTCACTGTCCTGTCCATCCACCAGATGATCACCGTGCACTTCTTCCTCGGCATGCTGCTGATCGGCCCCGTCGCGCTGAAGGCCGGGTCGGTGATCTACCGGTTCGCCCGCTACTACAGCGGTGCCCGCGAGTACCGGCGCAAGGGGCCGCCTGCGCCGCTGCTCCGCCTGCTCGGGCCGTTCGTGCTGATCACGTCGCTTGGCGTCATCGGTACCGGCGTGATGCTGGCCTTCACCGGGACGGCCGCCGGGCCGTGGCTCTTCCTGCACAAGGCGTTCTTCGTGCTCTGGTTCGGCGTGATGACGATTCATGTCCTCACGTACGTCTGGCGGCTGCCCCGGTTGATCGGAGCTGACCTCCGGGGCCCGGCCGGTTTCAACCGGGCCCGCGG
>Ga0208589_1000459_pt1 | contig 19358 bp, 18 predicted proteins | sample NGESurshal092012_2_FD_184486 | JGI IMG/M metagenome (GOLD analysis project Ga0208589, IMG submission 184486) | Arctic peat soil microbial communities from Barrow, Alaska - NGEE Surface sample F53-2 shallow-092012 (SPAdes) | ecosystem: Environmental > Terrestrial > Soil > Wetlands > Peat ... | reverse complement strand
GTGCGTGATCCTGCTCGGCGGCGCGGCGCTGCGCCGCCCCGGGCTGGAGGCCGCGAGCCGGATCGCCGCGGCCACCGGGGCCCGGCTGCTGTGCGAGACGTTCCCCGCCCGGCTGGAACGCGGCGCCGGCCTGCCGGGCCTGGAACGCCTGGCTTACCTGGCCGAGTTCGCGCAGTCGCAGCTGGCCGGGACCCAGCGGCTGATCCTGGCGGGGGCCCGGGCCCCGGTGTCCTTCTTCGCCTACCCGGGCCTGCCCAGCTCCCTGGTGCCCGACGGCTGCCAGGTGCACACCCTGGCCCGGCCGGGTGAGGACGTGTGCGGTGCGCTGGCGTCACTGGCCGAGCGGGTCGCCCCGGACGCCCGGCCGCAGCCGCAGCCAGCGCAGCGGCCCGCGCTGCCCACCGGCGAGCTGACCGGCGAGACGGCGGCTGCCGTCATCGGCGCGCTGCTCCCGGACAGGGCGATCGTCTCGGACGAGGCGAATACCTCCGGGCTGTGGCTCCCGGCCGCGACCGCGGGCGCACCCCCGCACGACTGGCTCACGCTCACCGGCGGCGCGATCGGCCAGGGCCTCCCGGTGGCCACCGGGGCGGCCGTGGCCTGCCCGGACCGTAGCGTCCTGGCCCTCGACTCGGACGGCAGCGCGATGTACACGATCTCCGCGCTCTGGACACACGCGCGGGAGCAGCTGGACATCACCACGGTGATCTTCAGTAACCGCCGTTACGCGATCCTCGACCTGGAGCTGCAGCGGGTGGGCGCGGTAGCGGGCGGGGACGCGGCCCGCAGCCTGCTCGACCTGTCCCGGCCCGACCTGGACTTCGCCGCGCTGGCCCGCGGGATGGGGGTCCCCGGGGCCCGGGCCGCCACCGCCGGGGAGTTCGCGGATGAGCTGCGGCGTGCCCTGGAGGAGCCGGGTCCCCACCTGATCGATGCGGTGCTCAGCCAGCCAGGATGAGCACGAGGCGGGGATACGTCGAGCCCCGGCCGGGATCGGATTCCCGGGCCGGGGCTCGCGTGTGGCTCTCTCAGCCTCTTGGTTGGGGGGGCGTAAGGAAGAGCCGGAGTGACCAGAATCAGGTGATTTAAGACCTGCCTGACCAGAACGTGGTTCTGATCAGCAGCCGTCGTACGGCGCCCACGGCGAGGTGCCGTTCTGGGCGTACAGCTGCTGGAAGGCCTGGTTCTGCTGGGCGACGGAGGCCGACCCAGCCGTGCCCGAGTAGCCCAGGCTGGCCCAGGTGCTCGGGAGAATGCCGTACAGGCCCGACGAGGACGCGGTCGGGTTGTTGCCTGACTCACGCCAGGCCACGCACTGCTGGAACGACGATGACGCGCCAGTGGTGCTCGCGGCCGGCGTGCTGGAGCTGACCGACGAGGTGCCCGAGCTGACCGACGTGGTGCCCGAGCTGACCGACGAGGTGCCGGACTCAGCTGACGTGTCCGAGCTCGCCGAGGGCGTGCTCGAAGCCGCCGGGGCCTGGGCCGCCGGGGCCTGGTAGTAGGCAGGCGTGGCGGGGAGGGGTCCCTTGTGCCCGTCCGGCACGTGCACGACCTGGCCCACGTAGATGAGGTTGGGGTTCTTGATCGACCGGTTGGCCTTCTCGACCTTGTGGAGTGAGACGCCCGCTGAGGCGGCGATGCCGCTGAGCGTGTCACCCGGCTGCACGGCGTGCGTGCTGGCCAGGGCCGGACCGGCCGCCAGGCCGGCCATGACGATGCCGGCGCCTGCTGCCGTGATTATCCGAGTTTGTACCTTCATGAAGCTCCTTGTCCGGATTCTGGTCACAGCGGCCCAACGTATGCAAGGCCTGGCGAAGGATGCAAGTCCGGACGAAGCAGGTTGACCTGGATGAATGTCGGAAGCCCCGGTGGCTGCTGGGCTTGCGGTCTTTAAAAAAAAGTTTGTGATCGGGTGGAGATGGGTACTGACTTTGCCCGGTCGGCCTAGGCGCGGCCGGCCCGTGCGGGCACCCCGCGCCGGCCGCCCCCAGGCCAGCCGTCCCTGGCCCGGCCTCCGGCAGGCCTGCCATCGCCAGGGCGACGGCTTTCCTGGCCGCCTCCCCTGGGCCGGAGCTGCCCGCGAGGACGCCGGCGCCCGATCCTGGGCGGCCGGCCGGCCCCGCGCCCGTGACGCGGGGGGAGAAGGCCCGCGGGGTGGCGCACGGCCGCGGAGGGGGCACCTGCCGAGCACCCCCGGTGCGTGGCCAGCCGCCGGCGCCGCTGGTCCTCGCGGCAGTCCCGCGCATCCTGGCCGGCCAGCTCCGCGCGGCCGCCGGGCTCGTTGCGGCCGTCCAGGGTGCCCCGGCGGTCCGGGCCAGCGGCCAGGCCAGGCGGCGTAGCCTCCGCCTCGGCCATCACCTGGGCCGTCGCGGCCTGCCGGGCCGCGCGGCCGCCGGTGCGCCGCACACTGCTCAGCGCGATGCCGCCCAGGATGGCCGCACCCCCGCCGAGCTGGGCCGGGCCAGCCGGGTTGCCGAAGACCACGACGCCAGCCACCGCGCCGACGAGCGGCTCGATGTTCAGGAACGCCCCGGCGATCTCGGCGGGCAGCCGGCTCTGCCCGAACGCGAACAGGGTGAACGGGATCAGTGTCCCGCCCGCGATGAGCGCGATCACGGCCACCAGGCTGCCGGTGCTTGCGGGGGCGGAGGGAACGCCCTCGGTCAGCGCGCTGAACGGCGCCGTGGCCAGGGCCGCCCCCAGGAACTGCACCGCGGTGACGGCGATCGGGTCACGGCCGCGCAGCAGGCGGGTCTGGCCGACGGTGAAGACCGCCGAGAGCAGCACCGACGCCAGCACCATGCCGTCGCCGGCCAGGTTCGCGCCGCCACCGCCGCCCGCGGCGACCAGGCCCACACCCATGAGCGAGACGGCGAACCCGGCCCAGGCGACCGGGCGCGCGAAGCTGCGGTGCCACACCGCCGCGATGATCGCGACCAGCACGGGGGCGGTACCGATCAGCAGCGCGGCGTGGCTGACACTCGTCCGGGTGATACCGGCGTTCTGCAGCAGGACCGTCCCGCCGTACCCCACCGCGCCCGACGCCAGGATCGCCGGGCTCCACGCCGCGCGCAGCCGGGACCGGGTCGCGGTCAGCAGCACAGCGGCGGCCACGGCGAACCGGATGGCGGTCAGCCAGCCGGGCGGCAGCCAGCCCAGGGCGATCTTGGACAGGGGCACGGTGCTGCCCCACAGCAGCCCGGCAATAGTGAGCGCCATGAGGGCGCGGCGGCGGTCGAGGTTCATGCCTCCAGGATGCGTGCTCGCGGGCCAGAATTAGTCGCAGCAGTCTGTTGGTGAAATATTATTCAGTTTCATGGCCATAAACCTTGATGAAGTTGACCTCCAGCTGCTGACCGCGCTGCAGGCTGACGCGGACCGGACCAACGTGGAACTGGCCCGGCTGGTCGGCCTGTCCCCGGCCGCCACGCTGCACCGCGTGCGCGCCCTCAAGGAGTCCGGGGTCATCCGCATCATCCGGGCCCAGCTCGACCCCGATGCGGCCGGGTTCCCGCTGCAGCTCTACGTGTTCGCCACGCTGGGCCGGCACGATCCCCGGGCCACCCGCATCTTCGAGGACCAGGTCCGGGCCCTTCCGCAGATCATCGCGGCTGACAACGTGGCCGGCGAGATGGACTACCTGCTGAGCGTCGTCGCCCGGGACGTCATGGAGGTCCAGGAGGTGCTGAACAAGCTATCCACCCGGGGCGGCCAGCGGCTGGTCACCTACCTGCGGCTGGCCGAGGTCAAGCCGCCCTGCGGGCTGCCGCTGGACCCGGGCACGACCGCGGGCGGCCACGCGGCGCGTCAGCGCCGGCGGCCGCCCGCGGACCGGAAGGAACTGGCCAGTTAGTAACCCGGGCCCGGGAGGGCCCGGGGGACTCAGGACTTGAGCTGCTCGATCTTGTCCCGGAACAGGGTGGTCGCGATCGTGGTCTTGCGCGGCTGCCCGCGCAGGAACGCCTCGGCGAACTTCTTAGCCTGGTCGTACTCGACCTTGCCGGGCAGCGGCGGCTCGTCCGGGTTCACGTTCACGTCGACCAGGGCCGGGCCCTCATGGCTCAGCGCCTGGCTGATCGCGTTGCGGACCTCGCCCGGGTGGCTGACCTTGATGCCGAGCGCGCCGTTCGCGGTCGCGATCGCGGTGTAGTCCACGAACGGATCGGGGTGGCGGACGCCGTACTCCGGGTAGCCGAGCACCATCTGCTCCCAGAGGATCTGGCCGAGCGAGTTGTTATTGTTGATCACGATCTTGACCGGCAGCTTGTGCTTGATGGCCGTGATGAACTCGGCCATGAGCATGGCGAAACCGCCGTCGCCGACGTAGCCGATGACCTGGCGGCCCGGGAACGCGTGCTGGATCCCGATCGCGTACGGCAGCCCCGGTGCCATCGTGGCCAGGTTGCCGGACAGGTAGAAGCGGCGGTCCGCGCGGATGTGCCAGTGCCGCGCGGCCCAGGTGGCGATGGTCCCGCTGTCACAGGTCAGGATGGCGTCGTTGGCGGCCAGCTCGTCGAGCACGCTGACCACGAACTCCGGGGCGATCGGGTCCCGCTTCTCGTCCTGCAGCGCGGCCATCTTGGTCCGCCACTTGCCCATCTGCTTCTGGTACTTCTCCAGGAACGAGGTGTCGGTCCGGTGCTTGAGCAGGGGCAGCAGGGCCTGCAAGCCCTCCCGGGCGTCTCCTACCACCGGCACCTCGGTGGGCACCCGCGCCCCGGCGCGCGCCGGGTCGGCCTCGATCTGCACGATCCGCGCCTTGCCGGGCTCCGGCATGAACTTGGTGTACGGGAAGTTGGTGCCCACCATGAACAGCGTGTCCAGGTCGTCCATCAGCTCCTCGGACGGCGCGGTGCCAAGCAGGCCGATCCCGCCGGTGGTGTACGGGGAATCGTCGGGCACGGCGGCCTTCCCGGACAGGGTCTTGATGATCGGCGCACCGAGCGTTTCCGCCACCGCGAGCAACTGCTCCCGGGCGTGCAGGGCGCCCGCGCCGGCCAGGATCGCCACTTTCTCCCCGGCGTTCAGGACGTCGGCCAGCCGCTGCAGGTCTTCCTCGCTGGGCCGGCCGGGAGCCGCCAGCCGGATCGGCGAAGTCGCCGGGGGCCGGGCCGGGCCGACCTCCGCGTAGGGGTTCTCGCCGGCCTTGGCGACCTGCAGGTCGTTGGGCAGCGTCAGGTGCGCCACCCCGCGCCGCGCGTACGCGGTGCGCACCGCGATATCCACCAGCGCAGGCAGCTGCGCGGGGTTATAGATCATCTGGTTGTAGACGGCGACATCGGCGTAGAGCTTGTCGAGGTCCACCTCCTGCTGGTACCCGGTACCCAGCACCGACGTTTCCTGCATGCCGGTGATGGCGAGCACCGGCATGTGATCAAGCTTGGCGTCGTAGAGCCCATTCAGCAGGTGAATGCCACCCGGGCCGGACGTCGCCAGGCAGACGCCGATCTGCCCGGTCGCCTTGGCGTGGGCCGTCGCCATGAACGCGGCGGCCTCCTCGTGGTGGACCAGGACGAACTTCACCCGGTCCTGGTGCCGGCGGAAGCCCTCCATGATGCCGTTGATGCCGTCGCCCGGGATACCGAAGACAGTGTCCACGCCCCAGTCCGCGAGCCGCTCGACTAGAGCCTCGGATGCGATCTGTGCCACCTGCGGACCTCCAACTGATCGTGGGTTATGCGGCCGGTGAATCCGCCTACCCACGGCTGTCCGCAGACGGGGCCGCCAAACATGGGATTCCGCCCTTTGCCTGCCATGCGCCCGTCGGGCCTTCCGGGACGCCAGCCGTGCCGCCCGAGGTTTGGCCGCCCGGACCGCAGGTAGCAGGGAGGCGTGCGCACCGGGCGGGGCGCGGGCGGCGTGAAGGACGGGAAACCGGACGGTAGGACGAGGCCGGGAGGATGAGCGTGACCATGAGCGGAGCGAGGGCGGCAGGTGCCGATCCCGCCGTGCAGGGGCTGGACGCGGCCACTTACGTGGTGCCAACCGACGCCCCGGAGGCCGACGGCACCCTGGCCTGGGATAAGACCACGCTCGTGCTGGTCACCGCCCGGGCGGGGGGTCAGCAGGGCATCGGCTGGAGTTACACGGCCGCCGCCGCCGCGCCGGTGGTGACCGGCATCCTCTCCGACGTGGTGACCGGCCGCAACGCGCTGGACGTACCCGGCGCGAACGAGGCCATGGCCCGGGCGCTGCGCAACGTGGGACGTCCCGGCATCGGGGCGATGGCCCTGTCCGCCGCCGACATCGCGCTCTGGGACCTGAAGGCCCGGCTGCTCGGCTGCGCGCTCACCGGCCTGATCGGCCGGGCCCGGGAGGATGTGCCGGTCTACGGTAGCGGCGGCTTCACCACATACGACGAGGCGCGGACCCGCGAGCAGCTGGCCGGGTGGGTGGACAAGGAGGGAATCCCCCGCGTCAAGATCAAGATCGGCGAGTCGTGGGGCGGCAACGAACGGCGCGACTTGTCCCGCGTCGCGCTGGCCCGGGAAGTCATCGGACCGGAGGCGGAACTGTACGTGGATGCCAACGGGGGCTACTCCACCGGTCAGGCCGTGCGGATGGCCCGCCAGATGGACGACTTCGGGGTCACCTGGTTCGAGGAGCCGGTGTCCTCGCAGGACCTGGCCGGCCTGGCGGTGATCCGGCAGCAGGTCCGGCCCGACGTGACAGCAGGTGAGTACAGCTGGTCGCTGGCGGATTCCGCTCGCCTGCTCAGCGCGGGCGCGGTGGACTGCCTGCAACTCGACGTGACCCGCTGCGGCGGCATCACCGAGTTCCTGCGCGGCGCCGCGCTGGCCGCCGCGCACAACCTGCAGGTCTCCGGGCATTGCGCGCCGAACCTGCACGCGCACGTGGCCGTGGCCGTGCCGAACCTGCGGCACCTGGAATACTTCCATGATCATCAGCGGATTGAGCGGATGTTCTTCGACGGGACGCTGGATCCAGCGGGAGGAGCGCTGACCCCGGACCCGGAGCGGGCCGGCCTCGGGCTGGAGCTGCGGACCGCGGACGCCGAGCGTTACCGCGAGGGCTGAGGGCCAGGACCGCCGCGAATACTCCGCGGCTCCACGTTTAAGTCCTGTCCTGGGGGCACCCTCGGAAGGTACTGATTCCGCCCGCAGGATTCTGAGGTGATTGACGTGGAGGCCGCGATCCCCCCCGCGCCCACGCCACCGGCCGCCGACCCGGCCGCGCAGGACGACGGCGAACTGCTCGAACTAGTTCACACCCTGCCGGCCGGATCGCGGCGACGATCGGCCGCCTGCGAGGCCCTGGTGCTGCGGTACCGCTCGCTCGTGCGCTCGTGCGCCCGCCGGTACCGGGACAGCCCGGAACCGGAAGAAGAGCTGATGCAGGTCGGCTACGTCGGGTTGCTCAAGGCGATCAACAACTTCGATCCCGCCTTCGGCGGGAATCTGGCCGCCTACGCCCAGCCGTGCATCTCCGGCGAGATCAAGCGGCACTTCCGGGACAAGCGCTGGCAGGTCCACGTCAAGCGGCCGGTGCAGGAATTGCTGCTACAGGTCCGGAAGGCACGGGCCGCTCTCGTCCAGGACCTGGGCCACACGCCCACTGACGAGGAGGTCGCCCAGCATCTGGGCGTCACCCTGGATGAGATCCGCGACGCCAACCGGGCGGACATGGTCTTCCATCCGCACTCGCTGGACGCGCCCATGTCCACCGACGACGATGCGGCCACCCTGGGGGATCTGCTCGGCGGCGAAGATCCGCGGGTCGAGCGCACCCTGGACATGCAGGCGGTGTACACGCACTGGAACGAGCTGCCCGAACGGGAGCAGCACATCCTGACCATGCGCTTCTACGGCAACATGACCCAGGCGGAGATAGGCCAGAAGCTGGGTGTATCGCAGATGCACGTGTCGCGGTTGCTGGCCCGGGCCCTCGATTACCTCCGCGAGTGCCTGCTTGGCCCGGAGCAGGTCAGCTACCGGTAGGGCCCCGGAATGGGTGAGCCCCCGGCTGGGCCGGGCGTGCGGCAGGCCCGCGAACCGGGCCGGAGACCGCTCCCCGGGTCCGGCGCCCGAAAAGGACGATCAGCCGGGCCAGCAGCGGGTCTTCCGGCCCCGGCAGCCCGGGGCGCGCGCCGAACAGGGAGAGAGTGACCATCACGGGACCGGCCTGGTGCACCAGGGTGACCGAGCAGCGCACCCCCCGGGCCAGCGCGGCCGCCGCGTAGCCGGGCCAGCGGTCCTCGTCCAGGGTGTCGGCTGACCAGACCGGCGCCCCGGCGGCCAGCGCCGCATTCACCGGGCCGTACCCGGAGCCGCCTTCTAGCTCGGCGAGTTCAGCGAGGTCAGGGTGGCTCGCGGCGAAGATCGCGGGTTCACGCTCGCGGCACAGCCGGGCACTGGCCCCGGAGCATCCGGCTATCCCATCCGCGGCCAGCCTGACCAGCAGGCTCAGCGCCTCGGGCGCCGGCGTTCCCGCCCTGCGAGCGGGCGTCCCCGCCACGCATAGCGGCGGGCTCGCGCCAGGGTGCGGCGGGCTAGTCTCACGGAGCAGCTCACCGGCCCTGCCCAGCAGGTCGGCGGCCTCCCGCAGGAGTTCCGGGTTGGCCATGGCTCCCTCCGCCTGGTCCCGGCAGACGGTAACGGCCCGGGGCCGGGCTGCTTCCGTGCTTATCTTCTCACCGGCCCAGGCCCAGGGCACCCCAGCAGCCCGCAGATGCGGCTCGCCCGCGTGGCATCGCCGTTGCATGCCACGCGGGCGAGCGGTCAAGCCCGGCCCGGGTGCTCAGCCGCTGGTACCCGGGCCGGACGCTCAGGCGTTCGCCGGATGCAGGAGAACCTTGGTGAAGCCGTCGATCCGCTGGTCGAACTTCTCGTAGGCTCCGGGCGCCTCGGTGAGCGGCAGCTCGTGCGATACCAGCAGTGAGGGTGTCGCCCGGCCTACCACGATCAGGTCACGCAGCTGCTCGTTGTACCGCTTGACCGGGCACTGGCCGGTCCCCATGGCCTGGCCCTTCTGGAAGAACGTGCCGTAGTCGAAGCCGATCCGGCCCTGCTGCGCGCTCTCGCTGGCCGCCTTGGGGTCGCTGGGCACGTAGACACCCACCACGCCGATCCCGCCGGTCGTCCGCACCGACTTGACCAGGCCGTCCAGCACGATCTCGGGGTGCTCGTCACCCGTCGGGTCGTGCGCCTGGTACCCGACCGCCTCAATACCGCGGTCCGCGCCGAGCCCGTGGGTGGCGTCCATGATCTGCTCGGCGGGGTCACCGTCGGCGAGGTTGACCGGGGTGGCATCGAACCGCGCCGCGAGGTCCAGCCGGTCCTTTTCCATGTCCACCACGTACACCTGGGACGCACCGCGCAGATAGGAGCTGTGCGCGGCGAGCAGCCCGACCGGGCCCGCACCGAACACGACCACGGTGTCCCCGGGGCTGACGCCGGCCAGCACCGCCCCGTGGTAGCCAGTCGGGAAGATGTCCGAGAGCATGGTGAAGTCACGCTCGTGCTCGGTGCCGGCGGGCAGCGGGAGCAGGTTGAAATCCGCGAACGGAACCCGCAGGTACTCCGCCTGGCCACCCTGGTACGGACCCATCTGGGCGTAGCCGTACGCGGCCCCGTCCACCCCTTCGGTGGGGTTCATCCGCAGGCAGAACGAGGTCCACCCGTCCACGCAGTTGCGGCAGCTGCCGCAGGCGATGTTGAACGGCACGGAGACCCGGTCACCCGGCTTGATCCAGGTGACCCCCGGGCCGGTCTCCTCGACGATGCCCATGTTCTCGTGGCCGAGGACCTTGCCCTCCTCCACGTTGGTCCGGCCCTCGTACATGTGCAGGTCGGATCCACAGATATTGGTGGTGGTGATCCGCACCACCGCGTCGTTCGGTGCTTCGATTCGCGCGTCGGGTACGTCCTCGACCGCGACCTCGAATGGTCCCTTATATACGACGGCCTTCACGCAACCTCCTGGAGGTGCTCTTGTCATGTACGTCCCGGCCGCGCTTCGGGCCAGGCTGTACCCCAGTCCGCTGCCCACGTCACCGGGCATGAAACAGGGGTGCCTCAGCCGCTCTCGGGACCAGCAGCACCGGGCACGGCGCGTTGCGCAGCACGTACTGGCTGCCGAGGAGCCAGGACATCGCGTGCTCCCCGTGCGAGCCCACCAAGAGAAGTTCCGCGTCCAGCATCCGGGCCGCGTCCACCAGGCTGCGCCCCGGGACGCTCTGCACGACCCGCAGTTCCACCTGCGCGGCCGGCGCCGCGACCGCGCCCTCGCCGCTGTAGGCCGTCAGCGCGACCAGCCGGGCCTGCCGGAACCCGGCTTCCTGCGCGGCCGCCCGGAGCGCCGCGCCCGACTCCGCCTGGTCCTGCACAGCCACGAGCACCGTCATCGTGTCTCCCTTCCTCCGGCGCGCGGCCGGCGCGCGTTCCGGGCGGCCGCGGTGCGCCGGTCATTTTCCTTCTCGATCGCCGTGGCCAGTTCCTGCTTGGTCATGGCCGAGCGGCCGGGCACGCCCAGCCGGCGGGCCAGCGCAAGCAGATGCTCCTTGCTGGCGTTCGCGTCGACCCCGCCGTAGCTCTCGCCGGACTGGCCCCGGGGCCGGGCCGCCTGCTCATCCGACGGGCCCTTGGCCCCGCCCGGCTTGGGCTCCCAGTGGTCGCCGACCTTCTCGAAGCCGTGCTTCAGCGCCCCGAACGCGGTCCGGTGCGCGCGCTCACCCTCGCCGTACTCCTGGACCGCGCTGTCGTGCGCCTTGACCCACGTCTCCTGCGCCTTAGCCGGCGACCGCTGCAGGGTCGACGGCAGTTCCTCACGTCCTGGCATGGGTCCCCCTCAGGATGGGCCGCCGCGGGCACCGGCCTGCAGGAGGCCCGCGGCCCGGGCGGCGACGGCCATGATGGTCAGGGCGGGGTTGGCACTGCCCTGCGTCGGCAGCACGCTCCCGTCGGTGATGTAGAGATTGGGCACGGCGAAGCTGCGGCAGTTGCGGTCCACCACGCCGTGCCGTTCGTCGGCGGCCATCCGGGCCCCGCCCACCAGATGCGCGAACCGCTGGATGGTGATCACTTCGTCGGCCCCGGCCGCGTGCAGGATGTCCTCCATGACGCGCTGCGCGGCGTGCAGCAGCTGGGTGTCGTTGTCGCACTGGGAGTAGGAGAACCTGGCTACCGGCAGCCCGTAGCGGTCGGTCTCCTCGTCCAGCGTGATCCGGTTGTCAGCCTGAGGCAGGAACTCACAGAGGGCGCCGAGGCAGCACCAGTGCACGTAGTCGCTCATGTAATCGCGCAGGGGCCGCCCCCAGTGGCCCTGGGCCGCGACGTGCTCGGCCCAGGTGATGGGCAGCGGGGACACGTTCTGGATGGAGAACCCGCGCCGGTAGGACTGAGCCGGATCGGTCTCGTAGAAGTCCTCCGAGCTGACTTCCGGCGGGGGCGCCTTGTACATCCGGATCTCTTCGTCGAACCGGCCCGCGGTCTGCGGCGCCCCCTGCACCATGAGGTAGCGCCCGACCTGGTCGAAGTCGTTGGCGAGTCCGTCGGGGAAGCGCCGGGAGGAAGAGTTGAGCAGCAGCCGGGGCGTCTCGATCGAGTAACCGGCCACCGCGACCATCCGGGCCCGCTGGAACCGCTCCCGGCCGCCGCGGACGTAGTGCACGCCCGTGGCCCGCCCGGTCCGCTCGTCGATGGCGATCCGGGTGACCATGGCGTCGGCCCGGACCTCCCCGCCGTGAGCCAGGGCGTCTGGGATGTGGCTGATCAGCGGGCTCGCCTTGGCGTTGACCTTGCATCCTTGCAGGCAAAATCCCCGGTAGATGCAATGCGGGCGGTTGCCGAACCGACCGTTAGGGATGGCAACCGGTCCGACCTTGGCCGTGATGCCCAGCTTCCGGGCCCCGCGCAGGAACACCTCGCCGTTCCCGCCGACCGGGTGCGGCCGGTGGGGATAGCCGTGCGGGTCGCCCCAGGGCCAGTGTTCCCCGGCGACCGGCAGTTCCTCCTCGATCGCGGCGTAGTACGGGAGCAGGTCTCCGTAGCTCAGCGGCCAGTCGGCGCCGACCCCATCCTGGGTGAGGGTCGCGAAGTCACTGGGATGGAAGCGCGGGGTGTAGCCGGCGTAGTGGACCATGGAGCCGCCCACGCCGCGGCCGGAGTTGTTCGAGCCGAGCGGCACCGGGTCGGTCCCGGTGATCACCCGGGGCTCGGTCCAGTACAGGTGATGGGACGCGGCCTCGTCGCTGAACCAGTCGGTGTCCGGATCCCAGAACGGCCCGGCGTCCAGGGCGGCCACCCGCCAGCCCGCGCGGGCCAGCCGCTGCAGCAGCACTGAGCCGCCAGCGCCGCAGCCCACGATGACCAGGTCGATCTCGTCGGTGTCGTCGAACCGCCGCATGTCGCGGCGCAGCCGGTGGTTCGTCCGGGTGCCGTCGTTGGGCAGCAGCCAGGCAGATTCGTTCCGCTGACGGACCTGGGTACTCATTCGCCCTCCCGCACCGGATCCTCGGCGGGGCGGACATCCGCCACCTCGAACGGCTCCCGGCGTCCCACGCCCTTGTTCTTGTAGCCGCGCGGATAGGCGGGGCCCGGGAAGCCCATCTCGTTCCAGGCCCACGGGTGGGCGTAGAACGCGGTGCACGCGTAGCGGGTCCACAGGCTCCAGACCCGCGCCGCCGGCAGGCCGTGCCAGTCGCCCGAGCCGAGATCCTGCACCGCCTGGATCAGCGCGCGCTGATCGGCCGCCGGGCACTCGGCGAACGCCGCCGCGTACTTAACCTCCGCGTCGGCGTCCAGGCAGGCGAGCGTGTCCCGCCAGGCCTGCCCATCCTCGGGCATGTCCGCGTACCGCCATCCGTCGGTCTCGCCCTCGGCCAGCCGGGCGTCGATCAGCGCGGTCACCGGCACCCGCGGTTCCTCATCCTGGCCCAGGATCAGGTTGAGCAGCGCCGTGGCGGTGGCCTCCTCGGCCGGGCTGAAATACCGCGGCGCCGGCGGCGGACCCAGCCGCGACTCCACCACGGCGGCCGTGGCCGGATCCCAGTGCGGCAGCTGGGACATGACGTCAAAACCAGGGAAACGTTCTGGGCCGTCGCCTGGCGTCCTGGGCGCCCCAGGCGCCGGCGGGCGGACTGGGCCGCGGCTCACTGCTCGCGCCGCAGGATCGCGGCCAGCAAGCCCATCCCGCCGACCATGGTGACCAGCAGCGGGGCGAGCAGCGGCGGACCCATCTCCAGGTTGTAACGGGCGTTGGCCCAGCCGCCCGGCTTCTGGGCGATGCCCCGGGCGTGGAGATAGGTCCCCTGCAGCCCATTCGCCACGATCGCGGCGGAGGCGACCGGCAGCGCGGTCTTGGCCAGCCGGCGGCTGAAGAACCCGGCCACCCCGGCGGCTGCGCCGACCGGGCCGAGCGCGACCGGGATCCACATCATCTTGTTCCCGAAGCTGGCGCTGTCGTGCTCGAAGAAAATCTCGGCCGCAGTGACCAGCGCGCCCGCAGCGGTCAGGGCCGAGAGGCTGCGCTCGAAATGCCCGGTCTGGACGTTGCGGACCATGCGGTCGATGCCACTGGCCGGAGCGCTCGCCGCGCCGCGCCGCGTCGTCAGCGTTTTCACTGATTCCCTCCACCGGATCACTACCTGAGCCATCTCTGCCCGCCCCGGCTACCCCAGCGGCGGGACGCTAATCTCCGCCGGTGTAAACCGCCCTAGCGGGGGCAGCGGGTGGGTCTGGCCCGGCGGGGCCCGCAGGCCGGCCAGCAAGTACTGGGAGGGATGTATGGACAACACAGCATTGCTGGATGGCATATCGACCGACCGGCTGCAGGATCTGGGCCAGCAACTGCGCGTGGACTCGGTCCGGGCGAGCGCCGCTGCGAACTCGGGCCACCCGACATCCTCGATGTCGGCCGCTGACCTGATGGCCGTGCTGCTGGCCCAGCATTTCCGCTATGACTTCACCGACCCGCACGCGGCCGGTAACGATCATCTGATCTTTTCCAAGGGCCACGCGTCGCCCCTGCTCTACGCCATGTACCGGGCCGCCGGCGCGATCGATGACGCCGAGCTGCTCTCCTACCGGAGCCGGGGCAGCCGGCTGGAGGGGCATCCGACCCCCAGAGCGCCCTGGGTGGATGTGGCCACCGGCTCGCTCGGGCTTGGCCTGCCGGTTGGCGTAGGGCTCGCGCTCACCGGACGCTACCTCGACCGGCTGCCGTACCGGGTCTGGGTGCTGTGCGGGGACAGCGAGCTGGCCGAGGGGTCCGTCTGGGAGGCGTTCGAGCATGCGGCCTGCCACGAGCTGGACAACCTGACCGTAATCGTCGACGTGAACCGGCTCGGCCAGCGCGGACCGACCCGGCACGGCTGGGACACCGCGGCCTACGCGCGGCGGATCGGCGCGTTCGGCTGGCACACGATCGAGATCGACGGGCACGACGTGACCGAGATCGACCGTGCCTACACGGAGGCCGCGGAGACGACCGGGCAGCCAACGGTCATCCTGGCCCGGACCCGCAAGGGCCGGGGGGTGGCAGCGGTCGAGGACCGGCAAGGCGCGCACGGCAAGCCGCTGCCCGATCCGGACCAGGCCATCCGGGAACTGGGCGGGCCCCGGTTCACCCGGGTGGAGGTGCAGCCGCCCGCGCAGCGGCAGCGGCCGCACGCGTTCCGGGCTGGCCCGCTGCACCTGCCGGGCTACGAGGTGGGGTCCTCGGTGGCGACCCGCGACGCGTTCGGCGAGGCGCTGGCCGCGATCGGCGGCGCCCGGGCTGATGTGGTGGTGCTGGACGGTGAGGTGAGCGACCCGACCCGGACCCAGTACTTCGCTGACGAGCACCCTGAGCGCTTCTTCGAGTTCTATATCGCCGAGCAGCAGATGACCGCTGCGGCCCTCGGCATGCAGGCCCGGGGCTGGACGCCCTACCTGGCCACCTTCGGCGCGTTCCTGACCCGCGCCTACGACTTCCTGCGGATGGCGGCGGTGAGCCGGGCCAGCATGCGGGTGGCCGCACGCACGCCGGGGTCTCCATCGGCCAGGACGGCCCATCCCAGATGGCGCTGGAAGACCTGGCCGCATTCCGGGCCATCCACGGCAGCACGGTGCTGTACCCGTGTGACGCCAACCAGACCGCGCGGCGGACCGCCAGGGCGTCAGCTACCTGCGGCTGACCCGGGGCGCCACCCCGGTCATCTACGAGGAGGGCGAGGAATTCCCGGTGGGCGGCAGCCGGGTGCTGCGCTCGTCCACCGACGACCAGGTGACCATCGCCGCGGCGGGCATCACCGTGCATGAGGCGCTGTCGGCGGCCAGCCAGCTCGCGGCGCGCGGTGTGAGCGCCCGGGTGATCGACCTGTACTCGGTCAAGCCCATCGACGCGGCCACCCTGCGCCAGGCCGCCCGGGACACCGGGCGCATCGTCACGGTCGAGGACCACTGGGCGGAAGGCGGCCTGGGCGACGCGGTGCTGGAAGTCTTCGCGGACGGCACCGATGAGGTCCTGCCTATCGTCCGCACGCTGGCCGTGCGCGACATGCCCGGCTCGGCCAGCCCCGAGGACCAGCTTGCCGACGCCGGCATCGACGCGCGCGCCATCACCTCCGCCGCACTCACCCTGGCCCGCGCCTGACCGGGGCCCGCAGACCGGGGCGGTCAGGCCCTGGTGAGCTGACCCGTTCTCGGGGCACCCTCAGCTCCCCACCCGGACCGCCCCTCCCCCTGTCCCGCCCCCCCACACCAGCCTCACCGTCCCCAACGGCTGGATCGTGATCATGACTTTGGTGTCGTTCTAGCGACACCAAAGTCATGATCACGAACCCCACGCAGGGCTGGCGGGGCAGGTGTTGCTGGCGGGATTCAGGGCGGGTCAGCCAGCCCGGGCGCCCACGCTGCGGTCCGCGTCCTCGGCGGTGAGCGGGCTGGCGATCTCCTCCAGGCCCTTGCGCTCGGCCTTGACCCCGAGGAACACCTCGACCAGCCCGGCCAGGATCATCAGCGTGGCGCCGATCACGAACGCGATCACCGTGTCGATCACCTTGCCCGTGCTGACCAGTGTGGAGAACAGCAGCGGGCCGGTGATCCCGCCCGCCGCGGTGGTGGCGCTCAGGTCGCCGGCGTTGAACAGCCAGGCGGTGAGCAGCAGCAGCACCCCGGACAGGATGTAGGCCCCGGCGATCATTGGCTTGCGGCCCAGGGAGTCGAACAGCCGCCCCAGGATGAGCGGGCCGAATAGGTTGCCTACCGCGATCACCGCGAAGTAGTAGCCCGGATCGGTCTTGATGTGGAAGAACACGGTCAGGATCTGGGCGTAGCCGAACGTGATCGCGTTGTAGAGAAACGCCTGGCCGATGAACAGCGAGAAGCCCAGGATCGCCCGCCGCGGGTACCGGGTCGTCAGGGTGAGGAAGATCGTCCAGGGCGAGATGGTCTTGCGCTGCCGGATGGTGATCGACTGGCGCGGCTCCCCCAGGTGCGTGCCGGTCTCCTGCTCGACCTCGTGCTCGATGCCGGTCACCAGGTCCTCGGCTTCCCGGTCGCGCCCGTGGATGAACAGCCAGCGGGGACTCTCCGGCACGTTCCGCCGGACCAGGAGCACGACCAGGCCGAGCACGACGCCCAGGCCGAAGCAGACCCGCCAGCCGACCGCGATCGGCAGGTCATTGGTGGCCGGGACGGTGATCAGCGCGCCGGCCGCGGCGCCGGCCCAGTAGGTGCCGTTGATGATGATGTCGATCCGGCCGCGGTGACGGCTCGGGATCAGCTCGTCGATGGCCGAGTTGATCGAGGCGTACTCGCCGCCGATCCCGAGCCCGGTGAGGAACCGGAACAGGAAGAACCACCAGGGTGCGAACGAGAGCGCGGTGAGCGCGGTCGAGGCCGGGTACACGCCGAGGGTGATCATGAAGAGCTTCTTGCGGCCGAACCTGTCGGTGAGCCAGCCGAAGAACAGGGCGCCGACGCAGGCGCCCGCCACGTACATGGCCGCGCCGAGCCCGGTGATCTGCCCCTGGGTAATGTGAATTCCGCTGCCGGGCTTGCTCATCTGGGCGGAGATGTTCCCGACGATCGTGACTTCCAGGCCGTCCAGGATCCAGACCGTGCCCAGCCACCGTGCCGCGGGCCACGTGCCCGCTCCCCACGCCCGGCCCGCTTATTCGGGCGTTATGCACCACCGGGAACAGGCGTCACGCGCCGCCGGGAACCGCGCGGAGCCGCTCGGCGGCCGCTCCGGCCAGCCGGCCGATCTGGGAGAGGATGCCGAGCTCACGGAAGCCGAGCCGCGGGCCGACCCGGCCGCGCACCACGGTGATCGCCCCGCAGGCCCCATCCCCGGCCAGGATCGGCCCGACCGCGACCGAGCGGGCACCGATCACGCTGGCCACCGGGCGGCCGTCGGGCAGGCCGCCGAGCATCCACTCGTCGTCGATCGACGCCCGGACCTCCGGGGTACACCGGCTCATCGCTGAGCTGATCACCGGGCAGGACTGCGCGGCGACCTCACCCAGCGCCGCGATCAGGCCCGGATCGGCATCCCGGCTGGACACCGCCCGGCGCGGCGGGCTGTTGAGGAAGTCGACGAACACCCAGTCCGCGAACTTGCCGCTCAGCGCCTCGGCCATCGTCGAGCGCAGTTGCGTCTCGGCGACCGCGGTGACGGCGGCCACCGCCGCGCCTGCCATGGTGTCCAGGCCGATCGTCCATGCGGTAGCCAGCCGGAGCAGATCGTCGCTGGCTACCAGTCCGGTAGCCCATCCGCCCGGTTCGTTCGTCACTGGCCCGCCAGTTATCCTTACCATCGGCCCGTCGCTGGCGGCCGGCCACCGCTCGAGCCGGCCTCGCGTCTGGATCTTCACCGAGGCAGACTGCCCCGGGAGAAACGCCTCAAACTGAGGGGCCAGGCGTACGGCGGGATCAGGCAGGCTGGCCCGGCGGCGAGGCGGCCGGGCCCGGGATGATCCCCCGGGTCAGAGCTCGACCGTGGTCCCCGGATCGACCCGGGTGAAGCTGTCTTCCTTGCCGCACATCGGCAGGAAGTTGTTCAGCACCATGAGTCCGATGTCGCCGAACAGCGCGTCGTGGATGACGTACCCGCGCTGCGGGGCCACCTCGCGCGCGTAGTCGATCATCTCGCCGGTCTTGAGCCACGGGCCGCTGGCCGGCAGCAGCAGCGTCTGGACCGGGTCCTGCGGCACGGTGAACGAGTCACCCGGGTGGAAGACCGAGCTGTCGATCATGAACCCGGTGTTCTGGATCACCGGGATGTCCCGGTGCAGGACCGCGTGCAGGTGCCCGTAGGTGTGCACGTCGAACCCGGCCGCCGTGAACGTGTCACCCTCGTCCACCACATGCACCTGCTGCTTGCTGAACCCGGCGAACTCGCTGGCCACCGACTCGTTGGTCCACAACTGCAGGCCGGGGTCGGCCGTGAGCGCGGCGCGCAGGCCGTCGGAGTCGAAGTGATCGAAGTGCTCGTGGGTGATCAGGACTGCGCTGGCCCCTTCCAGCGCCCGCGGCATGCTCCACGCCGCAGGGTCGATGACCAGCGTGGCCCCGTCCTTCTCCAGCCTGACGCAGGCGTGCTCAAGCTTGGTCAGCCGCATGTGCGCTCTCCCTGATTTAGGCGGATGTTCACGACCTTACCGGGCCGCGTCGCTGCGCGTCCGGGCACCACCGTGCCACCATGGTGCGCGCACGTGACGCCTTAACGGCCGCCACGTTACCCCCCGGCTCCACGGCAGCAACGGAGGCAGCGATGCCCGGTGAGACCAGCCTGTCCTCAGTCGAGCACGTCGTGGTGCTGATGCTGGAGAACCGGTCGTTCGACCACATGCTCGGCTTCCTGTACACCGGCAGCGGCAACGTGTCCCCCGCCGGGCAGCCCTACGAGGGGCTCACGGGCAGCGAGTCCAACCCCGCGTCCTCCGGGCCCCCGTTCACCGTGTTCAAGATCGAGCCGAGCACGCCCAACGCCTACTTCATGCCGGGGGCGGATCCGGGCGAAGGCTATATGGCCACCAACGATCAGCTGTTCGGGACCGAGACCGCCCCGGCGAGCTCTGCGCAGGCGCCGTCGAACGACGGCTTCGTCAAGGACTTCGCGTACACGCTGGGCTGGCAGGGCCGCGAAGGGTGGTCCATCCTGCCCGGCACGACGGCGCAGGACATCATGGGCTGCTTCGCCCCGGAGACCCTCCCCGTGCTGTCCGGCCTGGCCAAGGGCTACGCCGTCTGCGACCACTGGTTTTCCTCCGTGCCGACCGAGACGCTGCCCAACCGGGCGTTCACCTGCGCGGGAACCAGCCAGGGGCACATGGACGACAAGACGCACACGTTCACCTCCCCGTCCATCTTCGGGCTGCTCGATGCGCACGGGCTGCCGTGGGCCATCTACGG
>Ga0208589_1000458_pt1 | contig 19366 bp, 17 predicted proteins | sample NGESurshal092012_2_FD_184486 | JGI IMG/M metagenome (GOLD analysis project Ga0208589, IMG submission 184486) | Arctic peat soil microbial communities from Barrow, Alaska - NGEE Surface sample F53-2 shallow-092012 (SPAdes) | ecosystem: Environmental > Terrestrial > Soil > Wetlands > Peat ... | reverse complement strand
AGCGGGGCTCGAAGCGGCCCGCCTCCAGATCGCTCACGTCCCGCGGGGCCGGGCGGACCCGGCCGTGCTCGGGGCAGTCGTAGGCGCCTTCGCCGTAGACCACCATGGACGAGGCGATCACGAGGCGGGGCACGCCGCTGCGGCCCATGGCCTCGAGCAGTACCGCGGTGCCGGTCACGTTCACGTCGGAGTAGGCGGGCAGGTCGGCCAGGTCGACGCCCAGGCCGACCAGGGCGGCCTGGTGAACCACGACATCCGCGCCCGCCACCGCCCGGCGGACCGCGTCCGGGTCGCGGACGTCGCCCACGGCCAGGTCGAAGTCGTCCGGCAGGTAGTCGGGCCGCCCGGTGTGCACGGCCGGGGTCAGTGAGTCCAGGCCCTGGACCTCGTGGCCCGCGGCCCGCAGGCAATCGACTGCGTGGGAGCCGATGAAACCAGCGGCTCCGGTGACCAGTATTCGCATGGCAGCAGCGAATCACGCGGTCAAGCTGGGCTGATACGGTGCGGGGCGATACGTCACAGCTCTGTAAGGGTCAATAACGGTCCGTCCGGGCTACTGTCGCGCCATGAGGATCGACGTCATCCTGCCCTGCCTGAACGAGGCCGAGGCGCTGCCCTGGGTTCTGTCGCGGATGCCGGCCGGCTTTCACCCCATCGTGGCCGATAACGGCTCGACCGACGGGTCGGGTGCCATCGCCGCCGCTCACGGGGCCACGGTCGTCCGGGTGCCGCAGCGCGGGTTCGGCGCCGCCTGCCACGCGGGACTGGTCGCGGCGACCAGCGACATCGTCTGCTTCATGGACGCGGACGCCTCGCTCAACCCCTATGACCTGCCCCAGGTGGCCGACCCGGTCCGGCTCGGCCACGCCGACCTGATGCTGGGCCGCCGGATGACCCGCACCCTGGGCAGCTGGCCCGTGCACGCCCGGATCGCGAACAAGGTCCTCGCCGCTGAGCTTCGCCGCCGCACCGGGGTGCGCCTGCGCGACCTCGGGCCGATGCGCTGCGCACGCCGTGACCAGCTCCTCAGGCTGGGGCTCACCGACCGGCGCTTCGGCTACCCGCTGGAGATGGTGATGGCTGCGGCCGTCGCCGATTGGAGGATCGACGAGGTGGATATCCCCTACCTGCCGCGGTCTGGGCGGTCCAAGGTCACCGGCACCGTGGGCGGGACGGTGCGGACCGTCCGGGACATGCGCCGGGTGCTCGCCTCATGAGTGACGCCACAATCAGCGCCGGCGCCCTCGCGGCCCAGCTCATCGTGCTGGCCAAGGCGCCCGTGCCGGGCCGGGTCAAGACGCGGCTCACCCCGCCGTTCACCCCGCAGGAAGCCGCCATGCTGGCCGAGGCCGCGCTGGCCGACACGCTGGAGGCCGGGGCCGGTGCCTCCTTCGCCCGGCACACGCTGACCCTGGATGACCAGCGGGCCGCACCGGGTACGTTGCGGGCCGAGCTGCCGCCCCGGTTCGAGGTATCGCCGCAGCGGGGGCAGGGGCTGGACGAGCGGATCGCCGCCGCCTTCGACGACGCCTACGCGCAGCTCGCCCTGCCCGTCGTGCTGATCGGCATGGATACCCCCCAGGTCACCCCCGGGCTGCTGGAAACGGTGGCGCAGCCACTGGCCGCCGGGGATGCGGACGCGGTGTTCGGGCCGGCCGAGGACGGCGGCTTCTGGCTGCTCGGCCTGCGCCGGCCCGATCCGGGGCTGATCCTGGGCGTGCCGATGTCGGAAGATCACACCGGCCGGGTCCAGCTGGACCGGCTCCGGGACGCGGGCCTGCGGGTCCGGCAGGTGCCGGAGCTTCTCGACGTGGACACGGCAGCGGACGCGGAACGCGTCGCCCGGCAGGCTCCCGGCAGCCGGTTCGCCGCCACCCTGGCTACCCTGCTCCGGGGCGATCTCGCCCAGCCGGCCCTCACCGGGCGCCACCATCAGGCCCGGACGGCCCCGCCGGCCTCCCTCCGGGTAACCACCACCGGGTAAGCACCATTGCGGGTAAGCACCACCGGGTAAGCACCGCTGCCGGGCTGGTCCGCGCGGCGGCCCGGCCGGCGGCCCTGGCGGGCGGCTGGGCGGCGGCCGGGCGGTCCCCCTGACCACGCGGGCACCAGCTGCCTCTCTGGTCTCGCAGGGTGGGCGGCGTGTGCATGAATCCCCGCGTCCGGGGCCACCCATGGATCCTTAACGGCCAGGCTGGTGGCCCCGCGGTGAGCCGGGCCCCGCAGACCGCCGCACCGGGAGGCCTGGGTGACGGCGCGGGCCGGCGGGTAAGCCCACCGGCTGGGCGGCCAGGCGGGCCGCGGCGCGGTCGGCGGCGATCAGCCGGTAGCAGAGTTCCACCAGCAGGAGGCCGACTATCGAGTCGAGCACAGCTTCACCGACCGAGCGGACGACCAGGGTGGTCAGCACGTCCGCGGCACCGGACGGATCGGGCAGGACCCCCACGATCCCGTTGGCCAGCAGCAGCGGCAGCGTCGCGAACGCCACGACCCGCCAGAAATGCGGCCCGACCAGGTGCGCGGACCGGCGCAGGCCCGCCAGCACGGAACGGTCTTCGATCTCGATGACCGGCCCCACCACAGCCAGCAGGGTGACGGCGATCAGCCCGGGAACGACCAGGGCCAGCAGACCGACGAGGATGATCAAGGTGACCAGCAGGTCGGCCAGGATCAGTGAGCCCCAGGGCAGCGACCGCAGCACGTCGCGGATCCGGGTGCGGTGTGCGTCCTGCTCGGTCTCCCCGTGCTTCGTGCCCCCGTGCTCGGTGGTACTGACCAGCCGGCCCAGGAAGCCGGACAGGAACACCGCACCGAGCAGGCTGACGGTCGAGGTGGACAGGGAGCTGGCCAGCGCCGTGGCCAGGTCGGCCCGGCCGAGGAGATGATCGGCGGCCAGCTCCGCCAGCACGGTCACGGCGGACACCACGACCGAGACGGCCAGGATCTGCCAGGCATGCCGCCGGGCGGTGCGTACGACCGCGGCGGCGATCGGCCGGAACCGCAGCGTCGCATCGCGTGACGTCATGAGACGTCACGCTACGTGATGAACACCTCGCTGGCGTTCGCCGGGGCACCCAGCATCTCGGCGATGACCTGGAGATTAGCCAGGAAGCCCACGGTGGTGACGTCGGCCCCGAGGGTCCCGGAGAGCATTTCCGCCACCCAGCCGGGGTCGACCATCCCGCACCCGGACACTCCGTCCAGCTGGGCGGGCTCGCGGCGCCAGTAGGCCAGCACCGCGGCGGCCAGCGCCGGCGCCCCAGCCGCGTGCCGCTCGGTGCGCCGCACGCGCTGCCGGACCTTGCTCGCCACCTTGCGCCTGGTCACCCGCTGCGACTGCAGGCGGGCCGCTGTCCCCCCCGAAGCCAGGGTGGCAGGGATGTAGCCGGATTCCAGCGGCAGCCGGGCCAGGGCCGGATCGAGCTCGGCCAGGACCATGGCCATGAACCGGGAACCCCGCTTGCCCTCGGGCGGGCACGCCCGGGCCTGCGCGACGAACCGGGGGTGCAGCAACGACCCAAGCAGCGTCTGCTCGGTGCCAGCCACGGTCAGCCGCAGCCCCGCCCAGCGGGCCAGCCGCTCCCGCAGGTAGAACTCGTCCGTGGCGGTCAGCCAGTCGCAGTCGTATCCGGTGATGATTTCCCGCAGCCGGGTGAAAGCCCGCTCCCGCGCCCAGTCGGCCAGGCTGGGCCCGAGGCACCCGGAGGCGACCACCTCGTTGGTGAGCAGCCGCCACCGGGCCAGCCGGTCCACCAGCACCCGGTCGGCGGCCGCCTGCTGACGCTGGCCCGGATAGTAGAAGCCTCGGGCGACCTCGCCGCCCATGCCGTGGATCCGGGGCCCTCCGCCCAGCCCCCGCTCAGCCCAGTCCAGGACGGCCTGCGCGACCGGGTTCCCCGAGCAGTCGTGCCTGATCGCGGCCTGGCGCACCAGCTGGTACGCCTCCGCCGGGTCGAGACCGGCCAGGCCGTCCAGGGGGACCGTCTCGTGGTCCAGCCCGTCGCGCAGGGCCAGCTGCCGGGCGATCACGCCGTCCGGGCTGCCGGCCTCGTCCAGGGTGACGGCCCGGATGCCGGCGCGCCGCGCGGGCGGGATCGCGGCCAGCTGAACCCGCGAATCGAGTCCGCCGGAGAGCTGGAGCACGAGGTCCGGGTGCTGCTCCAGGTAATCGGAGCTCAGGCTGCGGAGCAGCCCGGCGGTGGACCGGGCCAGATCCGCCAGGGCCTGCGGGGCCCCGGCCTGCGGCTTACCACCCTGCGGCGCCCCACCCTGTGACACTCCAGACTGGGACGCACCAGCCTGAGACGGGCGTGACGTCAGGCAGGAGCCGGCGTACTGGCCGAGGCGCACGGTCCCGGCGACCAGCGCGCAGAGGCCGCCCGGGCCGAGCTTGTGCACGCCCGCGAACGGCGTGGCGCAGCCGAGGTGAAAACCGAGCTGGCCGCAAACGGCCAGCGCTTCCCTATCCAGCCCGGCCCCGGCCAGGTAGGCGAGCGCCAGGCTGGAGGTGCCCATCGCGGCCCAGCCGTCTCCCTGGCACCAGTACAGGTGCCGGTGACCGAGCTGGTCGGTGGCGGCGAGCACGGGCTGGCCCGGGCCGGCGCAGCAGACCACCGCGAACGGCGGGGTCAGGCCGGCCATCACCCGGGTGGCGTCCGGGCCGGCGGACAGCGGCTCCTGCCTCGGGTCGGGCAGCAGCGCGCCGATCTCCGCGGCCGCCGGGGCGCTGTGCGGCAGCCGGGCGAGCAGGATCGCGAACCCGGCTCCCGGCCCGGTCCGGCTGTCCCCGGGACCGGGCCCGGTCAGCCACACCTGGGTATCCCCACCGCCGGCCGTGACGGGGGAAGCATCGGTAAGCATCGCGGCCGCCACCCGTACCCGGAGTTCCCCACCGGGGCCGCGGCGATCCAGCCTGCCGCCACCAGCCGAGGAAACGGCCAGGAACGCCTTCGGAAGACGGGCGGCGGGCTCAGCCGGAGCCATGGGTGCCCTGATTGCGGACTGCCGTCACGAGTTCCCCCTCCGCGCCCTTCCCCAGCACTTCCGCGACGGTAGTGGGCAGACAGCCGGAAATTGGGGGAGATCTGCAAACAGGCTGTGGGTTTCTTCTGAGTGTCCGGACCAGCTCCCATCCGGCTGGGACAGCCGGGTGCAGCACAGCGCGGCGGCACCGGATCCGGTGCCGCCGCGCTGGGTGGAACTCAGCGAGCCCTGCTGGGCTGCTACTCGTGGGCTGCTACCTCCTGGGCGGGCAGCTCGGTCATCAGGTCGTCGGCGGTCTCCATGCCGGCCTTCCAGACCGAACGGGCGATGATCTTGGAGGGGTCCGCCCGGTAGGAGTAGTGCCTGGCGACTTCGGTGCCCTCGCCGAGCAGGCCTTCGGACAGCGTGGTCGGCTGCAGGCCCAGGGCGAGGAACTGGTCGTTGCGGACGATCAGGTCGTTCTCCTCGGCCTCGCGGCGCGGGTTGGGCAGGTAAGCGATCTCCACGCCCATCACGTCGCCCACCATCTTGGCCAGGTCGAGGACCCGGTGGGTCTCGGTGATCTGGTTGAGCACCCGGGGCCGGTCCCCGGCCTCGGGCGGGTTGCTGATGGCCAGCTCGATACACCGCACGGTGTCACGGATATGGATGAACGCGCGGGTCTGCCCGCCAGTGCCATGCACCGTCAGCGGGTGCCCGATGGCGGCCTGCATCAGGAACCGGTTGAGCACGGTCCCGTAGTCGCCGTCGTAGTCGAACCGGTTGATCAGCCGCTCGTCCCGGCTGGTCTGGTCGGTCTGGGTGCCCCACACGATGCCCTGGTGCAGGTCGGTGATCCGCAGCCCGTCGTTCTTGGCGTAGAACGCGAACATCAGCTGGTCCAGCGTCTTGGTCATGTGGTACACCGACCCCGGGTTAGCCGGATGCAGGATCTCCCGCTCCAGCTCGCCATCGGGGGTCGGCACCTTCACGGTCAGGTAGCCCTCGGGGATGGGCGCGCTGCCTGACCAGCCGTAGCCGTACACGCCCATCGTGCCCAGGTGCGCCAGCGCGGCGTTGATCCCGGTGTCGACCAGCGCGGTCAGCAGATTGTGCGTGGCCCGGACGTTGTTGTCCACGGTGTAGCGCTTGGTGGCCGTGGTCCGCATCGAGTACGGCGCGGCGCGCTGCTCGGCGAAGTGCACGATCGCGTCCGGGCGCAGCTCCGCCAGCAACCCAGCCAGCCGGTCGTACTCGGTGGCCAGATCCATGCTCACGAAGCCGATCTCGCGGCCCGAAACCTCCCGCCAGACCCGGATCCGCTCGCCGATCGGCCGGATCGGCGTCAGCGACTCCACTTCCAGGTCGACATCGATCTTGCGACGGCTCAGATTGTCGATGATGGTGACATCGTGACCACGGTCCGACAAGTAAAGCGAAGTCGGCCAGCCACAGAAACCATCGCCGCCAAGAACCAGAACGCGCATTCCGACTCCCATCACGTTCGGCCGTTTGCAGGGACGCCCTTCGGCCACTGCCGTTGGGGCCGGGAACTTGTAGGCGGGACAGCATGGCCAGAGCCATGGCATCCCGAGGCCGGGGAAAGTTTACCCGGACAGGCTCTCAGGGAAGCCTGCCGACCAGATCCGCGCAAACGCAGATCGCCTTGGTCGCCACTCACCAGCGATGGAATCCTAGCCAGGCCTAGGGCGCAACACCAGCGAACAGCTAAGACCACCGGTCAGTGACCTACGGCGAACGTACCCCGATTATGCCGCTTTCATCACTCGCGACATGGTTTTGTTACCGAATAATCAAGCCTATCACCGGCCACGGAGTGAGATGAGTCACAGGAAAAAACTATGGGCACCGACGGCTGGGGCAGACGTAACGGGGCAGAAACATCCGCCGTGGACGATGGGGAGATGAGACGGCGTATTGAGGTGGGTTGCGACTTCACCTACCTGGCCGCGATCGACACGCCAGTGGTCTTCCAGGTGCAGCCCCGCGGGTCCGCGTACGTTGTCCTGGACAACGAGCGATGGTCGGTGCAGCCCCCGAGGGTGCTGCACAGTTATACCGACCTGTACGGCAACCCGTGTGCCCGGGCCGTGCTCCCGGCTGGCCGGTCCAGCGTCGGCTATCACGCGGTAGCCGACGTTCCTGACGCCACCGAGGACGCGGATGAGGATGCCCCCGAAGCGAAGCCCGACGCGCTGCCGGACGACACCTTGATCTACACCCTGCCCAGCCGGTACTGCCTGCCCGACGTTCTGGGTGACGAGGCGTGGTCCCGGTTCGGCGCGCTGCCACCCGGCTACCGCCGGGTCCAGGCCATCTGCGACTACGTGCACAGCCATCTGGAGTTCAAGTACGGCAGCAGCAGCCCGCTGTCCACCGCCGCGGACGTGAACGCGGCCGGCCGGGGCGTCTGCCGCGACTTCACCCACCTGGCCATCTCGTTCTGCCGGGCGCTGAACATCCCGGCCCGCTACGTCTTCGGGTACCTGCCCGACATGGACGTCCCGCCAGACCCCGCGCCGATGGACTTCGCGGCCTGGATGGAGGTCTGGCTCGGCGAGCGCTGGTGGACCTTTGATCCCCGCAACAACATGCGCCGCAAGGGCCGCGTGGTGATCGGCCGGGGACGGGACGCCTCGGACGTGGCCATGGCCACGACGTTCGGCGGCCCGATTCTGGAGTCGATGGTGGTTCAGGCCGAGGAGGCGCCCGGATGACACTCGATCCCCAACTGCAGCTGTTCTTCCAGCACGGGTCAGGACAGCACGGGTCCGGACAGCACGGGTCCACGCTGCTTGATCACCGGGCGCTGGACCTGGACGCCGCCCAGCGGGTGACCTATGTCATCGAGCAGAGCTTCCGCTACGAATACGACGCGCCGGTGCAGTCGCTGCGGCAGCGTCTGGTCATCGTGCCGCCTGCCCGGCACGGCGGCCAGCACCGCCGGGCCTCCCAGCTGGAGGTGGCGGGCGCGCAGGCCCGGCGCCAGCTGCGCCGGGATCGGCACGGCAACGTGGTGACCTGGCTGCGCGCCGAGCACGTGGACGAGGCCGTGGAGTTCCGGCTGGCTGCCATCGTCGAGCGGATCCGCAGTGACGGGCCCGCCTTGCTGCCCCTCGAGGCGCTGCACAGCCCGGCGCTGCTGGCCCCGACCCGGCTGACCGCGGCCGATGACCGGCTCCGCGACCTCGCCGCCCGCCTGCCGTCCACCGCGGTGCATCCGCTGGACCAGGCAGACTGGATCTGCGATCTGGTGCACGCCTCGCTGGAGTACGCCGCCGGGGTGACCTCGGTGCGGACCACGGCCGCCGAGGCGCTGGCCGGCGGCCGCGGCGTCTGCCAGGACATGGCCCACGTCATGCTGGCCCTGTGCCGCCTGGTGGGCCTGCCGGCCCGGTACGTGTCCGGGCACCTGATCGGCCAGGGCGGCACGCACGCCTGGGTCGAGGTGGTGGTGCCCGGGACCCGGGACGCGATCGCGGTGCCGTTCGATCCGTGCCACGGCCGGCGCGCCGGCAGCACTTACGTCACGATCGCGGCCGGCCGCGACTACAGCGACGTGGCCCCCACTTCGGGCAGCTACGTGGGCACGTCCGCCAGCCGACTCACCGCCCAGCGGCGGGTGGGTGTGCTGGCGGCCGCCTGAGGCACTCGTCTCTTGAAGCACGGGCCCCAGACGGCCGCCACACTGGTCTCCTGACGTTCCCCGGTCAGGTCCGGTTGGCCCGGATGATGTTGCTTGTGCCGTTGTTCACGACCGGGGGGCCGGTGTTGGGCAGCGGCCGGCCCCGCCGGTCCAGGCCGATGTAGTTGAGGAACACCAGGTTCCGGCTCGTCCCGACCCGCAGCAGGACCCCGATGCCGGTGTTGCCGCTGATCAGGTTGGCGGGCCGGACGTTGGGGGCGCCGATGAGGTTGGCGCGGGCCTGGCCGCCGAGCAGGACCCCGCCCTTGTGGTTACCCAGGGCTGACACGCCCAGTACCTCGGTGCCGATGAAGCTGCGCAGTACCTGGTTGTGGTTGGCCCGGCCGGAGATGGCCACGCCGTACCCCATGTTCCCGGAAAACGTGTTCTGCGGGATCACCGAGCGCAGCGTGCCGCCGATGATGTTGCCGTGCGCGGTGCCGTCGATCCGCAGCCCGTCGCCGCCGTTGGGCAGCGGGCTGTTGCCCTTGGTGTTCAGGCCTGCGATGTCCGGGTCCACGGTCACCCCAGACGCGTTCCCGCCCAGCTCGATGCCGTTGCTGCGGTTACCCGAGAACACGTTGGTGCGGACCAGGTTGCTGCCCCCGGTGGAGGTGATCAGCAGGCCGTCCCGGCCGTTCGGCGCGGCCCCCTTGAAGGCCAGCAGCCCGCCGAAGGTGTTGAACGTGGTGAACCCGCTCGCCGTGCCGGTCACCTCGATCCCGTTCAGGCCGTTGCCCGCGGACACGTTCCCGAGCGGGATCACGCCGCCCACCTGGGTGTCCGCCGAGGAACCCTCGACCAGGATGCCGTCCCGCCGGTTGGCCACGGTCGCCGTGTTGTTGGCGCCGATGCCGAAGAAGTTGCCCTGCACGACCGTGCCCTTGGCGTCAGTGACGCGCAGCCCGTCCTGCTTGTTGCCGCTGATGACGTTGTAGTACACGAAGGGGTTGTTCACGAACTTGCAGCCGACCAGCGAGTTGTCATTCGCCGAGTCGATCCACACTCCGCTGGCGCCGTTCCCCAGGCCGGCGTTGCCGGAGGCCGTGGTGCCGATGAAGTTCCCGTTGAGCTCGTTGTGGCCGGCGCCGGCGTCGATGAGCACGCCGTTAAGACCGTTAGAGGAAATTTGGTTGCCCAGCGGAGGAACGACGAATACCGGGGTGACGGTGCCCTTGCTGCCGGTCGGGTTGTTGGCCTCCCCGGTCCCGGAGTCCACGTACACGGTGCCGCCGATCTCGTTTCCGTACGAGCGGCCGGTGATGGCAATGCCGTTGTCGCGGTTCGGGATGGCTACCGTGCCGCCCCGGCTGGTGCCGATGCGGTTGTCCTGCACGATGTTGACCGAGGATCCGGACAGCGTGATGCCGTTCCCGCCGTTGCCGGAGATGACGTTGGAGACCGCCCCGGACTTGCGCGCGGGATTCTCGCCGATCGTGTTCCCCTGCGAAGACGCCGCAACGAAGACCCCGTCGCCGTGGTTGCCGAAGCCGAAACCAGAGGGGCTGAGGCCGATGTAGTTGCCGTCGAGGGTGATGTTGCTGGCCTCCAGCGTGACTCCGTCACCGCCGGCGTCGTCCACCGCGACGGCCAGCAGCCGGGAGCCGGCCGAGCCCGGCGCGAACTCCAGCCCGGCCTGCCCGTTGGCGTCGATCTCCACCGCCGGCGCGGCGTTGGCGTAGCCCGGGGCTGTCGCCCCGTTGATGGTCACGGCCCGGGAGATGGCCGGCAGCGGCCTGGACAGGGTGATCGTGCCGCGGACCGCGAACCTGATAAGCGTCGCGCGGCTCGTCCGGGCCCGGTTGGCCGTGTTGATCGCGGCCCGCAGTGACCCCGGTCCGGAGTTGCTGAGCCTGGTCACGGTCACGATGCGTGCGTAGGCGGGCCGGAGGTCCGGGCGGGGGTGCGCCCGGGTGGCTGGGGCGCTCGTGGCTGGGACGCTCGTGGCCGTGGCGGCCGTGGCTGAGGCGGCCGCGGGAGGTGCACCCCCGGCCAGCACGCCGGACGCGGCGACGCCGGCCGCGACCAGGGCCGCTCCTGCGGCCCGGACCGGCACCCGCAGCACGAAATGGCCTTTACGGACAATTGTTCCGTGTCGCGAGCGAATTTGGGCGACGATACTGAACACGATTATCCCGCTCCCCCGTAGATGGCATCTTGCAGGAATATGCGCAGGGAGATCGCCCGGCAAACTCCTGGGATGCCTTTCGGGAAGCTCGCCCGCATTCAGTATTCGAAATACGCTTAATTAGTCCGCTGGCGGGATAGAGCGGGCGGCATTATGGAGCCAGCCGCCGAGCGTGGTCAGGGCCTGAGCCGGGGTAAGGCCCGCGATGAGGGCCCGCATTTCCGGCGCGGTGAGGGTCCGCGCGAGCGCGACCAGCTGCATGGCGTGCAGCCGCATCTGCGCCCCGGCGGCCGCGACCCCGGGGGCACCGGCCCGGGGCCGGCGGCCTACGCGGGCGGGGTGACGTCCTCGGGCGTCTGCGGGGTGCTGCCTGGCACCGGGTCTCCCGGCGGCCGGTCGTCGAAGGACACCTCGATGTGCTGTTCCTCGCGCCGCTGGTTCTGCAGCGCCTGGAGCGCCATGCTGGCCCGGTCCGCCTCGGTGAGCGGCGGCTGGACGATGGAGCGCGGCCACAGCCGCCGGGTGAGCACCACGTTGATCTCGGCCGCGTACACGGTGATCTGCACGGCCACATTGATGTAGGCCACCAGGCCCAGCACGGTCGCGAAGTAGCCGTACACGGAGTCGCTGTGCAGGAAGTGATGGACGAGGTAGGTGCCGAGGATCTGCAGCAGTGTCCAGGCAATCCCGCCCACCACCGCTCCCGGGATCAGCTTCTGGGTTGGCACACCCTTCGGGGTGAGGACCCGGAACGCGGCCAGGTACACGCCCACGTTGACCAGCGCCGCGACGATCTCCGCGAGGGCGGTGAGGATGGCAGCCTTCTTGCCGTAGGTGTTCAGGCTGGCCAGCAGCGTCGTGAGGATCACCCCGATGCCGAGCACACCCAGGAACTCCATGGCGCGGCCCAGCCGCTGCACGTAGCCGGGCCGCGCGGGCCCGGGCAGGTTCCACACCTGCTCCATCGTGAACAGCCCGGCCTGGGCCAGCCCTGTCGCGCCCCAGATCAGGCCGATGATGCCGACCACGAGCCCGATGACGCTGGCCCGGCGCAGCTCATGCACGTTCCCGGTCAGCTGGCTCCCGATCTGCGGGATCTGGCTGGCCACCGCGTCGATGACGCTCTGCCGCAAGGATGCGTCAACCGACGCGGCCAGACCCAGAACCGTCACCAGGATCAGCAGCAAGGGGAACAACGCGACGAAACTGGAGTACGCGAGGTTCGCGACCAGCACGCCGCCGTTGTCGTCGCCGTATTTCTTGCTCACGCCGAAGACGAAAGCTGCCGGGCTGAAGCGCTGCTGGGTCGCGTCTATCCGCCGGATCACCCGCTCGATGGGATTCATCGCGACCACCGCCCTTGACGGGCGTGAACTGCCCCCGCAAGGCCTGGCCAAACCCGGCCACAGCCCGCTGGACGCCGCCCGGGCGGCTCCCCGGGATCGGTCAGGCGGGGCGGCTGTCTCCCGTTTCGAGCAGCGTCTTCAGGCCGGACATGATGCGCGGCCAGCCCTCGCTGATGCCGGGCATCACGGCACTTCCGGGCTCGAAGCCGTCGGGCCGGGGCCGGGCCTCAGCGCCCGGGCCGTGGCCTGGCGGATGCCTCCCACGCCGCTCATCTGGGCCCGCCGCCAGGGGGCGACGCCTTCGATCTCGGTCTCCAGCGAGAAGCTGAGCACCGTCCTGATCAGCACGATCAGGCCGAGGACCAGGACGTTGTCGAGGGTAGGCGCGACGGCGACCGTGCGGACGAGGTCGGCCGCCACGAGGACCTCCAGGCCGAGCAGCAGCGTCCCGCCGAACGCCGACCGCAGCGCCACATACCCCGCACCGGCCTGACCCGATCGCCGCCAGGCCACCAGGGCCAGCACGAATGACCACACGATGCCGACGATCAGGACCGCCGCGCCCAGCGCCTCAAAGCCCTGGGCGACGTGATCCATCACGCTGCTGAACGTCTCGCCGGACGCCTGGGCCGACGCGTGGGCGGAGGACGCGGCGCCTTCCGCCAAGCCGGGCATAGTGCCACGGTCGCGGACTTGGTCGGCAGGTGCATCACCCGGCAGGGATGAGGATGCCGGGCGGTCCAGGGGGAGCGCTCACTATCCGGCTTTCCACTGGTTCTGGAGGCTGGCCCCTCTTGAACACGGGACGGTTCTGCGCGGGTCATGGCGGGCACCCATACCCAGACGCTGACGGCACCGTGACTACCGTGTTGCGGGCCTCTCGCGGGGACCGGGGGGTCATGACTGACGAGCGCCGCTTCGGCGCGCGGTGGCGGGACTACGAGTTCTCTGCCGCCGCCGACCCGTTTCCGGAGGGCGCGATACCGCCCCCGCCTTCTTACCCCGCCCCGGTATACGTGCCCATCCCAGGCCGTGGCACGGCCCTGGTCAGTGACCCGATCGACCGGGCTCTCACCGGGCCCGGGCTGCCCAGCGAACTGGCCGGCGGACCCTACCGGCTGCCCGGGCCGCTCATGGCGAGCGCGCCCTACGTGCTGCCGGTGTGCAATCTGGGGCGCCTAGTCTTCGACGGCGAGGTGGTCGGGATGCGGAGCGACCCGCTGCCCTCGGTATGCGGCGGCGTGGCCCCGCTCAGGCTGCACGTCGCACGCTTCTCCGACTTCCAGTGCTCGAACGACCTGTGCGCGCTGCGGATCACGCACCGCGGCACCGGCGAGGAGTTCGACCTGCGGCAGAACCTGCTCACCGACACACAGGGTCACCTCCGCACGCTCGCCGACAGTGTGCTGGCCGACGCCGTCGGTGTCTCGACGCTGGCCGTGACGGCCGACGGTGCCCTCGTGCTGGTCGCCCAGTCCAGGCACAACACGGCTAGTTCCCGGCTGCTGGCCCCGTCCGGGAGCGGCTCGCTCGATCCGCGGGATCTGGGCCCAGGCACGACCGGGACGCTGCAGGCATCCTGCGCCGCGGCATGCACCGTGAACTGTGCGAGGAGACCGGCATCCGGCCGGACGAAATCAGGACCACCACGGTCACCGGTTTCGCTCGCTGGCTGGAACGGGGGGCCAAACCTGAGTTTTTCGGGCTGACGGAGCTGTCGGCGACCACGGACGACCTGGCCGGGCGCCAGCCCTTCGCCTCCCGCGAACGGCTGTACAGCGGAGGGACGCTCATCGTGGCGGTAGACATCGGCGCCCTGGGCCGGGATCTGGCCGGGGGCGCGGATCTGCTGAGCGCGCCGAGCCTGCCGCGGCGGCTCCGCGAGGAGGGCTCGCTGCCGCTGCTCCTCGCCCTCCGCGCGGCCGCGTTGCGGCCAGGCGGGGCCGGGGCTCCTGGGTAGGTTCGGCGTATGGCCGATCAGCGGGTGGAGCTCGCCGATTACGACCCTGGGTGGCCTGGCCGGTTCGCTGAGCAGCGGCTGCTGGTGGAGGAACTGCTGGGGCCGTGGCTGGCCGGTCCGGTGGAGCACATCGGCTCGACGGCGGTTCCCGGGCTTCGCGCCAAGCCCGTCATCGACATGCTCGCCCCGGTGAGCTCGCTTCCTGACGCGCAGGCCGCGCTTCCGGTGCTGGCTGGCGCGGGCTGGCTGCACTGGCCCGATGACCCAGGCCGTCATTACCGGATGTGGTTCCTGCGGCCCAGGCCGGAAGCCCGCACGCATCATCTGCAGCTGATCGAGGACGGGCATCCGCACGCGGCAGCATTGCTGGCCTTCCGGGATGCGCTGCGGGCCGACGCCGGGCTCCGCCGCGAGTACGCGGCCCTGAAAGATCAGCTCGCCACGCAGCATCCCGGCCAGCGCAATGCCTATACCAACGCCAAGGCCAGTTTCGTGGCGCAGGTACTGGGGCAGGCGGGCCTCGAGCCTCCGTCCCGGGATCTGCTGCCCGAGTAGGCGGCCGGTCCCGGGCCGTCCGGGATCAGGTACTGGAGTGCGCCCCGAGTTGGTTGAGTTCCCGGGCCCGGGTCGCGTTGGCCCGCTGCCGCCTGGGACCGCGGACGTAGTTGAGCCAGCCCAACGTGCAGAACAACGTGCCTTCAGGAATATAGATCAGGGAGAAGAACCGGGGCGACCCCCAGAAGAGGCCGCTAATGGCGAGGGCGCCCATCATGAGGCCGATCGCGATGTTCATCCAGGCGGCCAGGTACAGCACCCGCACACCCGAACCTTGCCGGACAGGGTCGCCGCGGCCAGCCGGTGGGTGGCGTCTTCCAGGGCCGGGTTATCGACCCGGCGGCCCATCCAGACAGCGTTGCGGATCTGGGAGCAATCTGCCCAGTCCAATCCGTACTGCCGGTGAATCCAGGAATCCGCACGTCCGTGATACGGCTTGAGCGGGGCTGAGGGGCGGCGGGCGAGCCCGCGCGTCGTGACCCACGCGGTGACCGGCAGGCCCGCGACGATAATCGCGATGACACCAAGAGCCCAGATCACGCCGGCCAGCTACCCAAGTGGGTGGTCTTAACCCCCGTCAGCGGTCTATGCCGCTACTCGCCCGGACTGCCAAGATGGTGTTCAACATCTGTGCATGCCAGGGGTGGCACGACTGGCGAGCGTGACCAGGAGTCGTATGGGGGGCCTGCGCGCCGGCGGCTGGCTGAGCCGATGATCGTGGGGCGCGACGCTGAGCGCGTCCTGCTCTCCGGGTTCCTGGACGCGGGCATCCGGGCCTGGCGGGTGTCCGTCGCCGACGAACCTCACCATGGCGGCGGCGTCCAGGAGGGCCATCCCGGGGCGCTGGCGGCGATCCTGACCGGGCCGGCCGGGATCGGGAAGACCGCCTTGTGGGAGTGGGCGCTGGAGCGGGCGTCCACCCTCGGCTACCAGGTGCTGATCTCCCGCGCCGGCATTGCCGAGGCGCAGCTTCCGTGGGTGGGCCTGACCGATCTGCTGCGCACCGTGGCCGCACCGGTCCTGGCGGCCCTGCCCCCGCCGCAGGGCCAGGCCCTTCAAGCCGTGATGCTGCAGTCAGGCCTCGCCGGGGCGGCCGACGAGCGGGCCGTCGGCACCGCCGTGTGGTCGGTGCTGTCGGCGCAGGCACGGGCCGGCCCGGTGATGATCGCCCTGGATGACATGCCTTACATGGATACGGCCAGCGCTGGCGTGTTGCGGTTCGCGTTGCGCCGGATGGGGCCGGAGAGTGGGGTGCGCCTGGTGGCCACGGCCCGCGGCGAAAGCTCGCGCTGGGCTCCGCTGGACGGCCTGCCGGGCGATCGGGTGCTGCCGATCGGGGTGGGCCCGGTCAGCGTGGGTGCCCTGTTCGAGCTGCTGGCCGCCCGCCTGGCGGTACAACTGGCCCGGCCGGTCCTGCTGCGTGTCCACACGACATCCGGCGGGAACTCCTTGTACGCTCTCGAGCTGGCCAGGGCCCTGGACCGGCTGGAGATCGTTCCCCGGCCGGACGTCCCGATGCCCGTGCCCTCCAGCCTGGATGGGCTGGTGGGTGACCGGATCCGGAGCTTGACGCCGGACGTCCTGGAGATCGCGGCAGGCACCGCCGCGGCCTGGCGGTTCACCGACGCGGGACTCGATCCCGACGCTCTGCAGCGCGCGGTACTCGCCGGTCTCGTGGTCATCGACGAGCCGCCGGAGCTAGGCGATCCGCAGATCGTGCGGGCAGCGCATCCGCTGGTGAGCGCCGCCGCCTACGCTGCCCTGCCGGCGGCCGGCCGGCGCGCGCTGCATCAGCGGCTGATGGCGCACGCGGACGACCCGCTCGAGCGCGCCCGGCACGCTGCGCTGGCGGCGAACCGGGCGGATCCGCAGATCGCCCGGGCGCTTGATGCCGGCGTGGCCGCGGCGCTCGCCGCGGGCGCGCCGGACATCGCAGTGGAACTGTCCCGGCTCGCGCTGCAGCATACGGACTCCGATACCGACCGCGCGGCGAGGCTGGACCTGCTCGCGGACGCGCTGGTCCGGGCGGGCGACAGCTCGGGAGCGGTGCGGGCCCAGCAGGAGGCGATCGTCCTGACACCGGCCGTGCCGCTGCGGGCCCGCCGGCGAATCCGCCTCGCTGAGATGGCGACAGAAGTGATCGGCTGGGGCGGCGCCGCGGATGAGCTGCAGGCCGCGGCGGCGGAAGCGGCGTCGGACCCGGTAATCCGGTCAGAGGCGCTGCTGACCCTGGCCGCCGTGACTGATGACATCGCACTGGCCGATGCGTCCGCCACCGAGGCGGTGGCGCTGCTTGGGCAAGATGGCCGCCCCGATCCGGCTGTCATGTCGGGCGCGCTTTCGCAAGCCGCGGGCGCCCGCTTCCGGGCGGGCCGCGGTCTGGATCATGACATGTTCAGGCGGGCCATCGATCTCGAGCGCAGCCACCCGAGCCGGCGGCTGTCCGATCGTGCCGACGCCAGCTACGCGGCGCTGCTGAAGTACGCCGACGATCTGGGCGAGGCCGAGACCAGGCTGCTGGCGCTGCTGGCGGAGTCACGCGCGTTGGCGGACCAGTCGTCGATCGCCTACTCGCTCGCACATCTGCCGCAGATCGCGCTGTGGCAGGGGCAGATCGCCCGGGCCCGGCAGTTCGCCCAGGAACACCTCGACGTTGCCGAGCAGGGCAGCCTGGCGGCCCTGAGCCGGCAGGCCCGCTACAACCTGGGTCTGGTCATGGTCTACGAGGGGCGGCTCGACGAGGCGATTGAGATGCTCGGCAGCCCGCTTGACGCCCTGGGGACCAACTACGACCGGCAGCGTATCCACGGTGCGCTCGGCTTCGCGTCGCTGTCCCGTGGCGACCCCGTGACCGCCGCCGGCCATCTCGATCGCTGGCATGCTGTCCTCACGGCGATGCACCTGAACGAACCCGGCTATAGCCGCTGGCACCTCGACTACCTGGTGTCCCTCGTCGCGACCGGCCGGCTCACCGACGCGCTCGCCATCCTCGATCGGCTCGACGGTCAGGTGGCCAGTTCCGGGCGGCACTCAGCTGCAGCCGTCGCCACTACCGGGCGGGCCATGGTCCACGCCGCGAGCGGCCGGATGCCCGAGGCCATCGCCGCAGTCGAGCAGGCCCTTACCTGGTACGCCACCTCGCCCCTGCGGTTCGACCGGGCCAGGACGCTGCTGATCGCAGGCCAGATCCATCGCCGGGCCAAGGCCAAGCGCCTGGCTCAGCAGGCGCTGGCCGAGGCCCACCGTGAGTTCACCGCGTTCGGCGCCCCTGCCTGGGCAGGTCAGGCGGCAGCCGAGCTGGCCCGGGTTAACCTCCGGCCCGCCGCGGTCGGCACGCTGACCGAGACCGAGTGCCGTGTCGCGGAGCTGGCCGCGGCCGGCCTGACTAACCGCGAAGTGGGGCAGCAGCTTTTCCTGGCGGTCAAGACGGTGGAGGCCAACCTCGCCCGCGTGTACCGCAAGCTCGGCATCACGTCACGTGCTGAGCTTGGCGCCCGGATGGGTCCTCCGCGCGCCTGACGGCCTGCGCGTCTACGCCCCAGGATCCTGTTCATCGAGGAAGACGGCCGGGACCAGGCGGTCGCAGCGCAGCCCAGCCTGTTCGCTGCTCGCAGCCACTTGCTGGGCGTTGACCGCCAGGAACCGGAACAGCACCACCTCGTCTCCGGGCACCAGGATGCTGCCCAGATAGCGGATGTCCGCCCCGCCAGCAGCCCGCAGCGCAACCGCCGCCTGGCCCACGTCCGCCTCGGTCACGCCCGGCCAGTACCGCTCCACAATGAACCCGCCCATGGGGCTGACGGTAGAGCTCCCGGCACGCGGAGGCCAGATCAGTCCCCCAGGCCGAGGGTTTTCCCTGATTCCTCATCCCGCCTGGCCCCTTAGCGTCGGCGGCACGGCCAAGGCCGGTCACTAGCGCCGCCTCGCGGCACACTCAACGGGAGAAGATATGAAAGCCCCCACGGCATTTGCGGCCGCCAGCCTGATCCTTGTCGCCGCATCGGCCACGGCGTGTTCGGCTGGATCAAAAACTGCCTCAGCCACGGCACCGGCGCCGTCCAGCGCAGACGCCGGCGGGTCGGCGGCGAGCGCGAACGCCGGCCCGGCCAGCGCAGGCAGGAACTTCAACGTGTGCACTGCACTTTCGGCCACGCAAGCGTCGCAGATCACCGGCACCACGTTCACTAAAACGAAGTCCAGCAACGTGCAGAGCCTGGTCTTCAACTGTGAATACGACGGGCCCAGCAGCGCGCTGCTGCAGATCTCAGTGACGACCAGCGGGGGCAAGTATGGGTTTGATAGCGCGATATCCGCACTGAAATCGGTGAGCCACCCGGCGACTCCCGTCTCCGGCGTAGGTGACAAGGCATTCTCCGAGCCCGATCCCCGGGGAAACGCGGGGTCAGCCGGAGCGAGTGCCTTCGCTAGCTACAGCGCTCTCTTCGGCGACACCTTTATCCAGATCGGTGGTCTCACCTACGTGAACGCCAGCCAGGGGAAGCAGATCGTCGAAGAACTGCACAGCAAGCTCTGAAGGTCCGGCCGCCCCAACCGCCGGGATCCTCCGTCGCGGACGCTCTAGCGTGCAGACGCCGCCCTTTCGACCCCAGAACGCAGTTGAGGCCGCTCCCGTGGGGGAGCGGCCTCTACTGAAGATGTCCGGCGGCGTCCTACTCTCCCACGCGGTCCCCCGCGCAGTACCATCGGCG
>Ga0208589_1000457_pt1 | contig 19398 bp, 10 predicted proteins | sample NGESurshal092012_2_FD_184486 | JGI IMG/M metagenome (GOLD analysis project Ga0208589, IMG submission 184486) | Arctic peat soil microbial communities from Barrow, Alaska - NGEE Surface sample F53-2 shallow-092012 (SPAdes) | ecosystem: Environmental > Terrestrial > Soil > Wetlands > Peat ... | reverse complement strand
GGACGGCCCGAGAAACGGTGTTCGGATGATCACCCGCAAGCAAGATGATTCGACTAGAAATCCCAATAAAAAACAGAGGCCCGCTTGCGCGGGCCTCTGAGGTCTTGGTGCCGGAAATAGGAATCGAACCTACGACCTACGCATTACGAATGCGCCGCTCTACCAACTGAGCTATTCCGGCAAACAGCCGATGATCTTACGGGGCGGAAGAATGGTGCGCAAGCCGTATCGAATCTTTTCTCGGCATGCGCATTGCCCCCCGTTGCACGTATGACCGCCCGGTCATGGTGCTGCTTTTGCAAGATCCTGATGAGAAACAAAGACGCATGTTGTTCGGTGCTTCTTGCCGTTTGTCGGGCAAATGCTACCGCTCGTCGCGTAAAATCTTGACGTAATAAATTACGATTACTAGAGTGCGTGAAGAACCTCAGGGAGAGTCTTCATGCAACTCGAATCGTGTCAGCGAGGCGTTTCGCTGATCGAGGTATTGGTGGCGATCGTCATTTTCAGCGTGGGTGTGCTGGGTATCGCGCTCATGCAGATCAAGGGCGCGCAATACACCCGGCAATCCGGTGCACGCACGGTGGCGGTGCTGCAGGCGCGCTCGCTTGCCGAGGCCATGCGTGCCAATCCCGCCGGTGTCTATGGAGTAGCGACTGTGGCGGATATTCCCGGCGCGGGTGGCAGCCTGGCCAGCAGTTATTACAACTACGCCGGTGGCAGGCCGCCGGATGGCTCGGGCTGCGGCGGCATCGCCTCCTGCCAGCAAGCCGCGACAGATTTGCGGCAATGGGTGGCGCAACTCCAGCTCGGCACGTCGGCACCGGTCAGCAGCGGAAGCAGTGGATCGGTCGTGCTTGCAAGGGTAACGCCAGGCACCACCGCTGCCGGGACACTGACCGGGACACTGGCCGTTGCAGTCAACTGGAACGGCATGATCCCCAATACGACGACTGGAGCCACCACCAATGATACGTATCAGTTCGCGTTCCAGCCCCAGTCTCCGTTCCAGCCCTGAGCGGCGCTGCGGTCCGGCTCAGCGATCGCCGCATTGGCAGCGGCGGTCGGGAGGTTTCTCACTGATCGAGCTGCTGATTGCGGCACTCCTCGGCTTGCTGGTGGTTGCTGGACTGATCAACCTGTTCATTGCCAATCGCAGGTCGTACCAGCTGCAATCGGGCAACAATTTTCTGCAGGAGGATCTGCGCATTGCCTCGGATCGTATCGGATGGGCGGTGCGCATGGCCGATTTCTGGGGCGGCAACCCGGCCAGCAGCGTGGTGGTCAACCCGGCAGCAGTCGGCGCCGTGGCCGTCAATGGTGGTTGTGCCGGAGCATGGGCCACGGCGGTAAATCCAGCCACCATCGGCGGTGGTGGGATTTATGGATACGACGGTGCCGCGGCTTTTCCCCTCGGTGCTGCATGCATCGGCGGCAACGCGAACTATGTGCGCGGATCGAGCATTCTGGTGTTGCGCTTTGCGACCCCGCAGGTGCTGGCCCCGGGGCCTGCCCTGGCGGGTGTCATGCCAGCAGAGTCCGCCACCATCAGTGGCAACCCCAAGGCGCTCTTCGTGGTTTCCACTCCGGCCACATCAGCGCAATTGATCCCTGGCAGTGTCTCCCCGGCGGCTACGAACAGCACGTTGACGAATTACGCCTATCCGTACGAGGTCGACATGTATTACCTGCGCCCGTGCAGTGTCATTGCGACCGGAACAACTTGCAAGGCGACTGCCGATGGCGGATTGCCGCTGCCGACACTGATGCGGATGCATCTGCAAAATGACGGAACGTGGGTCCAGGATGCGGTGGTCGACGGTATTGAGCAGATGAATGTCGAATACGGCGTTGTCCAGGATCTGACCAACAACGCGGTGCCCAATGTTCCGAATTACGAAACGGCCGGCCAGGTGACCGCCAACGGGCAGTGGGCGAATGTTGTTTCCGTGCGCGTGTCGCTGGTGGCCGTGAACCCAACGCGCGACGTCACGCTACCGCATGTCTATGTCGCCGCGCTGGGCACGCTTGGCGCGTGCAAGTACACCATCAACAACGGCGCTGCTCCCGACACCGCGGGGTGCCCGAACTTTACGCCGTATGGCGACAAGCCCTGGCAGTTCGTCCGCACTTCCCAGCAGTTTGTGGTGCAACTGCGCAATCGGATTACGGGATAAATCGCCATGCGGATTCAACCACCAATCAGCAGGGGCATTGTCATGCAGCCGAATCCATGGGGTGAAGGCGCATTCGGTCGTCAGCGTGGAATCGCGCTGTTTGTTGGCCTGGTTTTTCTGGTGATGCTCACGCTGGTCGCGTTGATCGTGATGAAGGGAACCTTGCTGGAAATGCGCATGACCACCGCGACAGCCCGGCACGAGCAGGCCTTCGAGTCCTCCGAAACGGCGCGGACGATCCCGGAGGCCATCCTCGCTGCGCATGTGTTCAATCGCGGCTGGCCGGAAAGCTGGGGGGGAGACAAGTCCGATTCCCTGTTTGACCTGGATACGATCTTTGCGAATCGTACGGTCTGGGGAAACCTGCTCAACCCGAACACGACCTCGAATCAGGGTCTGCAGAACTCCTGCGGAGGCAGCGGCCTGGTCATTTTCTACATGGCGCTGTCGCCATGCAGCACGCAGACCGCTGCTTATAAGTACACACCCTCGAAATGGCTGACTTCGGTCAGTTTCAATGTATGCACCGACGGTAGTGCCGGTTGCACAACCAGGATCAGCATCATTCGAGATGGTGTGACGCTCAAACAGGGATCGGGCGCGGCGCAGGCCCAGGGCTATGCGAGCGTAGGCGTCGGTACGCCCAGGGGAGGTTCGGCATTGCTGCTGCAGGTACGCAGCGCTGCGACAGTCCCGGGCAACGGCCAGGCCGTCACCATCGCCCAGTACAAGTTGAACATCACCAACTAAGGGTCGCCATCATGTCGAGCTTCACCAAACAGTTGCGCGGTCTGTTGCTGTGCCTGCCGATCATTGCGGCCAGCGGTTTCGCCATATTCGGGGCCACGGCACAAACCACTCCCCCGACGGTCCCGACGGGTGAAATCTCGACGCAAACCATGGCGGATTACACCTCGTATCCTTCTGGCATCAATGCACTGGCGGCGCCCAACGTGCAGCCGCTGATCATGCTGGTGATGTCGCGAGACGAACAGTTGTTCAACAAGGCGTATCCGGATTACACCGCGCTTGCAGTCGGTGGCCAGATCAACACGACCTATCTGGATTCGTTTGCCTACAACGGCTATTTCGATTCGAATATCTGCTACAGCTACAGCACCTCCAGCAACTATTACCAGGCGGTGACCAGCGTCAACACCGGTTCACACGCGTGTGCTGGCGGCGCCTACTGGAGCGGCAATTTCCTGAACTGGGTGGCGATGAGCCGCTTGGACATCCTGCGCTGGACGTTCTACGGCGGCACGCGCAGCACCGATACGGCCACCACCACCGTGCTGGAACGGGCCGAGATTCCGGATGATCTGCATGCCTGGGCCAAGGTCTACAGAGGCATGGATATCAATCTGTATACGCCATTCACCGGCACCACCACGTTCTGCAATGTCTCGACTGGCTCCACAGGTGGCTGGAACAGGGCGACAACCACCTCGTCAGGCGTGAATTCGACACCGGTCATCCGCGTTGCATCCGGTGACTGGGGTGACTGGGCTTCCACTGCCAAGGTGCAGTGTCAGAACCAGCAAGGCAGCGATGACGGCGGAAACAGCGCACGTCCTCCAAATTCCCAGATCGGCGGCCTCGACTACAAGGCGCGCGTGCTGGTTTGCCAGAACGTTGCCGGCGTACCCAATGAATCGTTCTGCGTGACCGACGGCAGCGCACTCAAGCCGGAAGGCTTGCTGCAGCAATACAGCAAGACGGGTGACGGTGCGAAGCGCTTCGGCCTGGTCACCGGGTCGGACGTCAAGGCGCGTCTGACCGGGCAACTGCGCCGCAATGTGGGTCTGCTGGCCAATAACGTGACCGATACCGCGTGCGCGGCTGGCACGGGTGCTGGCGACGGCGATGAATTCAGCAGCGTCGATGGCACGTTTTGCTACAAGAGCGTGGCGACCAGGCCGGTCGAAGGTATCGTGATGACGCTGGACCGGCTGCAGATCATCGGCTGGAATGGTTCCGATTACGGTAACAGTCTTCCTGCAGGTTGCTTCGGACCCAACGCTCCTTGGGGAGCTCGCGGCTACCTCATCCAGGCCAACCCGACGATGTGTCCGGACTTTGGCAACCCGCTCGCCAGCATGTATGCGACCGCCCTGGATTACATCCAGGGGGCCAGCGCTCCGAGCCAGGATTCCGCTGGGTCGGATAATCTGCCGGACCCGGCATGGGTTGACCCTTACGGTACCGCTGCGGGTGTCAGCAAGCCGCGCAACGAACCGTGTGCCGCTTGCTCGATCGTGCTGGTCAGCAGCGGATTGAACACGTTCGACGCGCAGAACGTGCCTCCCGTCAGCCATCTGAATCCGCTCATGTTGACCAATACCATCCGGACCAATGAGGGCATGGCGGGACAATACGAGCTCTCCACCTACTTCAACACCTCTTCACTGGGTGGCGCGCCGGCCAACGGCAGCTTGACGACAGCGGGTACCATTTTCAGCGATATCGCTGTCTGCGCACCCGCTGCCATCGGCAATCTCTCCGATCTGTCCGGCATCTGCAACGGTACGCCGGGACAGCAGGGCAGCTACCTGCTGGCAGGCCTCAGCTACGGTGCCTGGTCGACGGTACCGTTTCGCACGGATGGCAAGGTCGCCGGCAATTTCCAGGTCAAGACCTATGGCGTGTCGTTGTCCGACAATCTGCCTTCGTTTTCGATACCGGTGGGGACAACCGGATCGATTTCCATTTCACCGAGTTGCACCGCCGACCCCGAGAGTCTGGGTACCTACGCGAGTTGTTTCCTCGGCAGCGTGAGGATCGGTGCGCAGCAGTCCTACAACACCACTACCGCCAACGGCTACAACACCTATGGACTGGTATCGGCGTCATCGAAGGACACCAGTGTCGGCAGCTTCTATTTTGTCTGGGAGGATTCCCAATACGGATCCGACCACGACCAGGATGCGAACAATGTCATCTCCTACTGTGTGGGCAGCAGCTGCAATCGGGCGTCCAGCGTCGTAACGGGCGGTGTGGCGATTTGCGACCCTGTGGTAACGAATAACCCCCGACAGACTTACAACGACACTTCAGGGGTACTTGGTGGCGTATGCAATAAAAATGGAACGCTGGCCGTCACGCTTGCCGCGAACACGATCCTGATCCGCAATCAGCTCGTTGCCTTCAGTTCGGTGGGCATGAACCTCGGCTTTGTAGTGAGTGGCACAACCGCGGACGGGCTCTACGAATTCCACTTCACCAATGGCGGTGGTCAGTCCGGCATCAACTCGAATGGCGCCGTCTTCAACTGTGAACTGCTCGGCAACATTCCCTGCCAAAGCCAGCCCGTGGTCCAGGCTTTCACGCTGGGCACCAGTGCGCCCGTCTCGACGTTGCAGACACCGCTCTGGTACGCCGCGAAGTACAGCGGCTACGCTGGCGCAACGCCGTTGCTGCCAACCGGCCAGGATCCGGCGAACTATTTCTTTGCGCGCAATGCCGGTTTGCTGAAGGCGCAGCTCAACGCCATCTTCCAGTCGATCGTCTCGCCAGCGGCCAACAATTTCGGCAACGCGACCACGCCGTCTTCGAGCAACGACATCGCAGGCAACGGCCTGTCGTATCAGGTGCAGTATTTCAGACAGCTCAATGACGTGAACTGGACCGGCAACCTGCGGGCGTTCTGGTCGGACAGCAACGGCTATCAACGCGTAGGCAGCATCGTCGGCGGCAACGAGGTGCTGTCTCCAACGGCGGACTACATCGTCAGTGGCCCGGATACCACCGCCGGCGCGTTGCCGGGTGCGACGGCGAACTATCGCTGCACGATAACGCCGGCGCCTCCCACTGGATCGACGAGCTTCGATCCCTCGGCCTATCCGGCCAGCTGCTCCATCGTGTCGGCTACCAACCTGCTGCGACCCGCATGGGATGCCGCGACCCTGCTCAACGCAGTTTACGATCCAGCCACAACCGACGGTGTTGCGGCTATCGCCAATCTCGCCAGGCAGCGTGCGTACGGCGATGACGCGAGTGCGGCAGCAAATCTCGGTCAGCGTTATATCTTCACCTACCTCACCCAAACGCCGAACGGCAGCACCGGCACGGGCACGGTAGTCAACGGTACGCAAACGGATTTCGTGTGGAATGCGACCAGTTGTGACCCCACCACTGGAGCGTACACGTTGAGCGCCACCTCCGGTTTCTGCGGTGCGATCGGCACTACTCCGGGCACGCGTACCGGCAATTACGGCTTGCTCAATGAGCAGAGCCCGGTGTTGGCGAAAAATCTGGTCAACTGGATACGCGGCGTGGAGGATCCCGTCGATTACCGCAGCCGCAGCAGCGACGTAGCGGCCAGTCCGGGCACGTATCGGCTGGGAGATATCGTGGACTCCTCTCCGGCCATCGTGGGTACGCCGGCGGAGTCGTACGACCTGCTGTACAACGACTTCACTTACGCGGCATTCCGTTCCAACTACAGCAACCGGCGTCAGATGGTCTATGTAGGTGCCAACGACGGCATGCTGCATGCGTTCAACGGCGGCTTCTATGTACCCGGACAGGCCGCCAACGACTCGACGCCCGCGACCAACCCGACGATATTCCGTCAGCTGCCTGCGGCTGCAACCAATAGTAATTTAGTCAGCGGGAATACGGCCAATCCCAAGGGGCTCAATTGGGCGCTGGGGCAGGAGGCATGGGCATTTGTTCCGGGCAATCTGCTGCCGCATTTGCGCTGGCTGGCTGACCAGAGCTACACCCACGTGTTTTATGTCGACGGCTCACCCGTGCTAAGCGATGTACAGGTCTGGGGTGCGGGCGGCAGTGCGAGTTGCCAGGCTGGCACACCGGCTGCGTCGGACCTTGATGCGCACGGGCATGTCTGCGGCTGGGGTACGGTGATGGTGGTGCCGTTCCGTCTTGGCGGCGGCCCGATCACGGTGGATACAGCGGGTGACCGCTCCGCCACCGCCACCAATACCCAGACATCCAATTCGGCCTACGTGATCCTGGATGTGACCGATCCGGAACAACCCCCGACAGTGTTGGGTGAGATCACCACGGGTACGTTTGCCTTGGGTGCCCCGGCCTTTGCGGTGCATCGTGAATCCGACGGCAAGCTGCATTTTCTGCTGACCATTGGCTCCGGGCCCGCCGACAATGGCGGCCCCAGTGGCACGGCCAACAAGCCGGTTTCCGCACCCGCTGGTGGATCTCTGGGCGTGTGGGTCTATGACCTGGCCGATGTCGTTGCACATGTCAGCACGCCGGCGGCCACGTTGACCAGCGTCAGCACCGACGCGCAGAACAGTTTTGCCGGCGACATGGTGGCCGCGGATTTCAATCTGAACTACAGCGCCGAGGGCGTGTATTTCGGCGTGGTGACGAACCCGCCGCCACCGAGCGGTACGCCGCCTGTATCGCAGCCTTACGCAGGAGGTCTGTGGAAGGTCAATATGAATACAGGGACCAGTCCCGCGAACGACACCAGCAACCCTGGTTCATGGACGCTGACGGAAGTGATCAATACCGGACAGCCTGTAACGATCAGGCCGACCGTGGCGACGGATTCGAGTGGTCGCAGGATGGTTTATTTCGGCACGGGACGCGCATACACCACGGATGACAATAGCGGCACCAGCGCCCAGGGCACGCAGCAACAATATATTTACGGCGTGTCGGACAACAGCCTGTTGAACGGTCTGGCGATGGGATGTCCAGCCATGCCGCGCATTGGATCCTTGTTCAATGCCGCGTCCTCGGTAGTCACTACCACAGGGATGGTCGCGGGCAGCGGCATTGGCAGCGTTTCAACCCTGGCCAGCTTGCAAGCTGCATTGATGGCGACCAATCCCGCAACCGATTGTCATCAATATTCCGGTTGGGAACTTCCTCTGGCAGCCGGCAACGCGACCAGCAACGTCCAGCAACCGTCGGAACGTGTAATCAGCAGCCAGACCTTGTTCAACTCAATCCTGTTGACGCCGACGTATATCCCGCCGAACGCGATGCAGATCGCCGCAACCGGTTCCAGCGATTGCAACCCCATACCGGTGCCCGGTACCAGCTATCTGTACGGGCTGAATTACCTGACCGGTACCGCGGACCCGTCGCTGACCACCGGTTTCGGCACCAATGGTGGCAACGTTTCCAGGAATGTCTCGCTGGGCAGCGGCATCGCATCGGCTCCGGTACTGCATGTGGGGGCTGACGGCAAGGTGAGTGCGGCGTTCGGCATCGGTGGCGGTACAAGGCTGCAGAGCATTGGCCAGCTTGCTCAGGCCGCAAGTGGCGAAATTTCATGGCGTGAGCCGGTGGACAACCAATGATGAAGACATCCATGCGTCGTGTCGCAGGCTTCACCCTGGTCGAGCTGATGATCGTGGTGGTGATCATCGCCATCCTGGCGGCTCTTGCCATGAATTCCTACCGCAGGTACATATTGCGCGGGCATCGTACGGATGCGACCAGAGCCCTGCAGGATCTGAGCGCGCGGGAGGAGAACTACTACTTCAGCAACAACGCCTACACGAACAACCTGACCAAGCTAGGCTCGGGCAGCGACGCGGCCGGCATCTATTTCAACCTGGCTATTCCATCTGCCAGCAGCATCGGTTACACGGTCGAAGCGGACGCGACAGGCGCGCAGATGCAGGATGCGGCGTGCCTCGGCTTTCAACTGACGCGTGAAGGTCTGCAGATTGTCAGCAATGGTACCGGGTCGGTCGCGACATGCTGGCAAGGACAGTGAGCATGCGGCAGCTTGTCCCGGTGACATTCGTGATGACGATCTTGTGCAGCGTGACCGCAGCGGCAGTCGCACAGGCCATCTACAAGTGGACCGACGCCACCGGGGTCACGCATTACAGCGAGCAGGCACCACCGGTAGCTGTCAAGACGAAACAGCTGCTGCTGAATGCGGCAGTGTCTGCATCCACGCCAGCCACATCAGCACCGCCATTGTCGCAGTCGACAGCGACGGCGCTGGACGCGGCGAAGAGCGATTACCGGAAGCAGGCCTGCACCACCGCACGCGGCAATCTGAAATTGCTTTCAGGTCGCGGCATGGTGCTGGATACCGGCACCATGCAAAATCCCGCCGGCGTCGACGGCGCCAGGATGCTTGGCTCCGAACAGCGCGATGCGGCCAGATCGGATGCTCAACAGCAGATTCAACAATTCTGTGATCGCGGATGAAACGTATGCCTGCCAAGCGTCGATCAGGATTCACGCTGCTGGAGTTGATGGTCACGCTGTCGGTGGCAGCCATACTCGCGACGCTGGCTTATCCCGGCATGCGTGATTTCATTCGGCGCAATCGCGTCGTTGAACAGTCCAACGGCATGCAGTCGAATCTCCAGTACGCCCGCGGACAGGCCGCTGCCACACGCAGCTACGTATCGATTTGTCCGCTGGCTGCAGGCGGTGCGGCGTGTGCTGCAGGTGGCGACTACGGACTGGGCTGGTTGATCTATACGGCTCCGATGCCCAATACCGCTTACGATCCGACAGCGCCGACAACCAATATTTTGCAGCAAACCATAGCCGCCCCGAGCAATACCTTGATCAATGCCGATCAGACAGGGGTGCTTACCTACAATGCCCTTGGCGAACTGCTGATTGGCGAAACGCCTGCCAACGTCAACTTTTGCATCTTTGCCGAAAACACCGACGGGACTGCGATCAATACGTCGGCGGTTTCGGGTATCAAGTTGTCCGCTGCCAACTCCGGACGTGTTGCATCAGAGTCATTGGCAGCGGGTGCTGCGTGTCCCTGATGATGCTCCTGCGGCAGCGCGGTGAACGAGTCGTGGGTAGCGGGTCTGGCCAGACAACCGCGGTGGACACACGAGTAGTACTGCTGACAGAGTGAATGCTGCGCCAGCAATGGCCGCACTCAGTCGTGCTGTGGAGGGTTGGCTTGCAATCGATCGCGCAAGCCACCCTGGCGCTGGATCGGGCGTGCCAGCGCCGCACGCAATGCGGCATCGGTGGACCATATTTCGGCGTGGCTGCGGGCGCGCGAGATCGCGGTGTAGATCAATTCGCGAGTAAGCACGCGGTTGTCTGCATCGGGTGGCAATACCACTGCCACATCGCGATATTCCGAACCCTGGCTGCGATGGATGGTGATCGCCCACGCACTTTCGTGGGCGGGCAGTGCGCGCGGCGAGAAACTGCGCAGACCGGTAAGACCTTCGCGGTCGTTCAGTTCGAACCACACACGCAGTCCTTCCGCACCATCCAGCGCGATGCCGACATCACCGTTGAACAGGTCGCGGGCGTAATCGTTGCGGGTGATGATGACCGGGCGTCCGTGGTACCAGGCGTGACTGGCGTCGACGCCGAAGCGTGCGCCGAGACGATGTGCGATCAGCGTGTTGATGCCCTGCGCACCGAATGGCCCATCGCGCAGTGCGCACAGGATCTGCAACTGATGCAGGTTTTGCAGTGCCTCGCCAACGTCGATGGTGGGCGTCAGCAGCGACTGCAGCAGCTCGGCGTGCCGGTCGATCCATGCATCGACACACACGCGCAGGTCGTTGCTGTCGGCGCAGCGGCGCAGATGCAGATCACCATCAGCGCGCGCGGTCAACAGTGTATCGAGCCAAGTGGGGTCCGGCGTGTCGCGCAATGCTTCGATGCCGCGCTGCAGGCCGCTGCCGGCGCGCCAGCTGTGGGTGAGCGTCAGCACATGGCCAGCCAGTGGTGCGTTATTCGTCACCGTATGCGGTGCACTCTGCAGCAACGGCGCGAGCATGCTGACCATGCATGGCGGCAGCTGATTCGGCGGCACGCTGGCGACGATGTCGGCCAGCACAGACCCAGCATCGACCGAGGCGAGCTGACCCGGATCGCCGAGCAGGATCAGCACCGCATCGGGCCGCAGCGACTCCAGCAGCTGGCGCATCATCGCCAGATCCACCATCGAGGCCTCGTCCACCACGATGATGTCTTCCGCCAGTGGATTGTCGGGACCGCGGTTGAAGGTGTTGTCCGACGGCCGGTAACCGAGCAGGCGATGCAGCGTGCGCGCACCGGTATGCGGGATGTGCTGTAGGAGCGCACCCTGTGCGCGAGCTTTTCGTTGAAGAGCATCGCGCACAGGGTGCGCTCCTGCGAGGAGACCATGGCCCAACGTAACCTGCAGCTTGGCCTTGCCTTTGGCGATAGCCTGCACCAATCGTTGGGCAGCCTTGCCGGTGGGTGCAGCCAGTGCGATCGATGGCTGTGCCGGCAGCCCGCAGGCGCTGGCGTGGCGCAGCAGCATCAGCAGCATGCGCACGACGGTGGTGGTCTTGCCGGTGCCTGGGCCGCCGGTGAGTACGAAGAAACGTGCACCGCAGACCGCGGCTGCGGCCGCGCGTTGCCAGTCGGTGATGCTCTGTGGCATACCGATGAACAGTGCAGCGAGATCATCAGCCAGCATGCCGGCGGGAATCGGCAATGAGCGATTCCCGCAACGCTGCAGGATCGCCGTGGCGAGTTTTGACTCATGTTGCCAGTTGCGCCACAGGTAGAAGCGATTCTGCGCATCGAGCACGAAGGGTGTGAATTGCCGACCGTCGCCGACCCAGTCGTGTTCGCGCAATGCCGTCAAGGCTGCGGCATCGAATCCGGTATCGGTGTGCGGGTCGGTCAGCTGCGCGCAGGAATGGCCGTGGCCTTCGGCGGCGCTGGCAGCGCGCACCGCCCTGGCGAGCAGGGCCGAACCAGTGCGCTTGAGCACCCATTGCGCCAGCGTGTGGTCGATCGCACGCTCATCGGCATCCGTGCTGTTGATCAATAGAGCTGTCATGCGGCTGCCTCCTGCACACCGGCGAATGCATCATCCAGCGCCTCGATCAGCGCGGCCGGCCAGCGCTGGCGCCATACGCCTGGACTTGGCTGAAGATCCGGCTGCAGTACCAGCGCACGGACAAACAGGTACCAGCTGTCGCCGAGATGCTGTTCGGCCGTATAGCCATCCAGACGCTGGCGCAGGTAGCGGTGTAGCGCCACGGTGTAGAGCAGGGCCTGCAACGGATAATGATGCGCGGCCATTGCTGCGTCGAGCGAGGCGCTTTGGTAATCGTGCAAGTGCGCGCCGAGCCAGTTGGTCTTGTAATCGAGCACGTGGAAGCGACCATCCCATTCGATGATCAGATCGGCAAATCCGGTCAGCATGCCGTTGAGGGTGGTCGCGTCGAGGCTGGCCGGTACTACATTGGCCTGCCCATGGACAACGCATAAACGGCGCAGCCGTGCCAGCGGCACTTGCTGCACCGGGAACTGGAATTCGAATTCGACGATACGCTGGTTTGCAGGCACATCGATCAGCCGCAGACCGTCGCCAAGGTCGGCCTGGCGCACGCGGTCGATCAGCCGGCCGACGCGCTCCAGCACCTCGTCCGGCGACAGGCTGTTGGCCTTGATCGCCTGGGCGGTGAGCTGGGCGTTCAGTAGCTGACGTTGCTCGGGCCATACCAAGCCGGGTTTGGCCAGTTCCAGCACGTGATGCACGGCATCGCCGAAGCGCGGGCCGCGCAGCGGGTACAGCGCCAGCAGCCGGCTGTCCTCGGCGGCTTCGATCGGCTCGACTGCCGTGGTCGAAGCCTCGTCCACGCCGGTTTCATCGGCGCTGCCGCTGTCTTCGATCACCACGGCGGCGGCTGCGTAACGGGTCAGACCGCTGAAACTGTGCAGCCACTGGAATGGACGCGAGCGTGGCAGCGGAATTTGTGTGGCGCGCGGAGAAGGGGTTTCGGTCGGTGCCTCATAGCGGGTGAAAGCATCGGCGAAGGGTGCTGACAGCTGCATGCCGCCGAGTGCTCCGGTCATGGTGTCGAGCGAGGTTTCGTCTTCGATCACGTCCAGCTTCTGCTGCGCCTGCCGGATCAGCAGGTCGACTGCCGCCCATTCCCACGCGTGCTCGTCGTCTCCGGGACGCGCGCCGCGATCGACCCAGTACACGTGCACCGCGTACACGGCGCGGGTCAGCGCGACATACAGCAGGCGCAGACGTTCTTCGAGTTCCTCGCGGAAATGCCGGCCGCGGTGTTCGATGAAATCCACCGAACCCAGATCCACGCAACGCTGGCCGCCGTCGTCGTGATAGCGCAGCAATTTGGGCGCGTATGCCCCATCGCGTGTACTGATACGCCAGACCAGCGGCAGGAACACGATCGGGAACTCCAGCCCCTTGCTGGCGTGGATGGTAAGCAGTTGCACACGCCTGGCATCGCTCTCGATGCGCAACTGGCGTTCGTCAGCCGCATCGGCGTCGCCGTCGCCACCTTCCTGGCGCATCTCGACCAGCCATGCGTACAGACCATCCAGACCCTGCCGCGCACCTTCTTCAGCGGCCAGCAGTTCGCCCAGATGCCGCAGATCGGTGAGCACGCGCTCGCCTTCGGGCAGCGCCAGCAACGCGATGGCGCGTGCGGCCAACAATGCCTGGATCAGCGCCAGCACGCCGCCAGTGCGGACGAGCGCACGCCATGCCTCGAAGCGCTCAAGTTCGCGCTCGAACGCCGCAGGCTGTGTTTGCCATGCACGGAATTGTTCAAGCGTCACGCCAAGCAAGCTGGTGGCCAGCGCACCGCGGACTGCCTGATCGTCGTCGGGGTGCAATACGGCATATAGGATCAGCTCCAGTTCGCGTGCCACTTCACCGGCAAAGATGTTGCCACGACCGCTGCCGACGCAGGGCACGTCGCGTGCGATCAGCCGCTTGCGCAGCGCCATGACCTGTTTATTGGTTGACAGCAGCACGGCGATGTCACCCGGCGTGACGCGCTTCCCGCCGATCTGCTGTTGCGGATCGTTGAGCAGTTCGGCGATGCGGTTAGCGCAATCGTCCAGTGCCAGCGCTTCCAGTCCGCCAAGTGCCATGAGCGGGTTGCCATCCTTGCCCCTGGCATCGCCACGGAAGGGATGAATCACCAGCGGTCGCGCTATGGGTTCATTGCTGATCGTATAAAGCTTCTCGTCTGCCTTGCCGGCAGGGATGACTGGCTGATACCGGATCTGCGGGTGATCAAAGCCTCCCTCGGTATGGCCGTACCACGCGTTCAGGGCTTCGACCAGCGCGCGGCTGGAGCGATGGTTGGTGGCCAGCGAAAAACGCTGGTTCGCCTGGGCGCCGGCGCGCAGATAGGCGGCGATGTCGCCGCCGCGGAAACTGTAGATGGCCTGCTTGGGATCGCCGATCATCACCAGCGTGCCGCGTTCATGGTAGATGCGGTCGAAGATCGCGAACTGGCGCTGGTCGGTGTCCTGGAACTCGTCGATCAGTGCGACTGGAAATGCGTCGAACAACCGGTCGGCCAGCACCTCGTCAGCCGGCTGGCCGTTGGCCTGGCTGCCACACAACCTCTCGTGGACTGCGTCGATCAGCATCGAGAACGTCAGTACGTGACGCTGGCGTGCGCGCCGCGGCATCTCTTCGCGACAGGCTTGCATGGCCTCGGCCAGCACGGCGCCGCGGGTGAAGATGTCGCGCAGCCCGATCAGCGGGCGCAGTGCCTGCAAGGCGTGGATCAAGGGATGCGCGGCGAGTTCGCCCGCGCGATGGGCCGCTTCCTGCGCGAGCAATTTTTCCGGCTCGAATACGTCGGTAAGCGACTTCGCAAGTTGCGCTTCGTTGTTGCCCTGCAGTGCCGGAACAATCTCTCCCAGCCGGGAGCGCAATGCCGCGTTGCTCCGTTTGTACAGCGCTGCGTCGTCAGCTAGTCGTTGCAACTCAGTGATGCTTTCATTCGTGCACAGCTCGGCGATCCGGCGTTCGAGTTCGGCCAGTCCGCCGGCCTTGATCCGCGCATCGGTGCTGTTCGACAGTCCACCGAGATCACGCAGCAGGTCTTCGGGCCCGCTCTTCAGCAGCAACTCGGCCTCGCGCGGGTCGACCTCGCCGGCGAGGTAGCGCCGGCGCCAGAAATCCTCCACGCATTCGCGCTGCAGCTGCTGTTCGTCGAACAGCTTGTCGTTGGCAAACGCGGCGCCGCTTTCCAGCGGATAGTCGCGCTGGATGCGCTGGCACAACGCGTGGATGGTTGAGACCGGCGCGCGATCCAGATCGGTGCGAGCCAGCTGGATGCGACGCAGTGCCTGGCACCTGCTTTCGTCGCTGGAACACAGCGCGGCAAGATAACTTTCAAGCGTGGCGTCGGGGGCGGCCGGATCGGGTCGGGCGGTGGGTTGCAGCCAGCCCTCGGCTTCGACCAGGCGCCGGCGCAGGCGCTCGCGCAGTTCCTGCGCGGCCGTATCGGTGAACGTGGTCACCAGGATCTGCTCCACGCGCAATCCGCGTTCCAGCAGCAGGCGCAGATAGATCAGACCGATATTCCAGGTCTTGCCGGTGCCGGCGCTTGCTTCGATCAGGATGCGACCGTGCAGTGGCATCCGGCGCCAGTCGAGCGCGGGCAGGATCATGCTTGCGGTGGTATTGATCGCGCTCATGTTTTTCCCCCGGCACCGGAAGGTTCGGATGCTGGCGCTTTCAACAGCATCGTGCGCTGCGGGTCGAGCACAGCGCAGACCAGCTCGGTGGCGGCCACGAACGCGCAATGCGCCGGACTCTGTTCATCGAACAGATCCAGCCCGCGGCTCAACAGGGCGGAGTAGCCGGGTGCGTAATCGCGCTCGCCACCGTTGAAGTCATCGCCTTCCCATGCGGCAGCGGCCTTGGCGAGGCGAACCTGCGGCTCGTTGACGGCATAGGCCTGTGCAGTACGCGGAAAGAACAGCAGTGGCTGTTGCTCGGCAGATAGATACACCTCGATCAAGCGGCGCAGGCCGCGGCGAAGTTGTCCGGCGTTCTGGGCCCTTATCGGTTCGAGCAGTGCCGAGCGGCGAGCCTTCATGTTGTTGGAGGTCGGCTCCAGGTAATCAGCGTGAGCGGGACCGGCGTGCGTCAGCCGCAAGGCGGCCCAGTCGATATAGAAGGCCAGCAGTTCCTTGAGCCCGGCAGCGCGTGCAGGCTGGGCATCGAACAACAACAAGCCGCCATCGGCGCCGTGAAACACCCGATCGACCACGCCGGTCAGGCGCAGACCATCACCGAGGTCCAGATCGATCGCCTGCGCCACCGGTTGTGCGATGTCGTTGATGAACAACTTGTGCGCACTCTCAAGCAGGCTTTGCAGCGAATCACGCAACTGCGCATAAGCCTCGGCACCGATGGCACCACCTGCCAGCATGCCGGAACGTGCCAGCCACGCCGGCGGCTCGGCGGGCAGGTGGTCGTGTCCGGTGGCAAGCGTCTCGAACAGCAGTCGGTGGTCGACTCGTTCCATCCGGTCGAACCGGGTTTCCAGCGGTTCGCGATCGGGCCAGCCAAGGCTGTCGAGTGCCTGCAGGCTGATGCCGTGACCGCGCAGCAACGCGTCTTTGACCGGATCGCGCCAGTAGCGCTTCAGGGTGCCCAGTACGATCTCGCGGCTGATTGGGGCAGCGTTCGTCGTGATGACTGTCGAAGAGAGAAAGGGTTCTGTACCGGCGCCAGACGGCGCCGCGAGAAACGCCGGATCGTAGGAGAACATCCGCAGATCATGGCGCGGCTGCCCATGTGCATCACGCTCGTAATAGCGTGCATCGAACGGTTGCAGTGGATGGTGGATGCGCCAAGGCCGTTCGGCTTTTTCGTCGCCGGCGATCGCATACTGTTCGTCGAGAAACTGCAGCAGTTCGGCCAGCGGTGCGGCCGGGTTGCGCGGTTTCCCATCGCGCACGCCTTCGCCGACAAAGCTGATATGCAGCACATCGCGCGCCGACATCATCGCTTCCAGGAACAGGTAGCGATCCTCGCTGCGGGTGTCACGGTCGCCGTGACGCGGCTGGCTGAGAATGCGGTTGAGGTCGGCGTCGCCACTCGGGCGCGGAAACTCGCCCTCGTTCATGCCAAGCAGGCAGACCACGCGGAACGGTATCGAGCGTTGCGGCACCAGCCCGCAGAACGTCACTCCACCGAGCAGGAACGGTTGCCGTTCCGGCACGGCATCAAGCGCACCGCGCACCGCCTCGCGTACCACGCTCCACGGCAATGGCGTGCCGATACCAGCCTCGGCGGCCTGGTTGCCGAGACTGGCAGCCAGCCGGCGCAAGGTGTCCAGTGCATTGGTCTCGGCATCGTCGCGCAGGTCGGCGAGAAACAAGGCGTCGATCAGTTCGAGCAGCCACTGACTCCATGCGTTGAGCGATCGCGGGGTGGCGAACGCATCGCGCGCCTTGCGCAATTCGCCGAGCAGGCGATCGAACTGGCCGAGTGCCTCGACCGCGTTGCCGGACACACCCTGCAGCGGCAGGATACCGTCCAGAAGTTGACTGTCGAGCAGTTCGCCGCCCGCATCCTGACCGGCGATCAGTCCGGCGTAGATGCGGTCGAAGCCGAACTGCCATGAGTTTGCATCGACCGCGGCACCACCGACTGCGGCCTTCATGTCGGCATCCAGGCCCCAGGCCACGCGCGCACGGCGCAGCCAGCGCTCAAGCGCATCGCGACCACTGCGGTCGATCGCAAAACGTCGCGCCACCGTGGGCACGTCGAGAAAATCCAGCACTTCGCTGACCGTGAAACGGCTTTCGGCCAGATCCAGCACCTGGGCGAATGCACTCATCAACGGATGCGCGCGCAACAACCCCACGTCGGCCAGATGCCAGGGAATATGCAGCGGATCGCTGCGATATTGCGCCTGCTCGCCGAACACCGCCGGAAGGTACGGCGCATACGCGCCGATATCCGGCGCCATCACCACGATGTCGCGGTGCTGCAGCGTGGAGTCGTCGGCGAGGCAACGCAGCAAGGCGTTTTTCAGCACCTCCAGCTCGCGCAGGCGGGTGTGGCAGGCATGCACGCGCAGGCTCGGATCGCTGCGCAACGCGGGCAGTATGTCATCCATGGTGGCGCCGCCTGCGCATGCTTCGCGAGCCGGCTCACCGACCAGCTCCGGTTGCAGGCAGCGGATGCTGGATTGCAGCCGGGCCAGCAGCGACGTCTCGCCAGCGATCGGCTCGGCCTCGTCGAGCGGATCACGCTCCTCGAGCGCATCGCACTCGTCGAGGGTGATGCAGAAATCCTGCGCGATGCGTCCCAACGCCACCAGCAGCGGATGACCGATCTCGTAGTACAGCGCCTCCGGATCGCCTAGCTGCGCCAGCTGAAACCGGCGTGTACGAAGATCCGACCAGTACTCGCGACATGGGTCGGGAAAATACAGGTGTACCGGGGTATGCAGCGCATAGATCTGCAGCGCGCCCAGGACATCGGGCGGCAGATGACTGACGCCGAACACGTGCAACGGTGCGTGCGCGCGATCGCTTTCGGCATGCAGCGCGTCGAGCAATGCGACACTGCGCTGGGCGCGATGCGGGCGGTTGATGGAAGCCTGCACCTGTCGCCATAGTGCGGCCTGCCAGTCGCGGCTGTGTCTGGCAGGATGCTGTTCCCAATCGAGCACCCAGTCCGGTCGGTAGATCAGGTATTGCGTGTACAGGCCAGCCAGATGCTCGGCCAGCTGAAAGCTGCGTCGCGCGACATCGTCGCCGGCCAGATAGGCAGTGATTTCCCGAGCGCCCAGCGTCGGCAGCGCCATCAGCAGACGCCAGCGCAATACTTCATGCCGGTAGGCGCCGCCGATCAGCGCCTCGTCGCCCAGCACGCGGCGAGTTGTCTGTTCAAACCACTGCCATGGCAGGATCATCTCGTAGTTGGCGGCAATGCCGTGGCCACCGTGCGGTCCGCTGCGTTGCGCGAAACGACCCAGTAACCAGCGTTGCAAACCCGGATGCGCCACCACCACCGTCTGTGCGGCGAGCGGATTGGCCGGCCGTTGAGCCTCCAGTTGCTGTGCCAGCGCATCGGCCAGCCGCTCAGTGCGGCTGCCGCGATGGACGATCAGTCCGCCCGGGTTTTCCCTCATCCGTTTCAGCCCTGAAGATGTCGATGGCGCCATGGCTACAGCATACCGAGGCGTCGTCGCATACTTTGAGAATATTTCCAGATATCGATGCGGGAGATGTCGATCTGACTGTTGCCCGCTCGTCGCATGGACAGAGCCAAGGGGTTTAAGCGGTCGTGATCCGTTTGCCAGCCCGGCTTCCAACCCGTAGTTCAAGGAGGCACGACAATGCGATGCATCGTGATGGTGAAGGCGAATCAGGACTCGGAAGCCGGTGTGATGCCGAGCGAGGAGCTGCTGACCGCGATGGGCAAGTTCAACGAGGAGCTGGTGAAGGCTGGCATCATGCTGGCGGGCGAAGGATTGCAGCCCAGCCC
>Ga0208589_1000456_pt1 | contig 19430 bp, 14 predicted proteins | sample NGESurshal092012_2_FD_184486 | JGI IMG/M metagenome (GOLD analysis project Ga0208589, IMG submission 184486) | Arctic peat soil microbial communities from Barrow, Alaska - NGEE Surface sample F53-2 shallow-092012 (SPAdes) | ecosystem: Environmental > Terrestrial > Soil > Wetlands > Peat ... | reverse complement strand
GACCCCGTCGACGAAGTAGTTGTGCGATCCCTCAACCTCGATGTCGAACCGGTTCATCGACTTCGTCGGCGGCTTGACGTGGATGTCCAGGATCCTGGCCGGCACCAGGCGCATCTCAGCCGGGATGAACTCCGGCTCCACCCGGAATTGCCCGCGGAATCGCGGCAGGAGCTTGTACTCCATCGACGGATGAATGTAAGGCGCGACAAGCTTTTGGAATTTCTCTGACGCCGCAGTGGTGAACTGCAGGATGGCCTGGCTCCGGGAGCCACGGGTGACGACCTTGACATCGAGCTGGTGGGTATCCCGCAGGTAGTCGGCGAGCCGCTCACGGGAGCCCGGGCTCATCGCCTGCACACAGATCTCTATCCGGCCGGTGCCGCCCTGCGTCCTCTCCTGGACACCCTTCGACCTGACCGTGAAGCAGCCGTCGTCCATGTACCAGACCGCGAGGGCGAATGGCGTGAGCGCCTTCAGGTATTCCCAGCTGAGGTGCTTCTTGCCATCCCCGAAGTACACCGCCTCACGCAGTTCAGCCAGTTCGGGAAGCGGGGTCAGGTCAGCGAAGACCGCGCCTTTGGCATTGGAAGACAGCGTGCACCCGACGTTGCCGAGGAGGCTGACCTTCCAGTCCAGGTACGCGGCCTGCTTGGCTCCGTGGCCCATCCGGAACCGGGTACCTGACCTGCCCCGCGGGTTCGGCGAGAGGCTCCCATCCCCCATCAGCGCGCCCAGGATGAGCTCCATCTGCTGCCCGCTCAGCCGCCAGGGCTCGGCGAGGGCAACCCGGTCACCAGGGATCAACTCTCCTGCTTCGCGCCAGCCTCCAGGCGTGCGGACAAGGTGGTTCTCCGTCGCTGCGAACTGAGCCTTGCCGTTCCCTCCTGACTTGGCCACAGTGAACTGGAGGAACTGCTCGGTACGGCCGTTGTTGAACCAGTTGACGATGCGGCGCGGGATTATGCGCCCAGATTCCGGATCGTAGGAGAGGACCTCGACGTCCTGGCGCTGATTAACGATCTTGCCGATCTTCTCCTGCGTGCCGTCCGCCAGGGTCACTCTGGTCGCGTAGGACATGCAGCCGAACATCACCCCGACCTTCTCGCGCAGCTGGTTGATGAAGATCGCGGTGGTCTTCGTCTGGCTCAGCGCGCCGGTGATCTTCCGCAAGGCCTGGGACATCAGCCGGGCCTGGAGGCCCACATGGCTGTCGCCCATCTCGCCCTCGATCTCAGCCCGGGGCACCAGCGCCGCCACCGAGTCGATGACGACGACGTCGATCGCCCCGGAGCGGATCAGCATGTCCGCGATCTCCAGGGCCTGCTCCCCGGTGTCCGGCTGGGAGACGAGCAGTGCATCGGTGTCCACGCCGAGCTTCTTCGCGTAGTCCGGGTCCAGCGCGTGCTCAGCGTCGATGAACGCGGCGATGCCGCCGGCCTTCTGCGCGTTGGCCAGTGCATGCAAAGCGAGGGTAGTTTTCCCGCTCCCTTCGGGTCCGTACACCTCGACGACCCGGCCGCGGGGCAGGCCGCCGATGCCCAGCGCGACGTCCAGCGCGATCGAGCCGGTGGGAATCACTTCCATCGGGGCGCGGACCTCGTCGCCGAGCCGCATGATCGAGCCCCGGCCGAATTGCCGCTCGATCTGGGCGAGCGCAGTCTCCAGGGATTTGTCCCTGTCACCGCCGGTCCGGTTGACTGCCCTGTCGGTGCTTGCCATGGGAACTCCCGTTGGATTCAAGAGCTTGCCTGCTGGTTCAGTTGCCGGTCCAGAAGCTACGTGCTGCCACCGACAATTCCGCGTGCTGGTGCTGTGCTGCAGTCCTGCTGTCACCGTGCCGCGGATCCCGGGGCCACGGATAAGGAGACCTGAATGGCCACCCCCAGGGCACCACCTTAAGCGAACAACTGTTCGACCGTACCGCCAACACGCCGCATCCCCGGAGAAAATTCGCCCTCACCCAGGTCCGGGCCTGGATGAGGGCCCGGAGCCGGCTGGTCCTGCGGTTCCCAGCTGATCCGGTGACATCTACGAGGATGCTGGTATTCGTCCGAGAGGCCGCGGCTGCGGCCCGGACTGCCGGGAAAGGCCGCTGCCGTGATCGACGTACGAGTGGAGAATGGCCAGTTGTCGGTGCGGCTGAGCGGCTGGGACGCGCTCTCGTTCTGCTGGCGGCCCTCGTGGTCGTACAAGGTGCCGGCCAGCAAGATCGTCCGCGTCTACGTCCGGCCCGCCCGCCCGGCCATGGAGGCGAGGAACGCGACCCTGTGGGGACCCCGGGCCCCGGAGCTGCGCCGGATCCGCGGCCGCCGTCCGTCCCTGTGGGTCGACCTGAGTGCGGACCGTTACCAGCGGCTCGCGTTCTCGGCTGCTGATGCCGGGGAGCTGGCCGCGATCATCGGCGAGGTCGGCCGGCCGATCAAGGTGCGGCACGGGCAGCCGGGCCCGCTCACGCCGGACGACGTGACCCGCCTGGCCTCAGGTGAGCTGGCCCGCGGCGACTGACTCGCCCGGGCTTTCAGCGCAGGCTCTGCGGAACGTCGAACTCCGCGCAGACCGCCCGCCACACGGTCTTGGCGTCCGCGCCATCCGCCAGGGCCTGGTCGACGGTCCGCTCCCCCAGCTTGGCCAGGACGTGATCCTTGGCCACACTGCTCGCGTACGCGTCACCGAACTGTGCACGCATCCGCGTCCAGAACTCACTGAGCCGCACGGCCCTCCCTGCTGCCTGCCCCCTGGGACCCGCGGTCCCTATCCCCTGACCTCCGGTCTCTCCCCGCCAAGACCTGCAGTCCATCCTGCCGGCGAGAGTACCGGCGCCCAGGGGGCAACCCCAACCCGCCGCCGGTCCAGGGCAACCGCGGGTCCGTGACCCAGGGCCACCGCGCAGCCGCGACCCAGGTTTGTAACACATGAGGAGGAATGTATTTAGTTCTGCTGGGGAAGGGTCACAACGGGTGCCCCGCAATGGCATTGAGAGAATTCTGCCGTTCCTGGGCGCAACCAATTCGGCACGGCCTGCCAGCTCCGCGGGCAGGCACCTAACCCTCGCCCGGGAGAGCAGATGGACCCATCAGCCGAGGACGCAGGCGGCTCTCCCACGGTCCTGGCGCAGGACCCAGCCGCCCCCGAAACCACCCCGGTAGCCGCCGCCCCGGGCGCCGCTGGCCCGCCTCCTGTGGCCGTCCCCCAGCAGCGCGGCCCTGCTCCTGCCAGCGGCAATCCCGCCTCCGCCAGCAACGGTCCCGCTCCCAGTTCCTCCGCCACGGACTCACCCGGGCCCCTCCCGGCCAGCTCACGGCGCCCCACCGACGGTGTCGCGGTGGCCGCCCTGGTCTCGGGCATCGTCCCGGCGATCCCGGTCACCCTGGTCCTCGGCCCGCTGGCCCTCATCCGGATCGGCCGGTCCGGCGCCCGCGGCCGCACCCTGGCCATCACCGGGCTGGTGCTGGCCGGCCTGTGGGTCGTGGCCGCCGCACTCGTGGCCGCCGCCATCATCACCCGGCCCCCGCCGCCCAAGCCGGTCACGCTGCCGCGGGTGTTCAGCCTGCGGGCCGGCCAGTGCCTCAACTCAGGCGCCAACGGGATCAGCGGCGTGCAGGTGCTCAGCTGCGCGCAGGCGCACGAGGCCGAGGTGTTCGCCACGTTCCGGCTGCCCGGATCGCGCTACCCCGGTGCGGCCGCGGTGCAGCAAAGCGCCCGCCAGGGCTGCGTCAGCCGGCTCAGCAGCTACCTGAACCCGGAGTTGTCCGCGACCTCGCTGGCACAGTCGTACGTCTACCCCGACGCCGGGGCCTGGTCGGCAGGTGAGCGAACCGTGGTCTGCACCGTCCGCAGCACCTCCGGCCCCCTGGTTGGCTCGGTACGGGCCGCCTCCTGACCGGGCCGTGGCTCGGTACGGGCCGCCTCCTGACCGGCCGATCCCGGGCCGGGCCAGGTGCCCCCTGACCAGGGATAACCGCCGCTGGCGTCACCCCGTTCACCGCTTCGGCAGCGTGTTCCAATCAGGCATAAAGACCAGGGATGCTTAGTTACCCTGGAGGTAATGCCACGACGTACGGCCAAGCCTCGCAACACCCTGCCCGCCGCGCCTGACGACACCATCCAGGCCGTCGGGAGCACGGACCCCCTCGAGAGCTTCAGCGCGGTCACCCGCGACTGGTTCACCTCCGCGTTCGCCGCCCCCACGCAGGCCCAGGCTCAGGCCTGGTCCGCGATCGGCAAGGGCGAGAACACCCTGGTCATCGCCCCGACTGGATCGGGCAAGACGCTGGCCGCGTTCCTGTGGGCGCTGGACCGCCTGGCCGCGGCGCCCGTCCCCGAGGACCCGAAGCATCGCTGCCGGGTGCTGTACATCTCCCCGCTGAAGGCGCTCGCGGTCGATATCGAGCGGAACCTGCGGGCGCCGCTGACCGGGATCCGGCACACCGCACAGGCCATGGGCGCACCTGAGCCCGACATCCGGGTCGCTGTGCGGACCGGGGACACCGCCGCCGAGGAACGCCGGCGGCTGGCCGCCCGCCCGCCGGACATCCTCATCACCACGCCCGAATCGCTGTTCCTCCTGCTGACCTCCAAGGCGCGGGAGGCGCTGCGCGGGGTGGACACCGTGATCCTGGACGAAGTCCACGCGCTCGCGGGCAACAAGCGCGGCGCCCATCTGGCCCTGTCCCTGGAGCGGCTGGACGCGCTGACCACCGGCCGCCGCCCGGCCCAGCGGATCGGCCTGTCGGCCACGGTCCGGCCGGCCGGGGACGTGGCGTCGTTCCTGGGCGGTGCCCGGCCGGTGACCATCGCCGACCCGCCCAGCAGCAAGCAGCTCGACGTGAGCATCGTGGTGCCGGTCGAGGACATGACCGACCTCGACGTGCCGCGCGGCACCGGGGAGGACTCGCCGGACGGCCAGGCCGCCCGGCGGTCCATCTGGCCGCACGTCGAGGAGCAGGTGCTTGACCTGATCGAGCAGCATCGCTCAACGATCGTGTTCGCCAACTCCCGACGGCTGGCCGAGCGGCTCTGCGCCCGGCTCAACGAGCTGGCCGCCGAGCGGGCCGAGCTCCGGTCGGGCGCCCCAGCCCCCGGTCCGGGCCAGCCACACCAGCCCGGACCGCCTGCCGAGATCATGGCCCAGGCCGGCTCCGCCGCCGGCGCCCCTCTGGAGGTGGCCCGCGCTCACCACGGCTCGGTGTCCCGCCAGGAACGGGCCCAGATCGAGGAGGCGCTCAAGGCAGGCCGGCTCCCAGCCGTGGTCGCCACGTCCAGCCTGGAACTCGGCATCGACATGGGCGCGGTGGACCTGGTCATCCAGGTCGAGTCCCCGCCCTCGGTGGCCAGCGGCCTGCAGCGCACCGGCCGGGCCGGGCACAACGTCGGCGACGTGAGCCGCGGGGTCATCTTCCCCAAGTACCAGGGCGACCTGGTGCAGGCTGCGGTGGTGGCCCGGCGGATGCGCGGCGGCCAGATCGAGTCGCTGAGTATCCCCCGCAACCCCCTGGACGTGCTCGCCCAGCAGATCGTCGCGATGACCGCGCTCGACGACTGGTCCGTGGATGACCTGCACGCGGTGGTGCGCCGGGCCGCGCCGTTCGCCAGCCTGACCCGCCCGGTGCTCGAGGCGGTGCTGGACATGCTGGCCGGGCGGTACCCCAGCGAGGAGTTCGCGGAGCTGCGGCCCCGGCTGGTCTGGGACCGCACCACCGGCATGCTGCACGGCCGCCCGGGCGGCCAGCGGCTGGCGGTGACCAGCGGCGGCACCATCCCGGACCGCGGCCTGTTCGGCGTGTTCCTGGCCGCCTCGCAGCGCGGCGACGGCCGGAACTCCCACCGGGTCGGCGAGCTCGACGAGGAAATGGTTTACGAGTCGCGGGTCGGTGACGTGTTCGTGCTGGGCGCGAGCTCGTGGCGGATCGAGGAGATCACCGCCGATCAGGTGCTGGTCTCCCCCGCCCCGGGCCAGCCAGGCAAGCTCCCCTTCTGGCACGGTGACGCGCCCGGCCGGCCCGCCGAGCTGGGCCGGGCGCTGGGCGCATACTGCCGTGAGCTGTCCGGGGCGGGCGAGGAAGAGGCGACGGCGCGGCTGCGCGCGGACGGGCTGGACGAGCTGGCCGCGGCCAACCTGGTCCGCTACCTGACCGCGCAGCGGGAAGCCACCGGGTACGTGCCCGACGACCGCACGCTGGTCATGGAGCGGTTCCGCGACGAGCTGGGCGACTGGCGGCTGGTGCTGCACAGCCCGTTCGGCGCGCAGGTGCATGCCCCGTGGGCACTGGCCATCTCGGCCCGGCTGCGCGAGCGCTACCAGGGCATGGACGTGCAGGCCATGCACACCGACGACGGCATCGTGATCCGTGTCCCGGACACCGAGGAGCCTCCGCCGACCGGGATCGCCATGCTGCAGCCCGAAGAGATCGAGCAGCTGGTCACCGACGAGCTGGGCAACTCGGCGCTGTTCGCGTCCCGGTTCCGCGAGTGCGCCGCCCGGGCACTGCTGCTGCCCCGGCGCCAGCCGGGCCGGCGCAGCCCGCTCTGGCAGCAGCGGCAGCGTTCCGCGCAGCTGCTGTCGGTGGCCCGCAAGTACGGAACGTTCCCGATCGTCCTGGAGACCGTCCGCGAGTGCCTGCAGGACGTGTTCGACGTGCCCGGGCTGATTGACCTCATGAAGGAACTGGCCAGCCGCAAGATCCGGCTGGTCGAGGTGGAGACCCCGGCGCCGTCGCCGTTCGGGCGCTCGATGCTGTTCCGCTACGTCGGCGCGTTTATGTACGAGGGGGACGCGCCGGTCGCCGAACGCCGCGCGCAGGCGCTGGCCCTGGACTCCTCGCTGCTGGCCGAGCTGCTCGGCCAGGCGGACCTGCGCGAGCTGCTGGACCCGCTGGTGGTCGAGCAGACCGAGCGGGAGCTGCAGCGGCTCACCCCGGAGCGGGCCTGCCGCGACGTCGAAGGCGTGGCGGACCTGCTGCGCGCCATCGGGCCGGTGTCCGCGGCCGAGGTGGCCGAGCGCAGCCAGGACACCGCCGCGGCCGCGGGCTGGCTGGCCGAGCTGGCCCGGCAGCGGCGGGCGCTGGAGTTCCGCATCGCCGGCGAAGCCCGGTGGGCCGCGATCGAGGACGCGGGGCGGCTGCGGGACGCCCTGGGCGTGCCGCTGCCCCCGGGGGTGCCCGCCGCGTTCACCGAGCCGGTCCCCGACCCGCTCAGTGACCTGGTGGCACGGTACGCACGCGGGCACGGCCCGTTCGTCGCCGCGGACCTGGCGCAGCGGTACGGGCTCGGGGTGGCGGTGGTCACCGGCACGCTGCGGCGGCTGGCCGCCGAGGGGCGGATCGCCGAGGGTGAGTTCCTGCCCGGGCGGCGCGGGACGCAATGGTGCGACACCTCGGTGCTGCGCACGCTGCGCCGCCGCTGCCTGGCCAAGCTGCGCAAGGAGGCCGAGCCGGTCCCGCCGTCGGCGCTGGCCCGGTTCCTGCCGGCGTGGCAGAACGTGGCGCAGCCCGCCCCCGGCGAGGGCCGCGGGCGCGCGCGGGGCCCGCGGGCCAGCGCGGACACCGTGTACGAGGCCATCGACCAGCTGGCCGGGGCAGCGATGCCCGCCTCGGCGCTGGAGGCGCTGATCCTGCCGGCCCGGGTGCCCGGTTACCAGCCGGCCATGCTGGACGAGCTGACCGCGGCCGGGGAGATCGTCTGGTCCGGTGCGGGCGGCCTGCCGGGCGGCGATGGCTGGGTGGCGCTGGCCCCCGCGGACACCGCCCCGCTGCTGCTGCCTGAGCCGGGTGAGATCACCCTGACCCCGCTGCACGAGGCGGTCCTGGCCGCGCTGGACGGCGGCGGCGGGATGTTCTTCCGGATGCTCGCCGACCGGGCGGGCGCGCTGATGCCCGAGGGGGACCGCAAGGACGCCACCGACCCGGCGGTCGCGGCAGCCATCTGGGACCTGGTCTGGGCGGGCCGCATCACCAACGACACGCTGGCCGCGCTGCGCACGGTGCTGGGTTCCGGCCGTCCGGTGGCGGACGGCGGCGCGACGGGGCCGGCGGCCCCCGCCCGGCGGCGGACTGCTGTCCGGCCTGGGACCCGCGGGCGGGGCCAGGGTGGTTTCGGCCGGCCGGCCATGCCGTCCCGGACCGGGCCGCCCACGGTCACCGGGCGCTGGTCGCTGGTGCCGCCCGCCGACGCGGACCCGACCCGGCGGCTGCACGCGCTGGCCCGGACCCTGCTGGACCGGCACGGGATCCTGATCCGCGGCGCGGCCGTCACGGAACGGGTGCCGGGCGGCTTCGCCGCGATCTACCCGGTGCTGCGGGCCATGGAGGATGCGGGCCAGTGCCGGCGCGGGTATTTCGTCGAGGGCCTGGGCGCCGCGCAGTTCGCGCTGCCGGGCGCCGTGGACCGGATGCGTGCGCTGGCGGCGGAGGCCGATGGCGAGAACCCCGGCGATCCGTGGGCGAGCGCGGGCGCCCCGGGTGCGGGTTCGCCGGCCCCCGGCTTTTTCCGCAACGAAAACCGTCCGGGGCCCGCCCCCAGCGTGACTGTGCTCGCCGCCGGTGACCCCGCCAATCCGTTCGGGGCGGCCCTGCCCTGGCCGGAGCGCCCCGGGGACGCCGCGGGCGGCCACCGGCCGGGACGCAAGGCCGGCGCCCTCGTCGTCCTGGCGGCCGGGGAACTGGTGCTGTACGTCGAGCGGGGCGGCAAGACCCTGCTGTCGTGGACCAGTGACCCGGCGGTACTTGGGCCGGCCGCGGCGGCCCTGGCCGGCGCGGCCCGGGGCGGGGCGCTGGGCCGGCTGACGATCGAGCGGGCCGACGGCTCGGCGGTGCAGTCTTCGCCGCTGGCCCGGGCCCTGGAGGAAGCCGGGTTCCGGCCCACACCCCGCGGGCTGAGGTTGCGGGCCCAGGTGGCCTGACCCTGGAGGGCCTGACCCTGGAGGGCCTGACCCTGGAGGGCCTGAGTTTGGAGGGCCTGACTTTGGAGTGGCCTGATTTTGGCCGTCGGATAGGCCATTCTTACTGCATCCCGTGGTTTCATTCGCCAGCGGGCGAGGACCAGCGTGCGAGGACAGGAGGGCGGCGTGGCCGACGCGGAGGGCATCGACCTCTCGAGCTTTCAGCCGTCGTTCAACTGGGCCGCCGAAAAGGGGCGAATTTCGTTCGCGTTCATCAAGGCGACCGAAGGCACGACGATCCGGGACCCCGATTTCGCCACGAACTGGCAGCAGGCGAAGGCCCTCGGCATCGTCCGCGGCGCCTACCACTTCGCCCACCCGTCCAATGGGGCGGCTGCCGAGTCCCAGGCCTTCCTGGACGTGGTCCGGGCCCACGGCCTGACGGCCGGTGACCTGCTCGCGCTGGACCTGGAGACGTCGGACGGCCTCAGCCCGGCACGCGTGGCGGAGTACGCGGGGAACTGGTGCGCGGACGTGCACAAGGCCACCGGGCACACGCCGATCGTGTACACGTTCCTGGCCTTCGCTCAGCAGGGGAACTGCGCAGGCCTGGGCCACTACCCGTTGTGGATCGCCGAGCCGTCCGCTCCGGCGGGCAGGCCGGCGGTGCCAGAACCCTGGTCGACGTGGAAGTTCCACCAGTACGGCACGACCCGGGTGGGCACCAACACGGTCGACGTGAACGTGTTCAACGGGGACACCGCCGCGCTGAAAGCATTCGCCAACCCAGCACCCGTACCCAAGGAGGAAGCCGAAGTGCAGAGCGGGAGCCTTAACAGCGGCGCCAGCGCCGTTACCGCCATCGCCATCCCGTTCGGCAGCGCCAAGGAGATCGGTTTCGCCTGCGACAACGGAATCCAGCATCTGCCGTCAGCCCAGTTGCGCGTGGCGGTCTGGGACGGCCACTGGACGGTGCACAACCCGGTAGTGGTGGACAGCTCCACCGGCCAGACAGTGATCAAGTTCAGCGATCCGTCGAAGACTTCGGTGGTGTCGGTCGAGCGTCTCGATGCGGGCACTGTAAGCGTCGGTTACCAGGTCTCCTAAGCTTCGGGGTGTGAACGGCGCCCCGCCCACGATCTACGACGTCGCCGCGATCGCGGGCGTGTCGATCGCGTCCGTGTCCCGGGTTCTCAACGGGACCGGGCGTCCGCGCCCGGATACCCGGGATCGCGTGCTCCGGGCGGTGGACGAACTCGGCTTCGTGCCGGACGGCGCGGCCCGCGCGCTGAGCGTCAAGCTCAAGGAGACGGTCGGGGTCGTCTACCGGCGGGTGCCGAAGACGCCGGCCCAGGGCGGCGTGTTCGCCGAGGAAAACGAGAACCTGCAGTTCGCCGACATCATCAACCGGGGCATCGAGGTCGCGGCCCAGCGCCGCGGCTTCAGCCTGCTGATCAGCTCGGTGGCGGCCGAGGACGCCGACGCGGGCCGCCGGATGCTGGCCCTGGCCCGCAAGTGCGACGGGCTGATCGTGCACGACATGGTCCTGGACGCCGGCCAGCTGGACCGGCTGGGCCGGCAGATCCCGGTGGTCAACCTGGCCGGGATCACCACGCCGCACACGGCCAGCGTGCGCGGCGACAGCGAGACCGGCATGCGTGACCTGATCCGGCACCTGATCCACGATCACGGATACCGCACGCTCGGATACCTGGCCGGGGTCGCGGACAGCCCGGACAACGTCACCCGCCAGGCGGTGGTGGCGGCCGAGGCCAGCGCCGCGGGCGTGGAACTCGCCACGGGGCCCGAGTGGCAGGGCAGCTACTACGCCGACGGCGGGGCCCACGTCATCGACGGGCTGCTCAGCTCGGGCCAGCCGCTGCCGCGGGCCATCGTGTGCGCCAACGATCTCGCCGCGCTCGGGGCCCTGCACACGCTGGCCCGCCGCGGCGTGGACGTGCCGTGCGACGTGGCAGTGACCGGCTTCGACGACATCCCGGTCGCCCGGCGGCTCCATCCGGGGCTGACCACCGTCCGCCAGCCCATCCAGGAACTCGGCGCCACCGCGTTCGAGCTGCTGGAGTCGCTGGTCGGCAACGGCGAGCCGGAGCCGCGGGACGTGGTCCTGCCCACCCGCCTGATCCGCCGCGGGAGCTGCGGGTGCCCCGTAACGTCCGAGCTGGCCTTAGCGTCCGAGGGCCTCAGTATCCGAAGAGCCTCTCCCCAGGCGGGCTAGAGCGACGGCGGGGGTAGAACGGCAGGTCGCGAACGCCTCAGCAGCTGGTGTTCCGGGCTAGGTGCGGCAGACGATCAGCCGACCGACAGCATCGGCTGGCCGTTTGTGGTCAGTTACCGCTGTTCGGCCTGCTGGCCCCGACCAGGCTCCTCATGCCCAGGGCTGTGACCTGCGGTAACGCCGACGGCAAGCGGACGCTGGGACTGACCGGGCGCGTGGTCAGGCGGCCCGCGCCTGCAGGCACGCCCTAGCCGGATCCGGCGTCCGAGGGCACGGCGCCCCAGAGCGCCGCGTCCCAGATCACGGGCAGCGCCGGGGGCTTGCGGAACACCAGCCCGCGGGGGGCCGCCGGGCGGCCCGGGTCGAGCCGCAGGCCGGGCAGGTCGCGGAGCGCCGCCCCCAGCGCGGCGCGGGCTTCCAGCCGGGCCAGGTGCACGCCCAGGCAGAAGTGCGGGCCTCGGGCGAAGGCCAGATTCTGCCCGGCGTTGCCGCGGCGCACATCGAAGCGGTCCGGGTCGGGAAACGCGGCCGGGTCCCGTCCCGCGCCCGCGACCGACACGCTGACCAGGTCGCCCCGGCTGACTTCGGCGCCGCCGAGCTCGACGTCACGGGTGGCGTAGCGGTCCACGACGGCGGCCGCGGGCTCCAGCCGCAGTGACTCCTCGATGGCCTGAGGCAGCAGGCCGGGGTCGGCGCGGACCAGGTCCAGCTGATCGCGGTGGCTGAGCAGGTGCCAGGCGGCGTTGGCGATCATGCCCTCGGTGGTCTCGATACCGCCGAACATGAGCACCGCCGCGTTGGAGACGATCTCGGCCGGGCTGAGACCGGTACCGCCGGCCCGGGTCCCGCCGGGGCCGGGGTCCCCGTGGCGCCCGCCGCCGGGACCGGCCCCGCGCCGGGCTCGGGCGGTCCGCATCACGGGCCGGGCCGCATCGGCCAGCAGCGAAGGGCCGGAACCGTTCTCGATGACCGCCTGCAGACTCTCGCTGAGCTGCCCGGACGCCACCATCCCGGCCGCCACCCCGGGCGTGAGGGGTGCCCCTGGGTCAGCGGCGGCCAGTTCGGAGACCGCGCCGACGATCGCGTCGTACCAGGACAGGATGGTGCCCGGAGCCACCTCGCCGAGGCCGAGCGCCCGGGCCACGACCGCCACGGCCAGCGGCGCAGCCAGGCTCCGGCTCAGGTCCCCCCGCCCGGCCAGCCGCATGGCGCTGACCAGTCGGTCCGCTTCGTCCGTCACGAACGCTTCCAGCTGCTGGTGCACGGCGGCCTGGCTGAACGGCGCGGTGAATGGGCGACGGTGCCGGTCATGCTGCGGGCCGTCCAGTGAGAGCATGCTCGGCCCGACGACCCGGGCCGTGGAGAAGCGCGGGTCGTCGACCGTGAAGGCTGCGCTGTCCCGCATGACCTGCAGGGCCAGGTCCCGCCGGGTCACCAGCCAGCCATTGAGCACCGGCAGCCAGGAGACTGGTTCGGCGTCCCGCAGCCGGGCGAGCGTGGGGTGCGGGTCTCCGGCGAGTTCGGCGAGGATGACTGCCGCCCCCAGCGGGTACTGGCGGACGCGCATGCCGGTCGCCGGGGAACGGCGCGCAGGTGGGCCGGTCATGTGTTGACGCTACTGTGGGCGAGCCCCGCCAGCCACGAGATACTTCCCTGCGGGCACTTGAGCGACGCACGCAGGGCCTCCTCAGCAAGGGGCAGCGCGGGAACAACGGGGCAGGCAGCCTTGGTTCTCGGATTGGGCGGCGGTGACGGTATGCGGGCTCGGGGTGCGCGCGCGGTGGAGGCTGAGGCGGCAGTGACGGAGTGGCTGGACCTGGGCGACGGGATGGTGCGCCGGGTGGTCACGATCGGGGACGAGTTGCTCCCCCCGGACGCGGCAGCCCGGGCGAGCGCGCCTAAATGCGCCTGCGGCCAGCCGACCACCCACGGGTCCCGGTCGTGTGGTGCGGCTGAGTGCGTCGCCCGGCTGTGGGAGTCCGCGTGACGGCGCCAGCGCGCAGATCGTGGCCACCCCTGCCCCTGCAGCCCCTCCTGTCCCTTCAACGACTGGGGCCGGGTGGGGTGGGGTGGTTAGCCGGTTAGGAGGGCGAGGGTTAGCTCCTCGACAGCCACGAGGGGGGCCACGTCGACCTCCAGGCGCTCCCGGCAGGACATGATCGCTTCCATCCGGCGCACGGTCGATTCCGGGTGCTGGCCGCTAGCCGCCGAAGTTCGTCTCCGTAACCCCAGAGCAGGCCGGAGGACATCTCGGCTGGCTCTGCGGCTTCTGGGGACCCGACGGCCCCGCCCCGGCACTTGCCGCCTCACGGGCACGGGCTATTTCAGGATGTTGACCGCGCGGGCGATCACCAGCGCGCCCATGCCCAGCGATACGCACGCTTCCACGATCATGAGGAGCTTGGCCCACGGCTTGATCGCGGAAGTGTCGGTGGGGCTGAACGCGGTAGCCGTCCAGAAGGCCAGCGACAGGTAGTCGATGAACCGCGGCACCCAGGCCGCCGGCGCGTACTCGGGGTGCTGCATCTCAGGGAAGACGAACGCCGGGCCCACGCGGGGGCGGTGCGCACGCGCAGCGGCGCCGCCCCGGTCGAGATCCCAGTACCACAGCGCGAAGGCAATCACGTTCGTGGCCCAGATCACCCCGCCGGTCGCCAGCAGCCCGATGGCGTTGGTCGCGAAGATCTTGTTATTGGTCAGGATGTCCACGACCAGCCGGGCGGCGGAAAACAGGTTTGCCACCGTGATGAAGGCGATGACGATGCCGGTGACGACCCGCAGCCAGGGCTTCCGTCGATCGATGCGCCCCGGGTCGCCGATGATCAGGACGGCCAGCAAGACGACCAGGACCACGGGGACGGCCCATCTGGGGTTCACCCGGTACTGCGTGGGCAGCACGATGTGCAGCCCGGCCGCGACCAGGATCGCCAGAGCCACTGGCCACCAGTGCTCACCCCGTTCCGCGGCCGCGGCCGGCTCCGCCGGGGCCGGGTCCCCGGACAGGGCATCGCCAGTGTCCATCTGCTCCCCACGCCCGTACCAGCATCGCCAGAGAGTTCCCTCGCTGCGCACTGAGCACGCACTGAGACGGGAAACGGCCGATGGTCCGGGCATGTTGACCGTCGCACCTGCTCGGCCTGCCGGGATCACCCGGAGAGGATGGTGCTTGCCGCCCGCCGCCAGCACCCTTCCCCCGGGACGGGTGATCCAGATAATCGTGGCGGACTCGGGCAGGCAACCCCGGCCGCCACTCGTTCGTCATGGGCAGGCGACAGAGGGAGGCGGCTCATGACAGGCACCCCGGATGGAGCCGATCTGGAGCGGCTGCTCGCCGAGCGGGGTGGCCAGCTCATGCGCGTAGCCATCGCGCTGGCCGGCGACCACCAGGGGGGCGAGGACCTGCTGCAGGCCGCTCTGGAACGGGTGCTGCGCAAGCCCCGCCAGGTGGACAGCGATACCGAGGGATACCTGCGGCGCGTCCTCTACAACCTGGCGGCCGACGGCTGGCGGCGGCGCGGCCGGTGGCGGGAGAAGCTGCCGCTGCTGCGCTCCCAGGCCCCGGCGGACGCCGGTGACGGCACCGCCCTGGTCGACCTGCGCGACGAGCTGGTGCGCCTGATGCGTCAGCTACCGCCGAGGCAGCGAGCGGTGATTGTGCTCCGGTACTGGGAGCAGCGCACCGAGTCAGAGACCGCCGCGCTGCTCGGCTGCTCAGAGGGCACGGTCAAGTCCGCCGCGTCACGAGGGCTGCAGCGGCTCCGCGAGCTGGCCGGGACGGCACCGGGCGCGGGCATTGAGCTGATGGAGGGAAGGTCATGACGGGCGAACTGGAAGAACTGCTGCACGAAGGTATCGACCGCCTCACTGCTGATGTCAGAGTCCCGGCGGGGATGGTCCAGCGGGCCCGCCGACGTCACCGCCAGCGGCGGATCACGATCCGCGCCAGCGCAGCCGCAGGCGTGGCCGTGGTGGTGGCGGTGACCGCGATCGTCGCCAGCAGCGCGGCGGACCGCGGGCCGCGGCCGAGCCAGGGTGGCGTGCCGGTGCAGACCGTCGCGTACGTGACGGCCCGAACTCAGCGGGCTCTCGTCGCAGAAGGCCAGGCGATCGAGGAGATTCATATCAGCGGTCCCGGTATCACGTTCGGGCTGACCGTCCTGAACATGGCGCTGAGCGAGGAAAAGAATCCGTCTGGCAGCGCCGTGGTGCCTGGCGTCCTCTCGACGGTGACCGCACCGCGGATGATCACCTGGGTCTACCACGGCCGACGCCTGTCCGAGGGTGTGTCCCCCGCGGGCGGTCTCGTCTTCCACACCACGATCAATTCGGTCACCACCCGGTCCGGGAAGCTGGTGACCCAGGTATTCGGCGCCGCCTACCCGGTGCGGACCCGATGGCAGACCATCCTCGGCGGGCTGTCGGGCTCCCTCCCGCGGCTCACCTGCCAGACGGCCCTCGCCGCCCCGGTCGGCTCGGACTGGCGCACTGTCCTCACCAAGGACCTCTCCTGTGGCCTGTTTCACCTCGGCGGGCGCCAGATGGTCGACGGCGTCGAGGCCATCAGGCTCACCTCCAATCCGCAGCGCGACATGGGGATCCAGGAGACAGCCTGGGTAGATCCGGCGACCTACCTGCCCGTGCGGTTGAGTGTGGGCCTGGGCAAGGTCCGGGGCGAGCCGCGCGTGCTGACGTATGACTACCGGTGGCTCCCGCCGATCAAGGAGAACCTGGCCGCGCTGCACGCGGCAATTCGCGGAGCGGCGATCCCGCCCGGGTTCCGCAAGCTGCCGGCCAATTACCTGCCCCTGGCCGGGGCAAACGATCCCAGGAGATGAGCCGCCCCCGATGGCCGGTCCCGGGAGAACGGGGCCGGCGTCAGGGTCCGGCCACGGAGGCGAGCAGCTCGCCCCGGGCCTGCTCCACCGCGGCCAGGATGGCGCCGCGCAGCACCGGCTGGCCGGTTACCCCGGTCGGCACCACCTGGGGGTGGGCCGGGCAGATCCGGCCCACCTCCGCGGCCACCCGGTCGGCGAGCGCCGTCCCGCCGGCCAGTCCCACCTCGCCGCCGAGGACCACGAGGCCGGGGTCGAGCACCACGCTCACCGCCGCCGCCCCGGTCGCCACCCGGGCGGCCAGCTGGTCGAGCAGGGCGCTCCCGCGCTCGTCGCCGGCCTGGGCCGCGGCCACCGCGGCCCGCACGGCGGCCGCCGCCGTCGGTGCGGGGAACCCGTAGCTCTCCGCCAGCGGCCGCACGGCCTGGGCGCCCACCAGGGACTGGAACGCGCCGGTCGCCGGGTGACTGACGTCCTGGGGCAGCGGCACGCCGGGAACGGGGAGGTAGCCGATCTCACCCGCGGCGCCGGCCACCCCGCGGTGCAGCCGCCCGCCGATGATGGTGGCGAGTCCCAGGCCCACCCCGATCCACATCAGGACGAAGTCGTCAGCGCCCTGGGCGACGCCCACCGCGCGCTCGGCCATGGCCGCCAGGTTGACGTCGTTCTCGATCGTCACCGGCTGGCGCAGGTCGCTGCGCAGCGCCTCCAGCACTCCTTCGTGCCAGGCGGGCAGGTTCACGGCCAGCCGCGGATCCCCGGTGCTGGGATCCAGCACCCCGGGCGTGCCGATGACCAGAGCGTTCAGCCGTGACATCTCCACCCCCGCCGAGCGGCAGGCGGCGGCGACCGCGCCGCGGACCAGCTCGACCGGGTTGGCGGCACCGTTCGGGTCCACGCTGACCTGGGTGACCACTTCGCCGGTGATGTCCGCCACTCCGGCGCTGACCTCGTCGTGCTCGACGTGCAGCCCGGCGACGTATGCGCTGGACGGCACGACCGCGTAGAGCGCCGCGTTCGGCCCGCGGCCGCCCGCCTGCTCCCCCACGGTGGTGACCAGGCCGCGCTCCTCCAGCCGGGAGAGCAGCTGGGAAGCGGTCACCTTGGACAGCCCGGTCCGCTCGCCCACCTGCGCCCTGGTCATGGGGCCGCCGGCGAGCAGCAGCTCGAGGGCGGCCCGGTCGTTCAGCTCCCGCAGCAGCCGGGGTGTCCCAGGCCGTTGTTCCATGCCTTCCCTCCGTCGCATGACGTCCCCCCCAGCACCTGCCCGCCAACAGCGAGGAGCCGGCTAGTCAAGGCCGGGCCAGGCCGCCACCAGTGGCGGGCGGGCCGGGCACCTGGCTGAATTCTGTCTCAATCTGGCAACAGGGTCTATCTAATAGGAAACTTTACTGTTAGTTTCACCCCAGAATCCCCACAGTGTTCGTCAAGCCAGGGCCGGCCGGTCAGCCAGCGACGAGACCGCCGGGGCCGAATGGGCAGGCAGCAGCAGCCTAGACGGCCGACGGCGCCGCAGCGCCCTGGGACCCGAGGAATTGCGTGAAGTGCCAAGGATCAAGCCGGGAAGGGAGATCTCTAGTGAAGCTGACTAGATCGGCGGCCGCGTTTGGTGCGGCAGCCCTACTCGCCGGGGCGGCGGCGGGCTGCGGCTCCAGCAGCAGCGGCAGCTCGTCCTCGCCAGCCGCGCCAGCCAAGCTGGTCGTCTGGCGGATGGGCTCGTCCGTCCCGTCACAGGTCACCTGGATGAACGGGGTCGTCGCCCAGTTCCACAAGAAGTACCCGCAGTACGCCAAGACCAAGGTCGTCGTGGACTGGATCCCCTGGACCAACCGCATCACGGACTGGACCAACGCGCTGACCAGCGGCAAGGGCGGCCCGGACATCACCGAGCTGGGCAACACCGACACCCCCGGCATCGCCTCGCAGGGCGCCCTGGCCAACATCAGCAGCAATGTGAAGACCTGGTCCCCCGGCTCCGGGATCATCCCGGGCAACCTGGCCAACGACACCGTGAACGGCCAGACCTACGCGGTGCCCTGGTTCGGCGGCGTGCGCGGCATCTGGTACCGCAAGGACGAGTTCGCCGCGGCGGGGATCACCGCGGCCCCCACCACCTGGTCCCAGCTGGTCAGTGACGCCAAGGCACTGCAGAAGAAGTACCCCGGCACCTTCGGCCTGGGCGCGCCCAGCAACTACACCAACGCGATCGTGAGCTTCATCTGGGGCGCGGGCGGCCAGGTGGCCACGCAGAGCGGCGGCAAGTGGACCGCGAAGCTGACCACGCCGCAGGCCGAGGCGGGCATCAAGTTCTACCAGGACCTGTACCTGACCCAGCACGTCTCGCCATCGAAGTACATCGGCCAGACCGAACTGGGCGCCCCCGGCGCGACCTCGGGCGGCTCGAACGAGGACTTCGCCCTGGGCAAGCTGGACATGTACATCGACGGTCCCTGGGCGCAGGCCGAGCTGACCGCGGTGAGCAAGAAGTACCAGGCGGACTGGGCCTCGTTCCCGATCCCCAGCGAGAACGGGCCGAACCCGGCCCCGGCCTTCTCCGGCGGGTCCGACCTGGGCGTCTGGGTCAAGAGCAAGAACCAGCAGGCCGACTGGTCGCTGGTCTCGCTGATGGACAGCCCGGCGAACGCGACCACGTTCGCGAACGCCGCGGGGTTCTTCCCGCAGTTCACCGCGCAGCTCAAGGGCGGCGCCTACACCGGCAACCCGGTGATGGCGGGCTTCGCCAAGGCCGCGGCCTTCACCCAGATCGCGCCGCTCAACTCGAAGAACTGGGCCACCGCGGACGCGACGGACGCGATCATCCCGACCATGATGAAGTCGCTGATGCAGGGCGCGAACTTCAGCGCCACCGTGAGCAAGGCCAACACGGAACTGCAGAACGTGCTCAACAGCGGGTCTGAGACCGGCTGAGCACCCCGCGTCGTCCCGGCCGGCAGGCACCACTCCCCCGTGGTTCAGGGTGGGAGGTGCCCGCCGGCCGGGACCTCCCGTGAGGAGAGTCCCGATACTCATGGTGGACACGATCACCAACCCGTCCCCCGCCCCGGCGGCCAGGCCGGCCCGCGCCCCGCGGCGGGGCTCGGCGCCCGGCGCCCGGGCCCGGGCGCTGATCCGGCGCTACCGGCTGGCACCGTACCTGCTGCTGCTCCCGTCCATGGTCGCCATCGCCCTGGTGCTGCTCTGGCCGGTGGTGCAGGTCACCCTGTACTCGTTCCAGAACTACGGGCTGGCGCAGACGGACGGGGCCGCGCCGGTCCAGTGGGTTGGGCTGGGCAACTTCACCGCTACCTTCGCCGACCCCGAGTTCTGGCTGGCGCTGCGGATCACGGTGCTGTTCGCCGCGGCCGCGGTGACGCTGACCCTGCTGGCCGGCACGCTGATCGGGCTGCTGCTGCACCAGCTGGGCCGGGTGATGTCCGCCGTGGTGGGCACGGCGGCCCTGCTGGCCTGGGCCACTCCCCCGGTCTCG
>Ga0208589_1000454_pt1 | contig 19560 bp, 18 predicted proteins | sample NGESurshal092012_2_FD_184486 | JGI IMG/M metagenome (GOLD analysis project Ga0208589, IMG submission 184486) | Arctic peat soil microbial communities from Barrow, Alaska - NGEE Surface sample F53-2 shallow-092012 (SPAdes) | ecosystem: Environmental > Terrestrial > Soil > Wetlands > Peat ... | reverse complement strand
ACGAGCAGCAGGCCGGCCAGCATCGTGCCGCCAACGCTATCCAGGGCACCGCCGAAACGCGTGGAGTCCATCGGCTTGCCGCTGAAGGCGAGCTGGTGACGGTCGATGCATTCGCTGGCGCCGAGACTGCGCAGGAAGTCGAAGTGATCGGCCTTGCCGCTGATCGCATGCACCGCGTAGCCGGCGCGCGTGAAGATATCGATCGCCAGCATGCCCACACCGCCGCTGGCGCCGGTCACCGCAATCGGCCCCAGCGCAGGAGTCTGCCGGTTGTCCTGCATGCGCAACAATCCGAGCGCGGCAGTGAAGCCGGCGGTGCCGAGGATCATGCTTTCGCGCAGGCTCAGGCCTGCGGGCAACGGGATCGTCCAGCGCGCATCCAGCCGCACGTACTCGCCATAGCCGCCGTCACGCGTCTCGGACAGGCCCGAGCCGGTACACAGCACCGCATCGCCTTCCTTGAACGCCGGAACGGTGGAGGCGACCACATGGCCGGCCACGTCGATGCCGCCATTCAGCGGAAACTGGCGCAGGATCTTGCCCTTGCCGGTGCCGGCCAGCGCATCCTTGTAGTTCACCGAGGAGTACGCGGTCTTGACCAGCACTTCGCCGGGCGACAAGGCATCGGCACTCATCGATTCCATCCCGGCGCGATAGCCGGCATCGTCGTTGTGAATGCGGAATGCGTGGAACGTGCTCATGTCGAATCCTCCGGATTGAAGCGCGCCGCGGCTCAGGCCTGGATGCTGCCTTGGTCGATCCAGTGCGCGACCTTGTCGCCCTGGTAACTCTGCATCCAGTCGAACAGCTGCGCCATGTCGTCGCCGAACCAGACGCTTTCACGCTGCTCCCGGCGTACGAAGCCCTCCACCACCATGTCGTCCAGCATGCCGCGCAGCCGGCTGTAGTAGCCGCGCACATCGAGGAAGGCGCAAGGATAGCGATGCAGACCCAGCTGCGCCCAGGTCAGCATCTCGAACATCTCGTCCAGCGTGCCGAAACCGCCGGGCAGGGCGACGAAGGCATCGGATAGCTCGTACATGCGCGTCTTGCGCTGGTGCATGCTCTCAACCACCTGCAACTCGGTGAGGCCTGAATGCGCCACCTCGCGCTCGACCAGCTGGCGCGGGATCACCCCGATCACCTTGCCGCCACCGGCCAGTACCGCATCGGCCAGTATGCCCATCAGCCCGACCTTGCCACCGCCGTAGACCAGCGCGATGCCGCGACGAGCCATCTCGCTACCGAAGGCGCGAGCGTGTTCGGTGTATTCGGGATGCTTGCCGGAGCTGGAGCCGCAGTAGACGCAGAGGGCGGTGGGTTGGGGCATGAGATCTCAGCGGAGAAGCGAGTGGACAGAGCGCGTAGGAGCGCACCCTGTGCGCGAATGCTCTTTGCCGATGCGTGAATCAAGAGCCATCGCGCACAGGGTGCGCTCCTACATGCGAGGTTTCGTTACCAGCCAGTCGGTCAATTGCCCTTGTGGATGGCGCGCTTGTCGACCGACAGCGCGGCCTCGTGCACGGCTTCGGATAGCGTGGGATGCGCATGGACGATGCGCGCCAGATCTTCGGACGAGCCCTTGAACTCCATCGCCACGACGCACTCGGCGATCAGTTCAGAGACGCCCGGGCCGACCATGTGTACGCCAAGGATGCGATCGGTTTCGGCGTGGGCGAGCATCTTCACCTGACCAACGGCTTCGTTCATCGCGACGGCGCGGCCGATCGCGGCGAACGGAAAGCTGCCGACCTTGTACGGGATGCCAACATCCTTCAGTTCCTTTTCGGTCTTGCCGGCCCAGGCGATTTCCGGCTCGGTGTAGATCACCCACGGAATCGTGTCGTAATTGACGTGGCCGGCCTTGCCGGCGATCCACTCGGCCACCGCCACGCCTTCCTCGGAACCCTTGTGCGCGAGCATCGGGCCGCGTACCGCGTCGCCGATTGCCCACACGCCATCGACGCCGGTGTGGCAGTGCTCGTCGACCACGATGCGGCCGCGCTCGTCCAGCTTCACGCCGCTGTCGGCGGCCAGCAGGCCGGCGGTGTAGGCGCGACGGCCCACGGCAATCAGCAGCTTGTCGACGACGAGGTTTTGTTCGCCGTCCTTGTCGGTATAGGTGAGGTGCACGCCGTCCTTCTTCACCTCGGCCTTGTTGAGCTTGGCGTTGAGCTTGATGGTCAGACCCTGTTTGGCGAATTCCCTCGCGGCCACCTTGGCCACGTCGGCGTCGGCGACAGAGAGAAAGTCCGGCAGCGCTTCGATGATGGTGACTTCGGCGCCGAGGCGGCTCCACACGCTGCCCAGCTCCAGGCCGATCACGCCGGCGCCGATCACGCCCAGGCGCTTCGGTACTTCGCTGAAGTCCAGCGCGCCGGCGTTGTCGACAATCGCCTTGCCATCGAACTTCGCGAACGGCAGCTCGATCGGCACGGAGCCGGTGGCGAGGATCACGTTGGTCGCGCTGATCGTCTGCTTGCTGCCATCGGCGCCGGTAATCTCGACGTTGTTGCCCGGCTCCTTATTGGGGCCGAGCAGTTTGCCGGTACCGAAGTACGGCGTGATCTTGTTCGCCTTGAACAGCTGCGCGACGCCGCCGGTGAACTGCTTGACGATCCTGTCCTTGCGTCCGACGAAGGTGGGTACGTCGATCTTCGCGTTGTCGGCGCTGATGCCGTGCACCGCGAAATTATGCGTGAGGTTGTGGAACTGGCGCGAGGAATCCAGCAGCGCCTTGGACGGAATGCAACCCACGTTGAGGCAGGTGCCGCCGAGTGCCTGCTTGCCGTCCTTGCCGGCGAATGCATCGACGCAGGCGGTCTTCAGGCCCAATTGTGCGGCGCGGATCGCGGCCACATAGCCGGCCGGGCCGGCGCCGATGACGATGACGTCGAATTTGTCGCTCATGTCGTTTCTCGTTTTGTCCCTCTCCCGTCGGGAGAGGGTGGCCAAAGGCCGGGTGAGGGTACGGGCGGAGCGAGGCGTGGCGATATCACCGAACCCTCACCCCAGCCCCTCTCCCGGTGGGAGAGGGGCTTCAAGCGTTTTAGAGCCCCAGCAGCATCCTCTGCGGATTCTCCAGCTGGTTCTTGATGTCTACCAGGAACAGCACCGCGTCCTTGCCGTCGATGATGCGGTGGTCGTAGGAGATCGCGATGTACATCATCGGGGCAGCAATCACCTGGCCGTTCTCGACGATCGCGCGATCCTTGATCGTGTGCATGCCGAGGATCGCGCTCTGCGGCGGATTCACGATCGGTGTCGACAGCAGCGAACCGAACGTGCCGCCATTCGTGATCGTGAACGTGCCGCCCTGCAGGTCGTCCAGCGACAGCTTGCCGTCGCGCGCCTTCTTCGCGTAATCGGCGATGCCCTGTTCGATCTCGGCGAAGCCCATGTCCTGCACGTTGCGCAGCACCGGCGTCACCAGACCCTTCTCGGTGGACACGGCGATCGAGATGTCCTGGTAGCCGTGATAGATGACGTCGTTGCCATCGACCGAGGCATTGACCACCGGATAGCGCTTGAGCGCCTCGGCGGCGGCCCTGACGAAGAAGCTCATGAAGCCGAGCTTGATGCCATGCTCCTTCTGGAACGCATCGCCGAGCGACTTGCGCATCTTCACCACTTCGGCAAGGTTCACTTCGTTGAACGAGGTCAGCATCGCGATCGAATTCTTCGACTGCATCAGGCGTTCGGCAATCTTCGCGCGCATGCGGGTCATCGGCACGCGTTCTTCCGGAAGCGCGCCCGGGACCTGAGAACCGGGACTCGGGACTCGGGACTCGGGACTCGGGGAAGCAGCCGCGGCTTTCTGCGCGCCGGCCTGGTTGACAACGTCTTCTTTGATGATGCGGCCGCCGCGACCGGTGCCCGAAATCTTCGATGTATCCACATTTGCCTCGGCAGCGACGCGGCGAGCCGAGGGCGAAAGGTCGTCGTCGCCGGTTTTTCCGAGCCCCGAGTCCCGAGTCCCGAGTCCCGTCGCGGGAGCTGGTGCGGCGGCCTTCGGCTCATCTTTCGCGGAAGCCGGCGCGGCAGCAGCGGCGCCTTCCTCGATCACCGCGATGACCTGCTGGCTGTTCACCGTGTCGCCGACCTGATGCCGGATTTCCTTCAGCACGCCGTCGACCGGCGAGGGCACTTCCAGCACCACCTTGTCGGTTTCGAGATCGACCAGGTTCTCGTCGCGCTTGACTGCATCGCCGGCCTTCTTGTGCCAGCTGGCGATGGTGGCGTCGGAGACGGACTCGGGCAGGACAGGGACTTTGACTTCGATGGACATCGGATTTCCTTAATTAGTGCGTTCATCCCTGAACGCCAAGGTCAAAAAGCGGCCATCCATGGCCGCACTCTTAAGTTTCTTTATTCCGCGGAGTGGTCGGTGCCGACCGGCGCAACCAGCGCCTGCTCGACGAGTGCCGCCTGTTCGGCGACATGGGTATTGAAATGACCGGCAGCCGGTGCCGGAGAGCGCGCGCGTCCCGCATACGAGAGACTGTGCTTGCTGCCGGTGCAGGCCTGCAGGTGATGACGGATCTGGAACCAGGCGCCCTGGTTCATGGGCTCTTCCTGGCACCAGATCACTTCCTTGGCGGCAGGATACTTGTCCAGCTCGGCGCTGACTTCGGTACGCGGGAACGGATACAGCTGCTCCACGCGCACGATCGCGACGTCGGTGAGTCCGCGCTTGCCGGCCTCCTCCAGCAGGTCGTAATAGACCTTGCCCGAACACAGCACGACGCGCTTGACCTTCTTCGCCGGCAGTTCGCGATGCTCGCCGATCACCAGCTGGAAGCTGCCATTCGCCAGCTCGTCCAGCGAGGACACCGCCAGCTTGTGGCGCAGCAGCGATTTCGGCGTCATCACGATCAGCGGCTTGCGCACCGGGCGCAGCATCTGCCGACGGGTCATGTGGAAATCCTGCGCCGGTGTGGTCGGCACGCAGACTTGCATGTTTTCCAGCGCGCACATTTGCAGGAAACGCTCGAGGCGTGCGGAGGAATGCTCCGGGCCCTGACCCTCGTAACCGTGCGGCAGCAACAGCACCAGGCCGGACAAACGGTTCCACTTCGCTTCGCCGGAACTGATGAACTGGTCGATCACCACCTGGGCGCCGTTCGCGAAGTCGCCAAACTGGGCTTCCCAGATGTTCAGCGTGTCGGGGTCAGTGGTGGAATGGCCATACTCGAATGCCATCACCGCCTCTTCGCTGAGCAGCGAATCGATCACTTCCACGTCGGCGCCATTGCGCACGGTGGCCAACGGCATGTAAGTACGGCCGTCCTTCTGATCGTGCAGTACGGCATGCCGGTGGAAGAACGTGCCGCGACCGGAGTCCTGGCCAACCAGCCGCATGTCGTAGCCTTCGTCGATCAGCGTGGCGTAGGCCAGGTTTTCGGCGAAACCCCAGTCCGCGGGCTGCTCGCCAGCCGCCATGTTGCGGCGGTCGTCGTAGATCTTCGCCACACGCGCCTGCAGCGTGATGTCAGCGGGCAGCGTGAGGATCTTGCTGGCGAGTTCCTGCAGCTTCTTTTTCGGTACGGTGGTGTCGGTCGGAGTCGACAGCTTGCGGCCGATGAAACGGGTCCAGTCGACATGAGCGCTCTGCGTCGGCGATGTATCGAGTTCGGTCATCGTCGCGCCCGCTTCCAGTCGGTCGCGATACGCTTCGAACTGTTTCTGCGCGTCACCCTCGGCCAGCACGCCTTCCTTCACCAGCTGCTGCTGGTACAGGTCGCGCGTGGTCGGGAGCTTGCGAATGACCTGGTACATCACCGGCTGCGTCGCGGCCGGTTCATCGGCTTCGTTGTGGCCGTGGCGGCGGTAACAGACCAGGTCGATCACCACGTCGCGGCGGAACTGCTTGCGGAACGCGTAGGCGAGCCGGGTGACTTCGATCACTGCTTCCGGATCGTCGCCGTTCACATGCAGCACCGGCGCATTGACCATCTTGGCCAGGTCGGTGCAGTACAAGGTGGAACGTGCATCCTGCGGATTGGAGGTGGTGAAGCCGACCTGGTTGTTGATCACGATGTGCAGACTGCCGCCGATCCTGAAGCCGCGGGCCTGCGACATGTTGATCAGCTCCATGTTCACGCCCTGGCCGGCAAACGCGGCATCGCCGTGAATCAGCACTGCCATCGATTGCATGTGCATGGTGTCGCGACGGCGGGTCTGTCTTGCGTGCACCGAACCGGTCACCACCGGATTGACGATCTCCAGATGCGACGGGTTGAACGCCAGCGCCACGTGCACGCCGCCCCTGGGCGTCTTGACGTCGGCGGAGAAGCCCATGTGGTACTTCACGTCGCCGGAATGGGCCGGATCGTCCGGATGCTCGAACTTGCCTTCGAACTCGTCGAACAGGGTCTTCGGCGGCTTGCCCAGGATATTGACCAGCAGGTTGAGCCGGCCGCGATGGGCCATGCCGATCACCAGCTCCTTGATGCCGTTGTCGCCGGCCACGCGCACGACGTCGTCGATCATCGGGATCAGGCTGTCGCCGCCTTCCAGCGAGAAGCGCTTCTGGCCGACGTACTTGGTATGCAGGTAGCGCTCCAGGCCCTCGGCCGCGGTCAGGCCATCCAGCACGCGCTGTTTGCCGGACTTGTCCAGATCGCTCTTGCCGGCGATCTGCTCAAGCCGGCTGTAGATCCAGTGGCGCTGCTCATGGTTGCTGATGTGCATGAACTCGGCGCCGATCGTGCTGGCGTAGGTCTTCTGCAGCCGCGTCAGCAGTTCGCGCAGTTTCAGCCGCTGGCCGCCGCCGGCGTAGTTGCCGCAGTCGAATTCGGTATCCAGATCGGCATCGCTCAAGCCATGGAACGCGAGGCCGAGATCCGGCGCCGGCATTTTCTCGGCCAGGCCGAGCGGATCGAGATCGGCGGCGAGATGGCCGCGCGAGCGGTAGGCGGTAAGCAGACGCAGCACACCGGCCTGTTTGCGCGCGTGCTCGTCGCTCATCGGTGCGGCGGCCATGCCATTACCGGCATGGCGCTGCTTCTGCGCCGCCTCGATTCGTGCGATGGCCGCGCCCTGGGAGACATCTCCCGATTCGCGGCCCTTGAAGGCCTCGAAGTATTTGTTCCACTCGGCGGATACCGACGAGGCGTCGGCCAGCCAGGCGTCATACAGCGATTCGACGTAGTCGGCGTTGCCGCCAGCGAGTTGGGAGGACTCGAAAAACTCGCGGATCAGGTTTGTACTCACGTCACCACCGGCAGGGAAGGGATGCTTGCAACCATCCGTGTGACCTTGAAGTCGCGGTTTTCCGTCGGTATTCAAGCCCGACAGACCCCTCAAACGGATGACTGGAGAGAATCCGGACAATTATAGCCTTTGCCTGCTGCAACGCGGCAACCCGCAAGGTGTCGGAAACGGGCTGCTGGCAGGTATAGGTAGCGCAGTCGAGCTGGTTTTTCCTCTTGAGTAGTGGGCTGGCGTGAGTTGATGCTGACAGGCATCTGAAAAATCGGGCCAGCTGGTATTCGGCCGGTTTCGTCATGCCCGCTGGATATCCCTAGATATCCAGCGTCAGCAGGACACTGGCACGCTCTGCGCGCTCCCACACTTCATCGAAATGCTGCTGCAACGGAGCCTGCGCGGCGCGGTCATGACGGGCGGCGCGGCCCTGTGGCCGGTCCGCTTCGGGCAGGAACAGGTAACCGCCAACATCATTGAACAGATAGGCCGAGACATACGCCAGATCGGCTTCCTCCACCGGCATGCGGATCTGCAGCGCGCTGGGCAGGCGCTGTGCCAGCGCGATCAGTCGATGGTCGTTGCGCAAGGCTGCGGCCGGGTCATGCAACAGGATGCGGATCAGCGCGCCGCGCCCGGAGATCGCGATGCGCCGAAACTCGGCCAGTTCTTCCGTGCTGGCGTAGCTGTCGTGGCCGAGCAGCGGCACATAAATGGACAGCCGATGTCGGGTGTCGCTCAGCAATTGCAGCCGCGAGACCGCGGTTTCGTTGCGGTTGCCTGCAGGCAGGGCACCGATGTCACGCGCCGGTTCGGTGTCATCGGCACCCGGCGGCAACGACAGATGCATAGCCCGATGCGGCAGACCGGCATCCTCGAATTCCTTGCCATGCACAATGAAACCTTCGCGCTCGTAGAAACCGATCGCGCTGACCTGTGCGTCCAGCGCCACTTCCGGCCAGCCCTGCGCGCGGGCGCATCCCACCAGCTCGCGTAACAACGCCACGCCGACACCTTGACCACGCCATGCCTGCAGCACCGCCATGCGACCGATCTTGTGCCCGGGCGTGAGCCGGCCGCAACCGATCGGCTGGTCGGTGTCGTCGCGCGCCAGCACGTGCCAGCAATCGGCATCGAGTCCGTCCCGCTCACGCTCTTCGGGCACGCGCTGTTCCTGCACAAACACCGTGTAGCGCAGGTCGAGCAGGGCTGCGCGTTGATCCTCGCGTGACCAGTCGGCGACCTCGACGTGGAAGTTCTGCAGCTTCATCGGCGGCGGGATTTGCGCAGCAGCAGATGACCGTCGTTGACCAGCGCCAGCAGCAACGCGCGTTGCATGGCGTCGGATTTGCCGGTAACGCTGAGCGTGCGTTGCTCGCATAACTGCTGCGCCAGTGCAGGCGTGGCGGGGTAGGCGTGGCCGCTGGCATACAGCGTGCAGCCGGATTTGCCACGACTCCAGGCCAGCCGCGACCAGGGGTGACGTAGCAGTTGGGCACCGGCCTTGAGCTGTCTGGCCAACTCCGCTTCATCCAGCGGCTTGTCCAGTGCCGCGGGCACCTGTGCGTTGCGGTAGCGCGTGATGAAGCGGCCGAACCAGTCGCGCAACATGTCATCGTTCAGCGCGGCGGCGAACGGCAGCGCGGTTCTCAGGCGTTCGATCGTGGCGCGGTCGATCTCGCCGGTGGCTCTGGCCGGCTTCAGGTCGGGATCGGCGTAGCGCAATTCTTCCGGCAAGTGTTCGGCAATATGGTCGGCCAGATCGCCGGTCAGCTCGGCCTGCGACGGCGCGCGCATGCCGATCGAGAACGTCATGCACGGGCCGCCGAAGGCCACGCCGTCGTGCGGAACGCCTGGCGGCAGATACAGCATGTCGCCCGGTTCCAGCAGCCATTCGTGGGTCGGCTCGAACCGGGCGAGCTGCTTCAGTTCCACATCGTGGCGGAACTCCTTAGGCGCCGCCGGATCCTCGCTGATCGCCCAGTGGCGCTGGCCCAGGCCCTGCAGCAGGAATACATCGTACTGGTCGACATGCGCGCCGACGCCGCCACCGGCTTCGGCGTAGGAGATCATGATGTCGTCGACGCGCCAGCTCGGCAGGAAGCTGAAGTGATCCAGCAACGCGGCGACGTCCGCATCCCATTTATCGACGTCCTGCACCAGCAGCGTCCAGTTTGTCTTCGGCGTGCCGGCGAAATCGTCTTCGCCCAGTGGACCGGGATGGACGTGCCAGTGATCGCGCTTTTCGTCGTGCACGATCAACCGCGCCAGGACCGCCGGCTCGCAGGCCAGTCCGGCCAGATCGTTCGGTTCCAGTGGTGGCACGAAATCGGCGAATGCGTTGCGGATCAGCAGTGGCCGCTTCTGCCAGTAGTCGCGCAGGAATTGCGCCGGACTCATGCCTAGCAGTTGCTTTGCGGTACCGCGGACCTCCAGTGGAGGTGGCTTGCGGGAGGGTTTGGTAATGGCCATGCGCGAATTGTAGCTGCGCACTGCTCAGCGCAGCAGGCTGACCGCGTTGTTGATGCCCAGCGCCAGCACGGTCAGTCCAGCCAGCAGGGTAGCCAGTCGTGGCGGCATGCGGCGTGCCAGCAACGCGCCGAACGGCGCGGCGACGACGCCACCGATGATCAGTCCCAGCATCACGGTGAACTTCCCAGCGCCAACGCTGAACAGGAAACTCGCACTGGCTGCCGCACTCACCACGCACTTGGCCAGATGCACGCTGCCGATCACGCGGCGCGGCTCCAGTTTGCGGGCAACCATCGTGGTCACCGTCAATGCGCTCCAGCCACCGCCGCCGATCGCATCGAGAAAACCGGCGAACAGGCCTAGCGGGATCGTGTCACGCGGCACATCGGTTCGATAACCGGTCGGCCGGCTGGTGCGAAGCAGCAGGAACACACCGATCAGCAGCAGGTAAGGCGTCAGCAGCACACGCACCCAGTGAACCGGCAGATGGGTCAGCAGATTGGCGCCGATCACCGCGCCAATCACGCCCGGTATCACCAGCGCAAAAAACAGTTTCCAGCGCACGTTGCCGGCCAGCCAGTGACTGATGCCGGATGCGCCGCTGGTAAAGGTTTCGGCGTAATGCACGCTGGCACTGGCCATCACCGGCGGCATGCCAAGGCTCAGCAGCATGCCGGCCGAGGTCACGCCATAAGCCATGCCGAGCGAGCCGTCGATCAACTGGGCAGCTGCGCCGACGGCGGCATAGATGAGGAACTCCGCTAACGGCGACATGGCATTCGCTGGTGTCCGTGTCCGACAGGCACTGGATCAGATCGCCTTGGCCAACTCGCTTGCGCGCCCGATATAGCTGCCCGGCGTCAACGCCTGCAAGCGCTGTTTGGCATCCGCCGGCAAATCGAGGCCATCGATGAACGTGCGCATCGACGCACGGGTGATGCCCTGGCCGCGGGTCAGCGCCTTGAGCTGCTCGTACGGCTCGGGCAGGCCGTAGCGGCGCATCACGGTCTGCACGGCTTCGGCGAGTACTTCCCAGCTGGCATCGAGATCGGCGGCGATCCGCTCGGGATTGACAGTGAGTTTGCCCAGGCCCTTCTGCAGCGATTCCAGCGCCACCAGGGTGTGCCCGAACGCGGTGCCCAGCGCGCGCAGCACGGTGGAATCGGTGAGGTCGCGCTGCCAGCGGCTGATCGGCAGTTTTTCCGCGAAATGCCCGAGCAGGGCATTGGCCAGACCGAAGTTGCCTTCGGCATTCTCGAAGTCGATCGGGTTGACCTTGTGCGGCATGGTGGACGAGCCCACTTCGCCGGCCTTCAAGGACTGCCTGAAGTAGCCGAGCGAGATGTAGCCCCAGATGTCGCGGGCCAGGTCGATCAGGATGACGTTGGCGCGACGCACGGCATCGCAGTATTCGGCGACGCCGTCATGCGGCTCGATCTGGGTGGTCCAGGCGTTGTAGCCGAGCCCGAGACTTTCCACGAAATGCTGCGAGAAATCCTGCCAGTCCACTTCGGGATAGGTGATCGCATGCGCGTTGTAGTTGCCGACCGCGCCGTTGATCTTGCCGGAAATCTCCACTGCCGCGAACTGCTTGCGCTGGCGTTGAAGGCGCGCCACCACATTGGCGATTTCCTTGCCCAGCGTGCTGGGCGTGGCGGTCTGGCCGTGCGTGCGCGAAAGCATCGGCAGCGCGGCGTTCGCATGCGCCATTTCACGCAGCTGGGCGATCACCGCATCGAACATCGGCAGCAGCACCTGCTCGCGCGCATCGCGCAGCATCAAGGCATAGGACAGGTTGTTGATGTCCTCACTGGTGCAGGCGAAATGCACGAACTCCTTCGCCTGCGCCAGGCTGGCATAGGCGCCAATGCGTTCCTTGATGAAATACTCGACGGCCTTCACGTCATGGTTGGTGGTCGCCTCGATTGCCTTGATCCGCGCGCCGTCGTCCACGCTGAAGTGGCTGGCAATGGCCTTCAACGTGCCGATCTGGCTCGCGCTGAATGGCGGCAGTTCGGCGATCCGCGCGTCCGCGGCCAGCGCCAGCAGCCACTCGATCTCCACCTGCACGCGGCGATGCATCAGGCCGAACTCGCTGAAGATCGGGCGCAATGCCTCGACCTTGCCGGCGTAGCGGCCGTCCAGTGGCGACAGTGCGGTCAGGGCGTGAATGGACATCGAGTTAATCCGGCGAGGTGAAATTGCCATTTTACATGGCCTAGGCTTCATGCCGGGCAGCCTATAGTGGTACGTGTACTGGCTTTACGTTCGTCCTGAGCGTAGCCGCGTAGTGGCGGAGTCGAAGGGGCCATCGTGGCAGCTTCGACTTCGCGCCAACGGCGCTACGCTCAGCCCGAATGTTCTCAAAACACGATGTGCCGTCCCAATCATCCACCCGTCTTTCCCATGAAGGATTCGACATGAGCAACTTCCGTACCGAACACGACAGCATGGGTGAGTTGAAAGTACCAGCTGACGCTCTGTATGGCGCGCAGACCCAGCGCGCGATCGACAATTTCCCGATCTCCGGGCTGCACCTGCCACGCCAGTTCATCCGTGCGCTGGGCCTGATCAAGGCTGCGGCCGCCGAGGTCAACCTGTCCATGGGCCACCTGAAGAAGAATCAGGCGTCGGCGATCCGCAAGGCTGCCTTGGCGGTGGCGGAGGGCCAACACGACGCGCAGTTCCCGATCGACATCTTCCAGACCGGTTCGGGCACCAGCACCAACATGAATGCGAACGAGGTGATCGCGCATCTCGCTGTCAAGAGTGGCACCAAGATGCATCCGAACGACCACGTCAATTACGGGCAGAGCTCGAACGACGTGATCCCCACCGCGATTCACGTCAGCGCCACGCTTACCGCCAGCGAGCAGTTGCTGCCGGCGCTGAAGCATCTGCAAAAGATCATCGACAAGCGCGCCCGCGAGCTGAAGAACACGCCCAAAACCGGCCGTACGCATCTGATGGATGCCATGCCGATCACGTTCGGTCAGGAATTGTCCGGCTGGTCGGCACAGGTGGCTTCCGCGATCGAGCGCATCGAGGATGCGCTGCATCGCATGCGTCGTCTGCCGCAGGGCGGCACGGCGGTCGGCACCGGCATCAATGCCGATCCGAAATTTGGCCCGGCGGTCGCGTTGCAGCTGAAGAAGCTGACCGGCGTGAAGTTCGAAGCGGCCGCGAATTATTTCGAGGGCATGGCATCGCAGGACGCTGCGGTGGAGCTGTCAGGCCAGCTGAAGACGCTGGCGGTGGCCTTGATGAAGATCGCGAACGATCTGCGTTGGATGAATTCCGGACCGCTGGCCGGCCTCGGCGAAATCGAGTTGCCCGCCCTGCAGCCGGGCTCGTCGATCATGCCGGGCAAGGTCAACCCGGTGATCCCGGAAGCCACCGCGATGGTCGCCGCGCAGGTGATCGGCAACGACGCGACGATCACCATCGCCGGCCAGTCCGGCAATTTCCAGCTCAACGTGATGCTGCCGCTGATCGCCTACAACCTGTTGCAGTCGATCGACATCCTGGCAAACGTCGCGCGGCTGCTTGCGGACAAGTCCATCGCCGGTTTCAAGGTCAACACGGCGCGGGTGAATCAGGCGCTGGCGATGAACCCGATCCTGGTCACCGCGCTCAATCCGGTGATCGGTTACGAGAAGGGCGCGGCGACGGCCAAGCAGGCTTACAAGGAAAAGCGGTCGATCATCGACGTGGCACTGGAAACCACCGGGTTGTCGAAAGAGGAGCTGAAGCAGCTGCTAGACCCGCTGACATTGACCAAGGGTGGTATTCACGGTTGATCGGTGGCCGCTGAGCCCCTGTCCGAACCTGACTGGGGTTCGATCAGCACGCCCCGAAGTAAAAGCATCCTGCGCTCTTCGTTGACGGGAAGTCTCTTGCGGGAGCTGTCAGGTCACCCCTGGCGGGTGGGTGAGACGTCGGATTGCCGCTATCACCGACCTGAAGGCGAAACGCACCGTGACGGAGACTGCTGCAAGTACAACCGCCACCAAGGCAGAGAGCACGGCGCCAAACGTAAAAGTCATGCCGACGACGAATCCAAGGATGCACTCGACGCGATAAATGGGTAGTGCGGCTGCGAGTACGACCAGGCCAAAAAACAGGTCGGACGTTGTCGTGGACGCGCCAAGCTCGAAGGATGTCGCCAGTGCGGCGCCATACAACAAGGAGCAGACAAGGCCAACCCAAATGCCGATAGGTGACCCTGGCCGAGTAGGTGATGTCTCGTGATTACGAAGTCGAATGCCTAGCAGCCAACCGAGAACAGGCAGGACGATCAACCCAAACCAGTTCGATATGGCTGGTAGATCAGGTCGATCCAGCAAGTGATGGCTCTGAATACCACCGTTGAGGTGCTCATGAGCAAGAAGTGCGGCCCCAAAGACGAGCGAGGCGAGCGCAAAAAGTGCTGGCATATAGTGGCGTGCTTGCATGGTCATGCTGCGTCAAATCCGTGCTGAGAGGGTGACGTGCAGGGCACCGGTGTTGCCGTCCATTGGACTTTCCTTCCGTGAGTGCGACATGTCGGACTACGGTTGCTGCGCCTGCGGCGCGGGATCGCTGCCGAGGCGAATGCGGTTCGTGCCCATGATCAGCAGCCACAGCATGAAGGCGACTTCCCCGAACTGAAGCGGGAAGGCGATGTTGGACACCATGTCCTCGTATCGCGGCAGCAGCTGGCCCGTGAAGCTCTCTGCCAGGTAGGCAAATCCGTTGACGATCAGCCAGACGCCAAGGAAGCGGGGAAGGAAGCCCGAGCGAAGTACCAGTATGGCCAAGGGGAGCAGCCACAGGCCCCAGAAGATTTCCGCGAACACGATGGACCGGCCATGCAGGTGCAGAAACAGCATGGCCAGTGCGTCGCGTTGGGGCTTGCCGAACACGGTGAGAAAATCCGCACCACGCGCAAGGATCAAGGCGGCAGCATCGTTCACGGCATTGAAGAAGTAGAACGGCGTATCCCAGATGCCCAAGGCCACCATCAGCGCGGCGCAGGTTCGATTCACGTTCTTGAAAAGCCGGTAAAGCGCCAGCGTGAGGAAAAGGCTCAGAGCGCCGGTAACCAGATCACCGGCGATGCCAAGGCGGAACAGCCACTCGTGCGCGGCAATGTTGCCAGCCGTTGCTGCTGCATTCCCGGTCACGAACAGCGTATTGGGTATGTACAGTAGGCGGAGGGGCGCGACCAGTACCACCAGCAGATACAGAAGACCCGCGACTCGCGCATTCCGGTTAATCGGAGTCATGTACTCAGTCTCGTTAGGTTTGATGAGAACACGTAGGTGATCCCTTTCTGCGAGATCCATGATGGCCGCCGAACGTCAGCGTAGCCCGCGGAGTTGGATTTACGGGTGTGGGTTCACCAGGTTGGCGTAGTCGCTGGCGGCTACCGTCAATACCTGCTCGGTATGGCCGCGACGTATCTGGATTCTCACGGCGGCGGGCTTGCTCGCTTGCAATTGTTTGAACAGCTCGTCCACGTGTTTCACGGGGTGGCCATCGGCGGCCAGAATCACGTCGCCTTGTCGCAATTTCCACAGGTTGCCGGGCTCAACTTGGTGACTTCAATACCGGTGCTGTCACTTGAATGCAGATCAAGAGTACGGCCATCCGAGTTGTGCCACGTGAGGCTGTCGTGGGTGTTATGGATGGAGGTGTACCAGCCGGCGTAGGCAGGCGTTACAGCCACGGTAGTCATCACGAGGGTGCCACACAGAAGCTGGATCAAGCGTCGCATTACATCTCTCCAATGGGATAGTGCATTCATGGCTCCGTTCGAGTTGTTCGGAGCGCCTTGTCGTTGAGCAACGACCCCCACTGCATCGTGCATGAGGGCCGTGGTTGCCCGGATCAATCGGAGAACACAGCGAAGCCTTTCTTGCCGTCCTTGTCCTTCATGTCCTTGCCGCAATCATCGACGTCCTTCTGCTCCATCGTCGCGTAGGGCCTGAACTCGGGCATCGCCGTGGCCAGTTTCTGCTGCGTGGACAGCAGGTCAGGCATTCGCTGGCACAGCTTGAGGGCGGCGGCCTCGATCTTGTCGGTTTGCGGCTTGATGGCTGCCTCGATGTCCTTGTCGCTTTTGCCGCTGAGCGCCCCCCAGATCGCCTGCTTGGCTGCGGTGACGCCGATATCCGCGCCGCTGGCGCCGATGTCCATGCCGGCCTCGGCGATGCCGATGATCTGCTGGCGGTAATCCACCAGCATGGTGTGCTGTTCCGGCGTGGCCTGCACCGGCTTGCCAGCAATCACCAGTTCGCCTTGCGGAGTGATGACCGCCTTGGGGCGGGTATCGTCGTGATGGTGCGAGTCGTTGCCGACGTGGACATCACTCACACTGATGTCCTGGGTGACCAGCTCCCGCTTGGCCTGCTCGATCCCCTTGCGGACCTCGGCGGCAATCGCCGACGAGGAGGTCTGCTCCCGGACTTCCTTCGTCGCCTGCGCCGTGTCGCTGGCGGCGCCTGATTGGTTGTTGTCCTGCCCTGACTGGCTGCAGGCGGCCAGCGGCAACAGCAGTGCTGATGCAAGGATACCGATGGCGATCACGTTGGTTTTCATCGATGTTCTCTCCGTTCGAGTTCGGTCGGAAGTCAGCTGTCGTCGCGCCAGCGGCGGAACCAGATGGCGCCTGCCAGCATCGCCACACCTGCCGCCGCACCGATCAGGAATTGCGGGGAGGCGATCACCGCGTAGTTGTGCGACAGATCGAGCATGCCGGCGAAGATCTGATGGTTGTCGGTGGCAGCGTGGCCGAATTTCGAGCCTGCCTCGTTCGCGAATTGCCCAGGGATCCAGCCGCCGGGAAATACGCTGAACAGCGCACGTCCCACCACATTGCCCCAGAACCATTTGTTGTCGAGATCGAACAAGCCCATCAGGTTGAACCAGGTGACCACGATACCGCTGCCAACGGGAATGATCAGCGCCCACAGGAACGGCTTGTTGCGGGCCCAGGCCGAACACAACATCAACCAGCCCACCGTGGGCAGTGCCCAGACTACATACAACGGAATAACGCTCAGCATGGCGGCGGTGACGTGGAACGGATGCGGCAGCGTCCACAGCATCTGCCAAAGGTTGGCACCGTGCAGCGAAGCAGTCAGCGCCATCAGGATCAGGATCAGGAGCCCGGTAACCACGCTGGCGATGATGGCGATGGCCGGTGCCAGCACGGTGGCGCAGAAAGCCTTGGAAAGCACCGTGTCGCGGTCCGAAAGCGGCAGCGATTTCCAGAACAGGATGCTGCGATCACGGCGGTCGTCGTACAACGAGCCCAGGCAGTAGAAGAACACCACCACAAACAGCACCATCCCGATCAATATGCCTGGTGCCAGGATGCTTATATCGAGTGCGCTGCCGACCGTGTTGAGGGCGTCGGCACCCATGTGCGCGGTGATCGCGTTGAAGTCGATGCCATTGACGTGCATGCCGCTGCGCGAGCGAAACACTTCGGCCGTGATGATGCTCATCAGGGTCAGCACCAGCATGACGCCGCCGGTGATGATCGGAGCCCACAGGAAACTACCCCGATGTTCCCAGAATTCGCGCTTGACCAGCCAATAGAAGTTTTTCATGTGTACGTCCCTTTCATGGTGGCGACGAACAGGTCGCTGACGGAAGGTCGGCGGGTCTCGCCCAGTGCTTCCAGTTGTGCGCGCTCTACGCCGTCAAACAGAAAAATGCTCTTGCCGAATACCTGGCGCTCATCAATCGGCTTCAGTGCGCGGGCAGCGTCGGCCTTGTCGGCATTCACCATCACTTCGATGAAGCGCTCGCCAATCGCATCCATGTCGGCATCCAGCACGATCCTGCCGTCACGGATGAACATCAGGTCGGTGAGGATGTGCTCGACTTCCTCCACCTGGTGCGTCGTCACGATGATCGTCTTGTTCTCGTCGAAGTAGTCCTCCAGCAGGTTCTGGTAGAACTGTTTGCGATAGAGAATGTCCAGACCCAGCGTGGGTTCGTCCAGTATCAGCAGCTTGGCGTCAATCGCCATGACCAGCGCCAGATGCAATTGCACGATCATGCCCTTGGACATCTGTCTGACGCGCTGGCCCGGCGTGAGCTTGGTACGGGCCAGAAATGCCTCGCACTTCTTGCGGTCGAAGCGTGGATGCACGTTGGCGACGAAATCGACCACCTCGTGCACACGAATCCAGCGCGGCAGCACCGCGACATCGGCGATGAAGCAGACTTCGCCCATCAGCTTGTCACGCTGCTTGCGCGGGTCGAAGCCGAGCACATTCAGTTCACCGGTGAAATCGGTGAGACCCAGGATCGCCTTCAACGCGGTGGTCTTGCCGGCGCCGTTAGGGCCGATCAGGCCGACAATGCGGCCGGGCGCGATCTGGAAGCTGACGTTGTCCAGCGCCAGCGAGGACTTGTACCGCTTGCTCAGGCCGCTGGCCGTGATTACCGCGCTCATGATTGCTCCTCCCTGGTGGTCTGATCCTTGTCAGCGTGCGCTTCACGCAGCAGCGTCTTGAGATCCAGCCCCAGCCGTTCCAGTCGTGCAAACAGCACCGGCCATTCTTCGCGCAGGAACCGCTCGCGTTCGGATTTCAGTAGCGCCTCACGGGCGCCTTCGATGACGAACATGCCCAAACCCCTCCGTTTTTCAACCAGTTGTTCGTCGACCAGTTCCTGGTACGCCTTCGACACGGTGAGCGGATTGATCTGAAAATCCGCGGCCACCTGGCGTACCGACGGCAGCGGGTCGCCCTCGTTCAAGGCGCCGTCCAGGATCATCGCCACTACACGTTGCTGCAGTTGGCGATAGATCGGGACGCTGTCGTTCCAGGTAATGGTCATCTTTATTCCTTGCTGATGCGGCCGAACTTGTTGCCAAACGAATAGTAGGGCATGGCCAATTGCGATCCGATCAGGTTGAACTGCTCGGTGCCGCTCGTTCCGCTCATGTGCCCCAGGGTTGGAATCGTGGCGATGCCGGCTGTTCCGACATCCGCCAGCAGGGCGGCGGCGCGCCATTCGGCGGCGCTGGGGTGGACAATGACCGGTGCCAGATCGATGACTTTGCGACCTTTGATTTCGGTGGGCGATGACTGGCCCTTCACGTTGTAATGTGCGGAACTCAGGTTGGCGGTAGTGAACAAGCTGGCGCTGGTAAACAACACGGCGGCAGCGACGGCGATCAGGTTTTGCGCTTTCATGACGTGTCTCCTTGGTGAGCTCGTTTGGTGGTGTTGTAGTGAACTATAACACTGACTTTTGAACTGTCAATAGCCAAAGTGCGATTTCGCAACATGACTGATGGCCTATAAGCCGGGTGGCGGGCGAATCAAGACGCTGCGGGTTGGAACGATGCCCCGTATTACGCCGTGATATTCGCTGCAGGGTTGCGAATGCGGCAGAAGCGACCGTCAACGATCGTCATTGACAGTCATCATCCGGCCGAAGTCCTGGCTGGCCGCGCATGGGGTGGCAACTTCATCGGTGTCTTGCATCCAGCAATGAAAAGGCCAGCACGCAGTCTGGTCTCATGATCTTCCTTGCCGTGATTATTGCTGCTTGATATGCCGAGGATGGCAGAGATACACAAACGGCCCCGCAGGGCCGTCGTATGCATCATGCGCGAAGGCTCAGGCAGCTTGCGTTTCGGGCGTGACCAGTGAGCCGATCGTGATTTGCGCCATTTTCAGCGCTTCGGCTTTCTGTTCGGCGCCGATATTGAGTCCCTCGGCGCGGACGAACTCCACCTCGCTGATGCCGATGAAGCCGAAGACCGTGCGCAGATAAGTCTCCTGGAAATCCATCCCGGCAGCCGGCCCACCGGCATACATGCCACCGCGGCTGGAGGCGATGATCACGCGCTTGCCGCCGACCAGCCCCTCGGGG
>Ga0208589_1000453_pt1 | contig 19593 bp, 15 predicted proteins | sample NGESurshal092012_2_FD_184486 | JGI IMG/M metagenome (GOLD analysis project Ga0208589, IMG submission 184486) | Arctic peat soil microbial communities from Barrow, Alaska - NGEE Surface sample F53-2 shallow-092012 (SPAdes) | ecosystem: Environmental > Terrestrial > Soil > Wetlands > Peat ... | reverse complement strand
TGCAGAGTTATTCGCCCGAGCATACCTATAGCGAACGCGATCAGGAGCTGCTGACCTTTGTCAGTTACCACATTGCCAACGCGCTGCAGCACAAGCACGCGGCTTCGTCGCTGAAGCAGGCGTATGCGGGCCTGGAGCGCCGCGTCACCGAGCGCACCCGCGCACTGGCGCTGGCCAATCGCGACCTGCGCGAGCAGATTGCCGAACGCGAGCGGGTCGAACGCCGGCTGAAATACGAAACGCTGCACGACTCGTTGACAGGATTACCCAACCGCACCCTGCTGTTGCAGCGGCTGGAACAGGCGATGCAGCGTTACATCGCGAATCCGAACGATCTGTTCGCCGTGCTGTTCATCGACCTGGATCGCTTCAAGGTGATCAACGACTCCGTTGGCCATCTGGTCGGCGACGATCTGCTGTTCCAGGTAGGCGGCCGCATCCGCGCTTGTCTGAAAACCCGTGATGTAGTCGCGCGCCTGGGCGGCGACGAATTTTCCGTATTGCTGGAAGGCATTGCCGATACCAGCTTCGCCACGCAGATTGCCGAACGCATCATCTGCGAATTGCAGACACCGTTCCGGCTCGGTACCAAGGAGATCTTCACTTCCGCCTCGATCGGCATTGCCATGTCCAGCCCGCACTATCGGCAACCGGAAGAACTGCTGCGCGATGCGGACGCGGCGATGTACAACGCCAAGGACGGTGGACGCCATCGCGCGGCGATGTTCGACGATCGTCTGCGCCGCGAAGCACTGTCTTTGCTGGACATGGAGAGCAACCTGCGTCATGCGCTCGGTCGCAACGAATTTGTGCCGTTCTATCAGCCGATCGTCGAACTCGTTGATGGCCGTGTCGTCGGCTACGAGGCTCTGCTGCGCTGGCATCACCCGCAACGTGGCCTGCTGTCACCCGATGATTTCCTGTTGATCGCCGAGGAGTGCGGCTGCGCCGAAGCGATCGACTGGCAGATCTTCGAGCAGGTCTGCACGCAGGCCGTGCGGCTGATCGGCGCCGACGGTTTCATCAGCATCAACGTCTCCGGCCGGCATTTCCGTTCTGTCGATCTCGATCAGCGACTGCTCGCACTGTTCGCGCAATATGCCGTACCGACCCGCTGCATCCGCCTCGAGGTCACCGAACGTGCGCTGCTGGAAAACCCGAACCAGGTCAAGAAGATGCTGCAGAACCTGCGCTGCCATGGCGTCGGCATCGCACTCGACGATTTCGGCACCGGCTATTCCTCGCTCAGTTACCTGCACCAATACCCGTTCGAGACGCTGAAGATCGATCGTTCCTTCATCACCGAACTGCCTCGTGACGACGAAGAAACCCAGGGGCTGGCGCTGGTGCGCGCGATCCAGGTGCTGGCCGATTCACTGCAGATGAAGGTGATCGCCGAAGGTATCGAGGAGGAATCGCAACGACAGGCCCTGCTTCGGGTCGGCTGCCGTTATGGTCAGGGTTTCCTGTTCGCCACGCCGCAACCGGCGGAAACCTGGCTGCGCGCGAACAGTCCGCTGCTGCCGGCCTGAATCGCCCTCAGCATCGCCACGGGTTCATTTGGCATCCACGATGTCGAAGCCGGTTTATCTGGCCCACGCAGGGTTCATTGCGGGGTATCGACCGCTGCGGGCGCCGCACTGTTGCTCAGCAGATGCTCGGCATCGATACGATCGAAGTAATAGCGTTGCGCGCAGAACTCGCATATCACCTCGACCTCGTCGCCGCGCGCCGCCAATGCCGCCTCGACTTCGTCGCGACCGAGCGAACGCAGCATCGTCGCTACGCGCTCGCGACTGCAACTGCAGCCGAATGCCAGCGGGCGCGGCTCGAAAAGGCGCACCGATTCCTCGTGATAAAGCCGATAGAGCAACTGTTCCGGCGAAGTGACCAGCAGTTCCCCGGCACCGAGCGTGGCGGTCAAATGCACGATGCGGTCCCATGCGTCCTCATCCCGCGCGGCATCGCGACCACCCTCGTCCGGCATCTTCTGCAGCATCAGGCCAACCGCATGTTCAGCGTTGGCGGCCAACAGGATGCGCGCCGGCAATTGCTCGGACTGGATGAAGTAATTTTCCAGCGCTGCGGCCAGCCCGGCATGCTGCAGGTCGACCAGTCCCTGATAGCGCTGACCGCGCTCCACGTTGCCGATGGTGATCGCCATGATCGCGCCGGGCAGCGCATGCAGCTCCAGCGGCTCGGACAGCGGATCGTTCCAGCGCGCGAGTCCACGCAAGCGCCCCTGATCGGTGCATTCGGCAAACAGAAGGCGCAGTGCGCCGTTGCTTTTCAGCTCGATCGACAAGGCGCCGTCCAGCTTGATGTTGCCGGTCAGCAGCGCGCTGGCCGCCAGCGCTTCGCCCAGCGCCGCATGCAGGGTGGACGGATAATCGGCGCGACCGGCCACTTCGCGCCAGGCCGGTCCCAGCCGCACCAGCACGCCGCGCACGCCGGCGTTTTCCAGCAGAAAGCGGTGCAGCACATCTTCGACAAGCACGGTTTCCACGATGCATTCTCTTGAGGTCAAGTGCCCCAGATGGGGGCACGGAGCGTTCGTAACAACGCCCTTATACTGCCCGGACCCTTCCTGACGTACCGTCATGCCAGTCCTGTTTCGCCGCCCCCTGCTGATTCGCCTGCTGCGCTCGCTGGCAATGCTCGCGCTGGCATGGCTGGTCCTGAGCTGGCTGCTGGTGCTGCTGTTGCGCTTCGTGCCGCCGTGGACCTCGGCGGTGATGCTGGAACGCCAGGCCGGTGCATGGCTGCATGACGAACCCGGCTTCCATTTGCGTCAGCACTGGGTGCCCTGGAAACGGATCTCGCCGTACGTGCCGCTGGCGATGGTCGCCGGCGAGGATCAGAAGTTTCCGTTTCATCATGGCTTCGATTTCGACTCGATCCAGAACGCGGTGGATGCCGCCGACGAGGGCAAGCGCCTGCGCGGCGCCAGCACGATCAGCCAGCAGACCGCGAAGAACCTGTTCCTGTGGAACGGGCGCAGCTTCGTGCGCAAGGGGCTGGAGGCGTATTTCACCGTGCTGCTCGAGTTGACCTGGCCCAAGCAGCGCATCCTCGAGGTGTACATGAACATCGCCGAGCTGGGCGATGGCATCTATGGCGTAGACGCCGCCAGCGAGACGTATTTCCACACCGTGCCAGAGCGGCTCAGTCCGGCGCAGGCCGCGCGGCTCGCCGCCGTGCTGCCCAGCCCGCGTCGTCTGCACGCGGATCGACCCAGCGCTTATGTACTGCGCCGTGCCCGCTGGATCGAGCAGCAGATGCAACAATTGGGCGGGCCCGCTTACGTCGAAGGCCACGCGCCGCCACGTCCCGGACATTGAACCGCAACCCTTTCCGGCTCGCCCGACTGACCGCAGTTGGTTAGCATGCAGCATCCCGCCCTCGGTTCCGCCCATGCCGCAACTCACTGTCGTGGTTCCCGCCTACAACGAGTCCACCGTGCTGATGGCGTTTCACCAACGGCTGCGCCAGGTGCTGGATGGCTTGCCGCTCGACTGCCACGTGCTCTATGTCGACGATGGCAGCCGCGATGACAGCTGGTCCATCATCGAGGCGCTGATCGCCGGCGATTCGCGCAACGGCGCACTCAAGCTGTCACGCAACTTCGGCAAGGAGGCGGCGCTGACCGCCGGTCTCGATCATGTCACGGCCGGTGCGGCGGTGGTGATCGATGCCGACCTGCAGGACCCGCCGGAACTGATTCCCGCCATGGTCACGCAGTGGCAAGCCGGCTACGACGTGGTGTATGCCACGCGCAGCGCACGCGCCGGCGAGAGTAGGTTCAAGCGGTTCACCGCGGCGGCGTTCTATCGCAGCATGGAGCGCTTGTCCGATACCGCGATACCACGCGATACCGGGGATTTCCGTCTGCTCTCGCGACGCGCACTGGACGCACTGGGCCAACTGCGCGAACGCCAGCGTTTCATGAAAGGCCTGTTCAGCTGGATCGGCTACCGACAGACGGCCGTGCATTACCTGCGCGAGCCACGTCAGGCCGGTATCACCAAATGGAACTACTGGCGTCTGGGCCAGCTGGCGATCGAAGGCATCACCTCGTTCTCCACCGCTCCGCTGCGGTTGGCTACCTGGGTCGGGCTGGCATCGGCGGGGTTGGCGTTTTTCTACGGCCTGTGGGTGCTGGTTCATGCGCTGCTATACGGCGACCCGGTACGCGGCTACCCGACGCTGATGCTGGTGATCCTGTTTCTGGGCGGCGTGCAACTGCTGGCGCTGGGCGTGATCGGCGAATACCTGGGACGCAATTACGCCGAGAGCAAGCGGCGACCGCTGTATTTCATCGAGGAACAACGGCTGCCGCAAGATCGGCGATGACTCCATCTCGTCGAGGGATGCGCAGATTCACAACTTCACTACACCCAGGACATGCGCCAGCGTTAAACTCGTGGCCAGTCGGTCCAGCCGGGGCCGGGGAGACCCAAGTGAGCCAGGTCAAACATCTGCTGGAAAGCAAAGGCAGCAAGATCTTCAGCATCGCGCCGGATGCGCCGGTGCTCGAAGCGATCAAGCACATGGCCGAACACCGCATCGGCGCATTGCTGGTTATGCGTGGCGAGAAGCTGGTCGGCGTGGTTTCGGAACGCGATTATGCGCGCAAGGTGATCCTGCAGGGCCGCTCCTCGGCGCAGACGGCCGTGTCCGACATCATGCGCAGCGAACCGCTCACCGTCGGTCCGGACACCGACGTGTTCGACTGCATGCGCCTGTGCACCGACAGCCGCGTGCGTCACCTGCCGGTGGTGCAGGGCGATACGGTGATCGGGGTGATCTCGATCGGCGACCTGGTCAAGGCGGTGATCGACGCACAGGCCGAGCAGATCGAACATCTGCAGCGTTACATCACGAGCTGAAACTCCTGCACGGGATCTCCTTGGTCCCTCGGAAAATCGCGCAAACGAAGCCGCCGGATAGGGCTGACGACGCGGTTTTTCGCGCACAGGGTGCGCTCCTACGCATCGTTGACGACCGTTCGCGCATGCTCGTCTGGCGCCAGGTCCGGCGACCAGCCGGCGCGCCGCGCCACGATCGCAGCCAAAGCCGCGACGCCAGTGCCCAGCAGTGCCAGGCCGCCGACGCCCAGGCCAAGCATATGCAATCCGTTCACGGCGCTGGTCACCAGCACATCGCCGAAACGCCATACCGCGGTCTCGACGAAATTCTTGCCCTTGTAGCGCGTCTCGCGCGGCACCCGGGTATACAGCGCATCCACCGCCGGCTTGGTCATGCCGTAGGCAAAACCGCGGGTGATCACCAGCATCACCGCCAGCAGGGACACGCTGTAGCCGAGCAGCACGACATTGCCGGCGCCGAGCAGCACCACTCCCGTCAGCAATACCACGTTGACCAGCGCCGGCAACACCAGTCCCCACCCGGCACCGCGACGGATAAGCAGCCAGGGAGTCAGCGACAACTGCAGTACCGCACCGAGCACATTGGTGGCCAGATCCAGATCGTTGTAGAACGCGGTACGCGCCACGTTGCCGACAAAATGCGCCTTGGCGTAGTCGGCCATCAGGGCATATGCCAGCGTGCCGATGCCATCGCCGAACAGCATCAACAAGGCCATATAGCGCAGGAACGGACACGACCACAGCTCCCTGATGCCCGCCCACAGCGAACCGCCGATCACTTCATCGCCGTGACTGCCCGGCTGCCGATCATGCTGTGCGGAAAGCCGCAGCAACAGAACCAGCGCCAGCCCCAGCGCGATCGCCGAGACCACCAGCAGCAACGCCACGCCGATCAGCTGCACCAGCAGTTTGGTCAGCAGCGGGCCGAAGATCGCTCCGGCCATGCCGCCCAGAGCGATCAGCGAAAACACCTGTCTTGCCTGGCCGCTGTTGAAGATGTCGGCCATGAAACTCCAGAACAGCGACACCACGAACAGGTTGAACACGCTGACCCAGACAAAGAACATCACGCCAAGTTCGCGCGCACCGATGCGGTCCTGCGCCATGAATGCCGGCACAAACGCGAGCAGACACAGGATGAAGAAGCTGTAACTCCAGCCGAGCAATTGGCGGCGCGGAAAGCGCGCCACCAGCAGGCCGAACACCGGCGTCAGCAACAGCATCACGCCGAACACCGCACCGTAGAAAAGCGGCAGCGACTGCGAACCGACCGCACCACTCAGCTGGTCCCGCACCGGCCGGATGATGTAGTACGAGGTCATCACGAAAAAAAACGCCAGCGCAGACAGCATCGGTGCGGCGCCTTGTTCCACAACGGCATGACGAGGCAAACTCACAGGCACATCCAGCGTGGGGCGTGACCAGACTAGCATGCGTCCGCACCCATGATGCCCATGCATGCACGGTGTGCAGGGTCTGCGTGTGGTCGATGTCTCGGTGATGCCAAGTCGGCATACAAATGTGCCGAAGATCGTGCTGGCCGGACGCGCCAGCGCCTTGATTTCCGGCGAGACCTGAACCGCGTATCTGAACTTATACGTGGCCGAGTGCGAACAACGCTCCGATTCCATGACACGAGTGGCCACTGCGTTGTGGATCGCCACGAAGTACAAGACAATTGGAACGACATCCATCGAAGATGATCAGATCCCTCGATATGTTCCCCACTCCGCGGCGCATCCCCACGCCGGAACCAAGTCAGCATCACTTGCGGTTTCAAAGGCTTTTGCTGCTGATTACAGGCGCGCTCGGGTTGGTCTGCGCACCGGCGTTTGCGAGTGCTTCCGGTATTTCCCGGCAGCCAGCGACGAACGTACAGGTGGCGCAGGCCCTGCCACCGGAGCGCGTCGCCAGCACGCTCGCCGACTACCAACGTTGGCTGGATCGATTGGCCGAACGCCATGCCGTCGCCGGCCTGGCCACCGCCGTGGTGATCAACGGCAAGGTGGTCTACGAGCACACCGTCGGTTACGCCGATGCAGCCACCCAGCAACCCGTCACACCAGACACCGTGTTCCGTCTGGCCTCGTTGTCCAAGGCGTTTGCCACCGCGCTCGCCGGCTTGCTGGTGCAGGACGGCAAGCTGGACTGGGACACCAAACTGGTGGACGTGCTGCCGTACTTCAAGCTCAAGGATGTGCAGGGAGGCGCCGAAGCCACCGTGAGCGACATCCTGGGCCAGCGGCTGGGTCTGCCGCCCAATACCTACGACAACATGCTGGAGGACGACATCCCCTACCAGGAACTGGTGCGCAAGCTGGACGAAGTCAACATGGTCTGCGGCGTTGGCCAGTGCTACAGCTACCAGAATGTCGCGTTCGGCATGATCGGCGACGTGGTCTTCGCGCGCACCGGCGATTTTTTCTATCGTCTGGTCGGCAAGCGCATCTTCTATCCGCTGGGCATGAATACCGCGAGTTATGGTCTCTCCGCGCTGGAGTCGAGTCGGAGCTGGGCGCGTCCGCATCGACCGTCCAGCCATGGCTGGATCCCGTTCGAACCCACCGAAACCTATTACCGCGTGGCGCCGGCGGCTGGTGTGAACGCCAGCCTGCACGACATGGAAAAATGGTTGATTGCGCAGATGGGCGGACGTCCGGACATACTGTCACCCGCACTGCTTGAAGTACTGCACACTCCTGGGATCGCCACGCCAAGCGAACTGCATGCCACGCCATGGCGCAGCGCACGTCTTACGGCCGCACACTATGCGCTGGGCTGGCGCGTATACGAATACGGTGGCGAAACCCTGATCTACCACGCGGGCGCCGTAGCCGGCTATCGCACCATGATCGGTTTCTTTCCGAAATATCATGCCGGCGTGGTCACCCTGTGGAACTCGACCGGCCCGACTCCCAGCGGACTGATGCCGATGGTGTTCGACGATCTGCTTGGTTTGCCGCACATGGACTGGGCCGGCATCGAAGGTGCCGCCGCCGCTCCACATGCGCCTGCCAGGAAGAAACCGGTTGTCCGGAAAAAGAAGAAGCGCGCCCGGCATCCGGCGCCCGGTCAGTCATGAGCACGGGCTGTGCATGGGCGCGATTCGCGGCCACGTCATTCTGCAGACAAGACGGTAACGGCGCATGCATGCGTGCACCGTTACCTGGTTGTCGATACTGCAACGGATATCGCAATCGAGGCGCCGTCAGAGATTAAACTCGATCTTCTGCTGCCGTATGGTGGAAACCGCCACACCGTCCTTCATCGCCGGCGTGAAGCGATAACGATTCACCGCATCCACCGCGGCATGGTCGAAGACAATCCGCGGCTGTGAATCCACGACGTGCACACTGCTGGTGCGTCCATCGGGATCGATCGTGAACGCGACCACTACCCAACCGTTCTGCTGCGAGCGCAACGCTGCACGGGGATAAGTCGGCGCCGCGCCCTTCAACAACACCGCGTCGCTGTTCTGGCCACTGTTGCCGTTGCCCGCATTGGCACCCTCGCCTGCTGCCGGCTTGGTCGCCGCCGTCTGCTGACCTGGCTGTTGCTCCGCATGCTCCTGCTTCGCTTTCTGCTGTTCGGTCAGTTGAGCCTTTTGCTCTTCGGCCAGCTTGTCCGCGGCGGCCTTGTCAGTTGTCAGCTTGTCCGCTGCGGCTTTCTGTGCCGCCAGCTGTTGCGCCTTTTGCTGATCAATGGTGTCCTGCTGTTGCTTGTCCAGCAGCTTGCGCTGGGCATCCAGCTTGGAGCGCAGGATGGTCAGCGTGAAGTTGGTAGGGTCAGCCTTCGCAAGCAGATCGATCTGGCGCTGTGCTTCATTGAAATCGCGCGAATTGATCGCCTGCTCCGCCGATGTGGCGGCGAACGGGAAGGTCTCGCGCAACGCATCGGTGGCCACCTGGTTGCCTGGCTGCTTTTCCAGCGCCCGCAGATAGAACTCGAACGCGTTGTTGCCGGCCGGCGCCAGGTAGCGCTGCTCGTTCATCGCCTTGCGCGCTTCGGACAACAACTGGTTGATGTCCATCGCCTGCACGTTGACCGGTGGCGGCGGTGCTGTCCGCGTCGCGGCGGATACCGGTGAAGACGGATGGCCGCCGGCGTCGGCCATGACCAGTTCCTGATGCGGCTTGATGATCAGGAACCATGCGCCGAGGGCTAGCAACGCGATGACGGCAATGATGGCAATGGCTATGGGCCCAATGGCCCCACGCGCACGTCGGCGCGTATCAAGTAAGTATCGGGTATCCATGGTCTCTCGCTGAGTGTCGACAGATACCCGCGCTTTTTCCCCCTGTAGGAGCAGTGAGTCCCCCGGACTCGCCGCGGCGCGGATGTGTTAAAGGTAGCTCCAATGAAGCAGCACGGCAAATCGTCCGTAATTTCACGGTAGGGTGCTGCAACGTCAGGCGAGGGTCAAATTCCCTGGAAAGGCACGCATGCGTGTCGCTGCAGGATTTCCCGACCCCGGAAACGAAGCGTCCCGGCATGGCCGGGACGAATCCTTTCGAAGTGCTCTCCCCGCGCTGGGCACCGCGGGGAGAGAAGTCGATTACGTTTCTAGTTGGTGTATTGCCTGTTGCTTACTTCTTGGCCTTGGAGGTCCGGGTGGCCTTCATCACCTTGGCCGGTGCAGCTTTCTTGGCAGCCGGCTTCCTGGCAACCTTCTTGACCGCCACTCTCTTCACGGCGGCTTTCTTGGCAGCTGCCGGTTTCTTCTTGGCAGCTTTCTTGGCGGCTGGCCGCTTCTTGGCGGCAGCCTTCTTTACGGCTTTCTTGGCGGCCGGCTTCTTCTTGGCGGCAACCTTCTTCACGGTGGATTTCTTGGCGGCCTTCTTGGCGGCCGGTTTCTTTGCAGCGGATTTCTTGGCAGTGGCCATAGTTCGTCTCAGCTCCTCATCAGTTGGCAGTGGTTGCCCAGTAAAAGCGTGCAGGAACGCTTCGACCAACAAGTCGCTGTTGGTAGCGTGCCGAAGATTGTTCACTTGGCGGTGGGTGCGCAAATCAGAAAGTCGCCGCAGAACATGCAGCGGAATCGAGACAGTAATCTTGCGTACTGCATTGGCCTTTTCACCGTGCTCGACATAAGGCTTGATGAATTTTGCTGTTGCCATAACGCACATTCCCCGTGATCTGCTGCGAAAGCTATCCCTGAAGATTTCAACTGTCAATTGATTTTAACAATCAAATCAAACAGGCCACCCCTGCGCCATTCGGGCAAATACCCGCCGCAGCAAGTCATTCGTATGCCGGAGCCTATATTTATTTGGCCATCCATACGTCCACATTGAATTACAAGTTTTTTCAAAGCTGTCCATTGAAACCGTTGCAGCACAAGGGTTTCATGATGAATGGCATTTCGCTTGAATAAAAAAATCCTGCAGAAATATTTTTTTGTACAAGGTCAAATTCCAGAAGTCATGATGATGATTCTGGAAATGAACAGAAGGCGACCAGAGGCATCTGGAAGTGCGCCGACGGCAAGCAAAAAAGACCGTCGCCTGTCCGATTTTCGCCTTGATGATGCAGTCGCGAGGGGTATTCCTGCTACCCGGACGATCTTCGCTGGATGCGAAGTCGAAGGCGATGCATGCCTTCGCCAGCGCCTCGACAATGTCGCGCACATGCTTGTGCATCATCAACACGACATCGTGGCAGTGCAGCTGAGAAAGTTGCCGTCACGCCATCGATGCCGGTCAATCGATCACGCCAAAAACACGTATTGCGCATGCCCGGCACGACGGCCCAACGTTTCTTTCGGACAGATGTCGCGACGCCTCTTTGGCCGCGGTTGTCGTACACCCCGGAAACGTTGACGGCCGCACTTGGCGGCCGTCCATGTCGAAGCTATGAGGGAGACTCAGTGGTCTTCGCTTTCGATCAGCTCTTCGTAGGCATTCGCATCAAGCAGTTCGTCGAGCTCCGCGCGATCGCTGGGGCGCACCAGGAAGATCCAGCCTTCGCCGTAGGCGTCCTCGTTGATGGTTTCCGGCTTGTCGTTGAGCAGTTCGTTGATTTCGACAATCTCGCCGGAAACCGGCGCATAGATGTCCGAGGCGGCCTTCACCGATTCCACCACGGCAGCGCCAGTGCCCGCCTTCACGGCAGAACCGACTTCCGGCAGCTCGACATAGACCAGATCGCCGAGCTGGCCCTGCGCATGGTCGGAGATACCCACCCGGACCAGGCCATCGTCTTCGGCGCGGGCCCATTCGTGGGACTTGAGGAATTTCAGATCGCCGGGAATCTCGCTCATGATCGGGTCCAGTCGTTGGTTTCAGTCAGGGTGGAACGGTGATTCTAGCCGCATCCGCCGCGAGGCAAACGTGCCATGTATGACACACATGGCAACGCGGAGTTCAGATCCCTTCACAGGGCTTGCCGTCACGCACGAACGGATATTTCACCAGCCGCACCGGCACTTCGCGACCACGGATGTCAACGCAGACCGCGCCCGGCGCGCCGACCGGGATGCGCGCAAACGCAACCGCCTTCTCCAGTGTGGGCGCAAAGCTGCCGGAAAGGATCTCGCCCTCACCGTTCGCGGTCAGTACCTTCTGACCGTGGCGCAGCACGCCCTTGTCGTCCAGCACCAGGCCGACCATCACGCGCTTCACGCCGGCAGACTTCTGCGCTTCCAGCGCCTGGCGGCCGATGAACGCGCGTCCCTCGTCCAGCGCGATGGTCCAGCCCAGGTTTGCTTCCCATGGCGAGACGCTCTCGTCCATGTCCTGGCCGTACAGGTTCATGCCCGCTTCCAGCCGCAGCGTGTCGCGCGCACCCAGGCCGGCCGGCGCGACGCCGACGGCGGCCAGCGATTCCCACAAGGCGATGGCGTGTTCGTTCGGCACGATGATCTCGAAACCATCCTCGCCGGTATAACCCGTGCGTGCCACGAACAGCGGCATGCCGTGCGGACCCTGGGCAGCCGCGGCGGAAAACTTGCCGAGCTTTTCGATGCGCGAACGGTCGACCTCGTGCAGCAGATCGAGCACTTTCGCGCGTGCATGCGGACCCTGCACCGCGATCATCGCGAACTCGGGGCGCTCCTTCACCTGCACATCGAACGCGGCGGCCAGTTTTTCGATCCAGGCCAGATCCTTCGCGCGGGTGCCGGCATTGACCACCAGCCGGAAGAACTCCTCGCCGAGGTAATACGCGATCAGGTCGTCGATCACCCCGCCCTGCTCGTTCAACATGCACGAGTACAGCGCCTTGCCATGCACTTTCAGCTTGTCGACGCTGTTGGCCAGCAGGTGACGCAGGAATTCGCGGGTACGTGCACCGTGCAGGTCGATCACCGTCATGTGCGAGACATCGAACATGCCGGCGGCGCGACGCACCGCGTGATGCTCCTCGATCTGCGAACCGTAGTTGATCGGCATGTCCCAGCCGCCAAAATCGACCATGCGCGCGCCAAGTGCACGATGGGTGGCGTTGAGTACGGTCTTCTCGGTCATCGCGGCGACGCCTTGCAGGAAAGTCCCGTATTATCGCCGCCAGCCGGCGGCAATCCAAGCGATAGGCAATCCAGCCGGCGATGCATCGTCGGGGCGCTACTGGCATCAGCCATCCCGCAGATTCACCCAGCGAAACGTGAGATTGAGCCGAGCCGAAGTCGACGCACGGGCTTTCGGCAGGTCGTGCCGGTACAGCTGCTGGGTCTGGCCGGCCATGCGCAACAGACTGCCGTGCGGCAACTGCAGGCGATGGGTGTCATCCGGCGCCACCCGCATACCGCGCGACAACCGGCGACGCCAGCGGAAGCAGCGCTCGGCTCCCAGGCTCAGCGAAGCGATCAGCGGCTGCTCGCCCAGTTCCGGCTCGTCATCGCTATGCCAGCCCATCGAGTCGTTGCCATCACGATACAGATTCGCCAGCACGCTGTTGAAACGCGCAGCGCAGGCGATCTCGACGCGCTTGCGCAACGCAGCCAGCACAGCCGGCCACGGCCATGGTTCGAAACGGGTTCTTGAATAGGTATAGCCGGTGCCGGCATCGCCGATCCAGCAACTCAGCCGCGGCGAGGCAACTTCGCGGCCGAACAGGCGGATGCGATGGATTTCCCATGGAATCACCGCCGACAGCGCAGCCTGCCATGCATCCGCCTCGTCCGGCGCCAGCCACTGTGGCTGCAACGCCACATCGGCGCCGGGCAGATCGATGCGTTGCCAGTCGGGTGTGCGCACGTTGGTCATGCTGCGCATGATGCGTCATTCAAAGGCCACGCCGTAATCACCGGGGTCGCGCTGGCCATCATTCCGCATGCCAACCATCCCGATGATGACCATCCCGATGACGACAGGGAGATGGCTGGTTCATGGATGCTCGACCGCGCCATGCGGAGCGGCGATCACGGCAAGCAACCGTTCGGTCAGCTGCTCGGCCAGCTGCTCGGCATGCTGTCCCGACGACAGCAGGTGCACATCCGGGGATTGGGGCCGCTCGTAGGGGGCATCGATGCCGGTGAAGTTGCGGATCGTGCCGGCCCGCGCCTTTCGGTAAAGACCCTTGGGATCGCGCCGCTCGCATTCCTCAAGCGGTGTATCCACGAACACTTCCATGAACTCGCCCTGCCCGAACAGCTCGCGTGCCGACTGTCGCTCGCTGCGGTAGGGCGAGATCACACTGACCAGCACGATCAGGCCGGCGTCCACCATCAGATGCGCCACCTCGGCGATGCGGCGGATGTTCTCGACGCGGGCCTCGGGTGTGAAGCCGAGATCCTTGTTGATGCCATGGCGCACGTTGTCGCCATCCAGCAGATAGGTGTGATAACCCAGCACGTGCAGCCGGCGCTCGACCAGGTTCGCAATCGTGGATTTGCCCGCGCCCGACAAACCGGTGAACCACAGGCACAGCGGATGCTGCCCCTTGCTGGCGCCGCGCACCGCCTTGTCGATATCGACGTGCTGCCAGTGCACATTGTCGGAGCGGCCCAGCGCGTGGTCCAGCATGCCGCACGCCACGGTGGCGTTGTTCTGGCGGTCGATCAGGATGAATCCGCCCAGCGTGCGGTTGGTCGCGTAGGCCTCGAACGCGATGGCGTCGTCCAGGCCCATCGTGCAATACCCGACCTCATTGAGCTCGAGGTGCCGTGCGGCGAGTTTCGCCTGACTGTTGACGTCCACCTTGTACTTGATCGACATCACGCGGGCATTGACCGTGCGCGTGCCGATCTTCAGCCAGTACGTGCGGTTGGGCAGCAGCACGGCGTCACCCATCCACAACACATGGCAATTGAACTGGTCGGCCACCGGCGCCGGACGCAAGGCGTCGGCAATCACATCGCCACGGCTCACGTCGATCTCGCGATCCAGGCACAGCGTCACCGCCTGTCCATCCGCGGCGTTCTGCAGGTCGCCATCCGCGGTGACGATGCGTTCGATGCGGGCATGTTGCACGCCAGGCTGCACCACGACCTCGTCGCCACAGGCCACGCGTCCGCCGCAGATGGTGCCGGCATAACCGCGAAACGAGTGATCCGGGCGATTCACCCATTGCACCGGCATGCGGAAATCGTCCGCGCGGGCGACCGTCACATCGGCCGATTCCAGCAATTCAAGCAGGCAGGGCCCCTCATACCAGCCCATGCGCGACGAACGCGCACCGACATTGTCGCCAGTCGGCGCGACCACCGGCAGGCACTGCACCTGCGTGATGCCCAGGTCCTGCGCCAGCGCCCGGTACTCTTCGGCAATCGCCGCATAGACCGTCTGGTCATAACCGACCAGATCCATCTTGTTGACGGCCAGCACCACCTGCCGGATACCCAGCAGTCCGCAGATGTAGGTATGCCGGCGAGTCTGCGGCAGCAAACCCTTGCGTGCATCGATCAGCACCACGGCCAACTCGGCGTTGGAGGCGCCGGTCGCCATGTTGCGCGTGTACTGCTCGTGCCCCGGGCAGTCGGCCACGATGAAACTGCGCCGCGCGGTATGAAAGTAGCGGTAGGCCACATCGATGGTGATGCCCTGCTGGCGCTCCGCATCCAGGCCATCGGTCAGCAGCGCGAAGTCGAGTACATCGCCGCCGTCTGCGTGCTGCTGGCGGCTGTCGCGAACCAGGGCCGCCAGCTGGTCATCCGGCAGCATGCCGGCGTCATACAGCAAACGCCCGAGCAGGGTGCTCTTGCCATCATCCACACTGCCGCAGGTAATGAAGCGCAGCAATCCCGTCGCGGCCAAGTCGCCGGGCGTTTCGGTCCGCGTCGCCATCAGAAATACCCTTCCTGCTTCTTGCGTTCCATCGACGCGGAGGGATCCTGGTCGATCACCCGACCCTGCCGCTCCGAGCTGCGCGATCCGGCCATTTCCTCGATGACCTTGGCTAGCGAGTCGGCCGAGGATTCCACCGCACCCGTGAGCGGGTAGCAACCCAGGGTGCGAAAACGCACTTCGCGCATCTGCACCGCTTCACCGTCGCGCAGAATGAAACGATCGTCATCGACCATGATCAGGGCGCCATCGCGTTCGACCACCGGGCGCGGTTTGGCGAAATACAGCGGCACGACCGGAATGTTTTCGCGCTGGATGTACAGCCACACGTCCATTTCGGTCCAGTTCGACAGTGGAAAGACGCGCACGCTTTCGCCCTTGCGGATGCGTGTGTTGTAGGTGTGCCAGAACTCGGGGCGCTGGTTCTTGGGATCCCAGCGGTGCTGCGCATTGCGGAACGAGAAGATGCGTTCCTTCGCGCGCGACTTTTCCTCGTCGCGCCGGGCCCCGCCAATCGCCGCATCGAAACCGTACTTGTCCAGCGCCTGCTTGAGCGCGACGGTCTTCATCACGTCGGTATGCACCGTGGCTCCATGCGTCAACGGCGAGATCCCCTGCCGCACGCCGTCCTCGTTGATGTGCACCAGAACCTCCACATCACCGGCCGCCGCCACCTGTTCGCGGAACGCGATCATTTCGCGGAATTTCCACGTGGTATCGACATGCAGCAACGGCATCGGCGACCGCGCCGGGTGGAATGCCTTGCGCAGAAGATGCAGCAGGACCGAGGAATCCTTGCCGATGGAATACAACATCACCGGACGCTGAAAACCCGCCAGTACCTCGCGAAAGATGTAGATGCTTTCGGCTTCGAGGTCGTCGAGGTGGGAGCGCGCTTGCAGGGAAAGTGTCGTCATGCCATGGGAGATTCGGATGGGGTCTTGTCGCAACGATGTACCGCAGGCGCCATTCGACGCCACACTCAACGCGACATGTTACGCGATGATCAGGCAATCACGGGATACACCGGCTCGAGATCCAGCGTCGCCGCGCACACCGCCGCCAGCTCAAGCAGGCGCAGATCCGAGCCGCGCGCACCGACCAGTTGCAGGCCGATCGGCAGGCCATTCGGCAACATGCCCATCGGCAGGCTGACCGCCGGGCAGCCGGCCAGGCTGGCGAAGCTGGTCAGGTCGGCCTGCCCATCGGGTGCCGGGCCATCCAGCGAGAACGCACCCTGCGGCGTGGTGGGCAACACCAGCACATCGACCTGGGCGAACAACCGGCGCATCTTCAAGGTGGCCGCATCGAGCACCCGGTCAGCCACCGCGTAGTCGGCGGCGCTCTTGCTGCCCGCAAAGCCGAGCATATTGCGGAAGCGGGTAGAAACCGGGTGTTCGGTATTCGCCAGATCCGCGGCGAACGTGCCGAGCATCTCCGCCTCCATCAGCAGCAGTCCGGCGCGACGGGTACGACGGAAATCCCAGTCGGTAAAATCCACTGTGCGCCGGTCGTCCAGCGCGTGCGACAACTTCGCCAGCGCCGCCTCGAACACCTCGATCACGTCCGGCTGTACGCCGACCGCCGCCAGATCCGGCAACAGGCCGGTGCGCAGGTTGCCCGGTTCCCAGTCCGGCAACGCGAACGCGACGCGGCGGCGGCGCGAGCGCGCATCGTCGGCGTCGTAACCGGCGAGTACCTGCAACAGGACCGTGAGATCGTCCGCGCTGCGCGCCAGCAGACCCACGGCGTCGAGGCGGCGCGCCGCCGGGATGAGACCGCGTGTGGAGATCTCGCCATGCGTGGGTTTCAGGGCATATACACCGCAATAACTGGCCGGAATGCGGATCGATCCCAGGCTGTCCGAACCCACCGCGGCCACCGCCAATCCCGCCGCCACGGCCGCCGCCGCCCCACCGGAGGACCCACCGGCGCTGTAGCCGTGCCGGTGCGGATTGTGGGTCGCGCCGAAATGCGGATTGTCGGTCGCCGCGCCCAGTGCGCCTTCATCCATATTGGTCTTGCCGACCAGCACCGCGCCGGACGCACGCAGCCGTGCCACCACATGCGCATCGCCCAGTACCGGTTGTGCGCGTCCCGGCAGGCCGGCGCGGGTCGGCCAGCCGGCCATGTCGAAATTGTCCTTCAGCGCCATGGGAATGCCGTCCAGCCGTCCGATCACGCCGTCACGGCGGCGCCGATCCGCCATATGCGCCTGATCCTGCAGCAGGCCCGAGCGCAGGTCGATATAGGCATTGATCTGCGGGTTGATCCGTTCGATCGCCGCCTGGTAAGCATCGGCCAGCGCCTGCGGCTGTATCCGACCCACCGCCAGCCAGTGTAGCAATTGGCACAACGTGGCGCGACGCAGGTCGAGATCGGCGATCGGCGGCAGCGAATTCATGGGTGCTCCTTCAGATATGCGTCGATTATCGCCTTGAGTGGTCAATCGATTGCAAGCTGTTTGAGCCCGCGTTTGCCGCGCCGCACCCGAAGCCGGACAATGCGGGATGAAATCCACGTGCCACGGCGTCATGGATATGCATACCACCATCTGCCTGCCGAGACGGAGCGCGCCATGAGCGAACGCGAAAGCATGGAATACGACGTCGTCGTCGTCGGCGCCGGCCCGGCCGGGCTGTCGTTCGCGATCCGCCTCAAGCAGTTGAAGCCCGACGTGAGCGTGTGCGTGATCGAGAAAGCCTCGAGCATCGGCGCGCAAATCCTCTCCGGCGCGGTGATCGAGCCGCAGCCGCTGGATGCCTTGTTGCCTGGCTGGCGCGACCACCCGCCGCCGATCTGCGTGCCGGCCGGCGAGGACGAATTCTGGCTGCTCAGCAAGACCGGCGGGCGCAAGCTGCCCGTACCGCCGGGCATGCACAACCACGGCAACTTCATCGTCTCGCTGGGTGCAATGTGCGCGTGGCTGGCGCCACAGGCCGAGGCGCTGGGCGTGGACGTGTTCCCCGGCTTCGCCGCCGCCGACAACATCTATACCAAGGACGGCGCGGTGGCCGGCGTGCGCATCGGTGACATGGGCGTGGCCAAGGACGGCTCGCACAAACCCGGTTACACCGAAGGCATCGATATCAAGGCCAGGGTCACCGTGCTCGCCGAAGGCGCGCGCGGCAGCCTGACCAAGCAGCTGATCAAGCGCTTCAGGCTGGACCAGGCCAGCGATCCGCAGGGCTATTCCATCGGCATCAAGGAGCTGTGGCAGCTGCCGGCCGGTCGCGTGAAGCCAGGCAAGATCGTGCACAGCTTCGGCTGGCCGGCGGACAGCCACACCTACGGCGGCAGCTTCCTGTATCACCTGGACAAGGATCGCGTCGCGCTCGGCTACGTCAGCGGACTGGACTACAGCGACCCGCAGTACCGGCCGTGGGAAGCGTTCCAGCAGTGGAAGAACCACCCGCTGATGAAACCGCTGCTGGAAGGCGGCACGATCCTTTCGGCTGGCGCCCGCGCGATCGTCACCGGCGGCTACCAGTCGCTGCCGAAGGTGGAGATGCCCGGCGCGCTGCTGATCGGCGACACCGCCGGCCTGCTCAACGTGCCGAAGGTGAAGGGCACGCACCAGGCAATCAGGAGCGGCATGCTCGCCGCCGAACATCTGGTCGCCAACGACCTCAACCCGGCTGGCTTCGACGCGAAGCTGCGTGACTCCGATGTGATGGCGGAGCTGAAGAAAGTGCGCAACATCAAGCCCGCGTTCAAGAAGGGGCTGTGGTTCGGCATGTTCAACGCGGCCTGGGAAACCGTCACCGGCGGCATTTCGCCGTGGACGCTGAAGAACAAGGCCGACTGGTCGTCGCTGCACAAGCTTGGCGCGCAGGAGGAACCGAAGCGCGACTACGTGCAGCGCACGCTCGCTCCGCGCGATCGTCTCGCCGGCGTGTACTTCGCCGCCACCGAGCATGACGAGGATCAGCCGATCCACCTGCACGTGGCCGACACCAATATCTGCATCGACCAGTGCACCACCGAATACGGCAACCCATGCACCCGCTTCTGCCCCGCCAGCGTCTACGAGATCGTCGAGGATGCTTCTGGTCGTCGCCTGCAGATCAACGCCGCGAACTGCGTCCACTGCAAGACCTGCGACATCAAGGATCCGTACGAGATCATCACCTGGGTCACGCCGGAAGGCGGCTCCGGGCCGAACTATCAGGACCTGTGAAGTTGCGACGGTCCATTCGCCCAAGGCCATGTCATCAACGTAACCGAGCTGTCGCGCCGCTTCGGCATCAATCGCAAGACGGCGAGTAAAGGGCACAATCGCGAAGCCGCGTGGCGACGCAAGAGGAGTCCATTCCATCATTCACCTGATTCACGGCGAACCTCAGTCAGTGGGAGTGCAGTTTTCAACCGTTCACCCTGAGCGCAGGCCGTCAGGCCGGAGTCGAAGGGCACGCCAGAGGCAGCGCTTCGACTTCGCTCGCTGAAGCGAGCTACGCTCAGCGCGAACGGGGAAAGGCTAACTG
>Ga0208589_1000451_pt1 | contig 19595 bp, 18 predicted proteins | sample NGESurshal092012_2_FD_184486 | JGI IMG/M metagenome (GOLD analysis project Ga0208589, IMG submission 184486) | Arctic peat soil microbial communities from Barrow, Alaska - NGEE Surface sample F53-2 shallow-092012 (SPAdes) | ecosystem: Environmental > Terrestrial > Soil > Wetlands > Peat ... | reverse complement strand
GGCACGCCTTATTATTGGTTCTTCAATAGCGATATCATTGGTTACTTTTCTGTTTGATAATATTACGTTGATTTACTACCTCGAACTTATTTTCTGTATTCTACTATTAATTATAATAATGATTACACGAATGTGGTTTAGGGTAGAAGTAAAACGTCTGAACGAAGAAGGTGAGAAAAATTAAAGAAATAAATATTTCCTTCAATTTTTCTTCATTTACTTCGAAAGTTATAAAAGTTTTAATTTTTTTTCTCAGCTAAATCTTTTTTTAACATCATGAACGGCACCTTCAACGTTTTCCCGGAAATCGGTAGCCTTATCTTTATATTCTGAAGCTGTGTCCTCAATATTCTTTTTATATTTCTTTGCTTTTTTGAGCCATTTTTTACGGGTTTTAGAACCTTCATCCGGAGCCATAAGAAGACCTGTCACAGCGCCGGCAGTGAATCCTGTAAGTAATAATAATGCAACATTTGAGATTTTCATGTTAATTTGTTTTTGGGTTTAATAATCATTTACAGAATTGGTATTCAAAAACGTTGCCAGTAAATAATTTCTCAAAACAATTCGGGATTTAATAACATTTTTGCATTTTTTAAATCCATAATTTCTTGTACAGCAGGGATTACATTATTCCGTATTTAAGCACAAAGGTTTTATATTTTGTTTTGCAATATTTTTTTTGATAAAACCGAAACTTTTTGTTCTATCTGTTTTTCTTAAAGCGTTGTTCTGTCGTTATTGGTAGTTGGTTGTGAGATCACCAAAAAGTCAAGAGGTTCCGTTGTTTCATTGGCAATAAAATGTTTTATGCCCGCTGTTACCAGCAAACCTTGTTGTTCCCTGATAATTTCTTTTTTATCATCAACATACAAAATGGCGATTCCATTTAATACAAAGAAAAATTGTTGAGCCTTAGAATGAAAATGTAATTTTTCTTTGGTGCCACCTGGCATACTTTCCTGCTTTACAGATAAACCTTCTGTGTCCGTTAATATCCAACCGTCGCAATTTTCACCCCATATATAATGATCGGATGATTGTTTATTTATCATTTTGGTATGTTTACTGAATTTTGATTGGCTAAAAATAATACAATAGGAGTTTAAAATTAGAAATAAATCACCTGAATAATTTTTTCGTATAATAATAAAGTTGGATAGTTTTTTTAGAGGCAATCGCTGAATCACCTTATTTCTGTTGAGGTGGGAAAAAAGGTTTTTTTTATAAATGAATTAACTTCATTTTTAATTTATAATAATCGTTTTTGTATTTACCTTCGCCGAAATTTGAAAAAAATCATTATAATTTCTTCAGCTAATATATACGATGGGCTGCTAAAATATATTGAGATTATCAATCAATGGCGTAAGCGAAGAATTTCTAATGCCAATTTTTTAATCTTAGCAGCAGCTGTTGTGGGCATGCTAGGCGGAATAGCTTCATCTGTATTAAAGGAACTTACCCATTATGTAGCTAATTTTCTCCAAAATGATCTGCATTGGAAATACAAATTTTATCTCTACTTTTTTTTCCCACTTATTGGTATTTTTCTTACTGTTTTTTATATCCGCATTTTTATTCGTCGCAGTAAGTTTCAGCATGGTATTCCACCAATCTTAAATGATATTTCGCACAATTCTAGCAAACTGGATTTTCATAATATTTATAGCCAGGTTATATCAAGTGCACTCACAGTAGGCCTGGGAGGCTCTGCCGGACTGGAAGCTCCTGCTGTTGCAAGTGGCGCGGCTATTGGTTCAAATATAGGGCGTTTCTTTGGATTGAACTATCGTGAAACCACTCTGCTATTAGCATGTGGTGGCGCAGCAGGCATTTCCGGAGCTTTCAATAGTCCCATCACAGGAATGATTTTCGCCATCGAGGTACTCATGCCCGCATTTTCTATTCCCGCAGTGATACCATTATTAATTGCTTCGGCAATTTCTTCGGTGGTGTCACAAATCATTTATAGGCAGCCTCTGTTTGTATTGGTAACGAGTGGCTGGACAATAGAGGCCTTTTGGTATTATATCGTTCTTGGAATTCTTGGCGGTATTTACACCGTTTTTTTCAGTAAGGTAAATTCATCTATTCACGGAGCCTTTGCAAAAATTAAAAACCAATACAATAAGGTCTGGACAGGTGGAATTATTTTGGGAATATTAATCGCTGTTTTACCTGCTCTTTATGGTGAAGGTTATATTACCATTCAAAAATTATTGAATGGTAATTATCAATCTCTCCTGGCAAATAGTTTTTTTTCAAAATACCAGGCTATCGGATGGGCACTCGTACTTTTTGGAGGGCTTTCGGTGGTAGGAAAAACTTTTGCATGTGTAATAACGATGAGTGCAGGTGGCAATGGTGGCATGTTTGGCCCCAGTGTGGTGGTGGGCGGATTGTTTGGTTTTGTCTTTGCCTTCGGGCTTAATCAAACAGGGATGGTACAACTTGATGTTACCAACTTTATTATAGCAGGAATGGCTGTTTCTGTCAGTGGCGTGATGCATGCACCATTAACCGGTGTTTTTCTTGCGGCTGAAATAACCGGTGGCTATTCGCTGATGGTCCCTTTAATGATAGTTTCAGCTATTTCCTATTTTATCAATAAAGGGATTCTAAAATATTCAATATACACCCAGGGGCTGGCTGAAGAAGGCTCATTGGTTTCGCAGGAAGACAGGGATCATACTGTATTGAGAAGAATTAAATTAAAATACCTGTTGGAAAAGGATTTCGTTATTCTTCGCCCTGACGATACTCCGCAAAATAGAAGCGCAGATATTGTACATTCTGACAGAAATGTTTTTCCAGTGGTAACAGATGAAGGTGAATTAACAGGTGTTTTATTTAGCGACAATTTACTGGAACTTCTGGTAAGCAATAATATAGAGGATAAAAACCGTTTAATAAAAGATATCGCTCTTCCACCCGACAAAACCATTGATTTAAATACAAATATGTTTGAGGTAATGCGAATAATGGATAGCCTGCATACGCGCATTCTTCCTGTGGTAGGGCCTGGTAATTCATACCAGGGTTTTGTCACCAAAAATGGCATCTTTAATAAATATCGCCATATACTGATGCGTCAGGGTGATGATATGCGGTATTAAACTCAAATACCTTTTTTAATAAATAAACAATGATCTGTCAGGGGGCATGGGAGAACATCTATTGACACAACAGCCAAACAAATAATCACAATTTCTATTTTTTTTCTAAAAAAATACGCTGTATAAAACTATAAATTGCGTTTAATCATTACAGTTATAATTTTAATTTACCAATCAATTTTTAAATATCGCTTACTAAAAACAGTAACTATAATACACCTATAGCTATTTAAAATAAAACTACTTTTGTCTCTCATTATATCATTTATGAAACCTGGCTTATTCATTAATCTCTCTGTATTGTTCTTTTGTTCAATAGCATGTGTAAATAATAACCACGGTAGCGCTGCAAATAACAATAACGATATAGATACTTCTATTCTAATAAAATCTTCCGTGGCCGACACTTTTGTAATGGGGAAAGTTATTCCAAAAGTGATATGCAAAGCGGATGCTTCTGAATCTTATGCTTTGTATATTCCGGTAAAAAATAATAATGAAACATTACCTGTTATTTATTTTTTTGATCCACATGGGGACGGGCCTCTTCCATTGATTAAATACAAAGCTTTGGCCGATAAGTATCATTTTATTTTAGTAGGAAGCAATAATTCAAAGAACGGAAACGACTCGCCTACTTCCGAAAATATCTGGAATACTTTGTTTGCCGATACTCAAAATCGGCTTGCCATAAATACAAATCGTATTTACACTTGTGGCTTTTCGGGCGGCGCCAAAGTGGCCACTTACATTGCTTTAATTCAACCGGAAATAAAAGGGGTAATTTCAAATGGCGCAGGCTTACCTGATATAACCCGTGCGGGAAATTTTAGTTTCAGCTTTACGGGTATTGCCGGTAATGGAGATATGAACATGACAGACCTGGTTGCGATCAATAATGAACTCGATAATACACAGACACATCATCGGATTATTTTCTTTAATGGAATACACGAATGGGCTCCTGAAAAGACTATGAACGTTGCCTTTGCCGGTTTACAGATTGATGCCATGCGCAGTAAGCTGATTTCATTGAATGATTCTTTTATCAACAATTATATCATCGAAAGCAAAAAAAGAATCGCCACTTTTTTAAATGAAAAGAATTACCTGGATGCGGAAAGAGAAAGTAAACTTTCGGTGAATATGCTGGGTGGATTAACAAACGATGTAAATTGGTTTATCGAAAAGGATAGCACTATTAAAAATAATCCTGTTTACAAAAAGCAGTGGCAGCAAAACCAAAATCTGTTTGCTTTGGAACAAAACATCAAAGCAGAGTATGAGAAGCAATTTCAACAAGGTGATATCAGTTATTGGACAAAGACAATAAAGGATGTTCAATTGAAGGCAAAAGAAAAATCTCCTACAGGTGCCATGTATCAAAGACTACAGGCTTATTTATCTCTTGCTTTTTATTCTATAAGTAACCAGCTTATTGCGACCGGCAAAAATGAAGAAGCTGCCTATTTTGTTTCTCTCTATAAAAAAGCAGATCCAACCAACAGCGAGGCATGGTATTTTTCAGCTATACTGGATGCCCGTAGTCACAATGCAAAAGCAGCCCAGGTAGATTTATTAAAAGCTGTAAAGAATGGATTTACTGATAAAAACCGATTAATTCAACAACCGGAATTCCAAAATCCTCCAACGAATATTGACCTTTCGGAAATAGTAAGTAAGATGAAGAATTGAGATGGAATGGTATTTTATAATAAAATTATCAATGATCCAATGAATAAATTCGTTTATTCTTAACTGTTATATTCTCTCATTTATGAAGTATTTATTTGTTTGACTACTTAAAGAGATGTTTTCTTTTTAAAAGATAGTATTTCAAAAAATGGAGAATAAGTTGCTGAATCCGATAGCTTTCAAATCTGGATCATTTCTTTGTTTACTGAATGGGCAGCACAAGCATGCATTCCACTCTCATTATTACCATTTGCAAATACTTTACGTTCTTTGCATCCCGAAAGCAATTACATCAACCATAAATATAAAATGTCATATACCGTAGCAATTACCGGAAGGCCCAATGTAGGCAAGAGCACTTTTTTTAACCGTATGCTGGAGCAGCGCAAATCTATTGTTGACGATGTAAGCGGAGTAACACGCGACAGGCAATATGGTGTTACTGATTGGGCTGGTAAATCTTTCAACGTGATTGATACCGGAGGATTTGTGGCAGACAGTACAGATATTTTTGAAAGAGAAATCCGTAAGCAGGTGCATATTGCCATCGCTGAAGCTAACGCCATTATTTTTATGGTGGATGTGTCTACTGGTATCACCAATCTTGACCTTGATATGGCAGAAATGCTTCGCCGGTCGCCCAAGCCTGTATATCTTGTGGTGAACAAGGTGGATAATCATACACGTCAGCTTGAAGCAGCAGAATTTTATAGCCTTGGCTTTGAAAAAATATTTTTTATTTCCTCAATAAGTGGATCAGGTACCGGCGAATTGCTTGATGAGATCACTGCAGCAATGCCCGAAGAAAAAATAGAAGAGCCAGGCACGCTTCCAAAATTTGCTATCATTGGCCAACCCAATGTAGGTAAATCGTCTTTGCTCAATGCTTTGACAGGACAAGAACGTACCATTGTTAGTGAAATCGCCGGCACTACAAGGGATGCTGTTCACACAACCTATAATTTATTTAATAAAGAATTTGTTTTAATTGATACTGCCGGTATTCGCCGAAAGAAAAAAGTGAGTGAAGACCTTGAATTTTATTCGGTGATCAGGGCCATAAGCGCAGTGGATGAAGCTGACGTTTGTATTTTATTATTAGATGCTGAAAAAGGAATTACTGCACAGGATTTGAATATTTTTTCTTTAGCAGAAAAAAAGGGTAAAGGAATTGTAGTGCTGGTAAACAAATGGGATTTAATAAAAAAGGAAACGAATACTGCGCGTGATTACGAAAAATTATTAAAGCAAAAATTAGCGCCTTTTAATGATGTGCCCATATTATTTATTTCTGCAACAGAGAAACAGCGCATATTCCAGGCAATGGAAGCAGCTTTGAAAGTATTTGAAAACAGGTTGCAAAAAATACCCACTTCCCAGCTTAATGAAGTAATGTTGAAGGCCATGGAATCGTATCATGCACCTGTGGTTAGAGGGCATGCTGTGAAAATAAAATTTGTAACACAATTACCGACTTCAGTTCCTTCCTTTGCTTTCTTTTGTAATTTCCCCAATGATATTAAGACCCCTTATAAAAATTATCTCGAAAATCAAATGCGAAAAAATTTCCCATTAACGGGAGTACCTATTCGTATATTTTTTAGAAAGAAATAAATAAATTCATCATTAAGCAGGTAATGATTTTTTCCTTTGACATAAAAAAATAATGATAAAAGATGATGATTTAATTGATAAAGATGGCCACATGGCGTCTGACAGTGGGAAAAGATGATGAGTAATAAGGGCAGCGTGTAACGCTGTCGTGCCTTTCAGCATTTTCAGCCTGGCATAGATGAAAAATAAAAGTAAAAGATATTGGGGGATATTATAATTTGTATTAGCTTTGCGCCCAAATTAAAAAATCTTAAAAAAATCAAACAATGAAAAAATTCCTTGCAATTGTAGCAATCGCTGCTTTCATGACTTCATGTAACAGTGGTTCTTCATCTACAGATTCAACAACTCCAGCTGATTCAACAACAACAGCACCTGCTGCTACTACTCCTACTGACAGCGCTGCTGCCACAATGAATAGCGATTCAGCTTCTAAAATGGCAACTGGAGCAGCTAATGTCGCTGATTCTGCCAAAAAAATGATGGATAAAGCTGCAGATAAAATGAAAGATGCTTCTGACAAAATGAAAGCAGGTGCAGATAAAATGAAAGATGCAATTAAAAAATAATTTTCTGGAAAATTATTTGAAAATATTCCCTACGCCCCAAAGCGTGGGGATTTTTTTTAATAAAGATGATTTTAGCCGGCTCTTAAAATATAATGAATTGGCTTAGTCACAATAATTTTAACTATTGTTTTTAACTCAGGACGTTGGTATTTTTTTTAGAAAAAAATATCGCAATTCGAAAATAAGTTTAGAAGCAATTTAACGCTCCGCCTATCCCGTTGTTTTTGGTGTAATCCGCAATTAAATTTGGGTTTACGACTCATAAATATTTTTGTAAAAAGGGTTATTTTATTGTGTTTATCTATTTATACTATTTTGTACAAACAGCAAAAGCGTTTATCTTTGCAGTATCAAATTATTAATATTTCAACTTTAAAATTAAGGAAAGAATGAAAGAAGAAATGGATGTTTTGGAAGAAACCGTAGCGAGCGAATATAAATATGGTTTTGTTACTAAAATAGACACAGATATAGTTGCCAAAGGATTGAGTGAAGAGACCATACGAATCATTTCTGCAAAGAAAAATGAACCTGAATGGATGCTTAACTGGCGGCTAAAGGCTTACGCTCACTGGTTGAAAATGGAAGAACCAAAATGGCCTAATGTAAAGTACCCACCCATCAATTACCAGGATATTATTTATTATGCTGCACCAAAGAAAAAAGCTAAAATAAACGGGCTTGAGGAGGTGGACCCCGAATTGCTGAAGACTTTTGATAAACTGGGTATTTCATTAAATGAACAAAAGAGGTTGAGCGGGGTAGCGGTAGATGTGGTAATGGATAGCGTGTCCATAGCTACTTCATTTAAAAAACAACTTTCTGAAGTGGGTATTATTTTTTGCTCTATGAGTGAAGCGATTCAAAACTATCCTGATCTTATAAAAAAATTTTTAGGATCTGTTGTTCCAATGACGGATAATTTCTTTGCAGCTCTAAATTCTGCAGTTTTTACCGATGGCTCATTTTGTTTTATTCCAAAAGGGGTTCGTTGCCCGATGGAATTGTCCACTTATTTCAGGATAAATACTGAAAATTCAGGGCAATTTGAACGCACATTAATTATTGCCGAAGACGAAGCTTATGTTAGCTACCTCGAAGGTTGTACGGCTCCCAAGCGCGATGAAAATCAGTTGCATGCGGCAGTGGTAGAATTGGTAGCGCTTCGCAAAGCAGAAATAAAATATTCCACTGTTCAAAACTGGTTTCCGGGTGATGAAAATGGAGTTGGTGGGATTTATAATTTTGTTACCAAGCGTGGAATATGCCAGGGCGATTATTCTAAAATATCATGGTCACAGGTAGAAACCGGCGCTGCTATTACCTGGAAATATCCGAGCGTAATTTTGAAAGGCGATAATTCAATCGGCGAATTTTATTCCGTTGCCCTAACTAATCATTTTCAGCAGGCAGATACAGGAACTAAAATGACGCATCTTGGAAAAAATACCCGAAGCAGAATTGTGTCGAAAGGAATTAGCGCAGGCAAAAGCCAAAACAGTTATCGTGGATTGGTAAGAGCGGGGAAAAATGCATTGAATGCACGTAATTATTCTCAATGTGATTCTTTATTACTTGGCGATAAATGCGGTGCACATACTTTTCCTTATATAGAATCAAAAAATAAAACTGCCATAATAGAACACGAAGCCACCACTTCAAAAATTGGGGAAGACCAGCTTTTTTATTGCCGGCAGCGTGGAATTGATACAGAAACCGCTGTGGCATTGATTGTTACGGGTTTTGCAAAAGAAGTAATGAATCAGCTCCCGATGGAATTTGCTGTAGAAGCGCAAAAATTACTGGCCGTAAGCCTTGAAGGAAGTGTAGGATAGACCTAAAAACTAAGATAAAATCATTTATTAATTTTTATATTAAAAAGAAAATGTTATCAATCAAAAACATTCATGCATCGGTAGAAGGGAAACAAATTTTAAAAGGTATTAACCTTGAAGTACAGGCAGGCGAAGTGCATGCTATTATGGGGCCGAATGGTTCAGGAAAAAGTACGCTGGCTAGTGTATTGGCTGGAAGGGAAGAATACGAAGTAACAGAAGGTTCAGTAGAATTTCTTGGAAAAGATATTTTGGAATTATCGCCGGAAGACAGAGCGCGTGAAGGATTATTTCTCGCGTTTCAATATCCTGTAGAAATTCCAGGCGTGAGCACAACCAATTTTATAAAAACTGCATTAAATGAAAAGCGAAAATATCACGGACAAGAACCCTTAGATGCAGTTTCCTTTATGAAATTGATGAAAGAAAAAATGAATCTTGTAGAAATTGATAAAACTTTATTAACACGTTCTATCAATGAAGGTTTTTCAGGAGGAGAAAAAAAGAAAAATGAAATTTTCCAGATGGCTATGCTCGAACCAAGGTTGACAATTTTGGATGAAACAGATTCAGGACTGGACATTGATGCACTTCGAATAGTAGCCAGCGGGGTAAATAAATTGCGTGATGAAAAACGCGCTATCATTGTGATTACGCATTATCAAAGATTGCTCGATTATCTGCAACCCGATTTTGTACATGTACTTCTCAATGGCTGCATTGTAAAATCCGGTACTAAAGAGCTGGCAATGGAACTTGAAGAAAAAGGATATGATTTTATTAAGGATGAGTTTAGCGTAGCGGCAACTTTATAAGATGGTTTAAAATTAGAAATTCAAAATGGAAAAAATTAATTTAGAATATTTCGGAGAAAAATTTAATCAGCTACAGGTTTTATATCCTGAAGGAATTATTAGTTCCATCCGCAAAGAAGGATTTAATATTTTTAATAAAGCAGGCCTTCCTACTTACAAAAATGAAGAATGGAAATATACCGGCATCAGCGATTTGTTTAAGAAAGAATATCATTTATCAGAAGATGAATTGAAGATTGGAATCTCTAAACAAGAGATTGATGAAATCAGGTTGCCGGGTTATGAAAATGCGAATGAACTGGTATTTGTAAATGGAAAATTTGTTCCTGAACTTTCTACAATTCGTTCTGCAGAAAACCAACTGATTGTTTTACCCTTAGAAGATGCAGCAAACGGAATTTATAAAGATTTGGTAAATGAGCATCTTGGAAAAAGTAATGTTTTTATAAAAGATGGTATCCATGCACTGAATACTTCTTTTATTTATGGAGGTGTTTTTATTCATGCAGCAAAAGGACAAATAATTGAGAATCCTGTTTATCTCTATCATCTTTCAGATGCAAGAGAAAATCATATTCTTTCTCAGCCACGAAGTCTTGTATATATAAGTGAAAGCGCCAAATTGCAATTGGTAGAAACTTATAAAACCATTGGCACAATGGATGGTTTTACCAATGAAGTAATTGAAGTAGTAGTAAATGCAAATGCTATTGTTGAATACTACAAATTTCAAAATGATGGTATAAATGCAAGCCAGGTAGGCACTACCCACATCAGGCAGATTGGGAAAAGTTATGCGCACACTCTGGTGAGTACTTTAGAAGGCGGCATGATTCGCAATAACACAAATATTATAATGGAAGCTGCGGGGAACGAAGCGCATATGTATGGCTTGTATTTGCTGAGAGGAAATAGCCACGTGGATAATCATACAATAGTTGATAATACAATGCCTAATTGTTTCAGTAATGAATTATATAAAGGTGTGATGGATGATAAGTCAACAGGTGTTTTTAGTGGAAAAATTTTCGTGAGGCCGGATGCACAAAAGACCAATGCTTATCAAACCAACAATAATATTTTATTGAGCGATAAAGCGAGCGTGAATAGTAAGCCGCAACTGGAAATTTTTGCTGATGATGTAAAATGCTCTCATGGTTGTACGGTAGGAAGATTAGATGAAGAAGCTTTGTTTTATTTAAGAACCCGTGGTATTTCCAAAGACCATGCGCAGGCAATGATATTGGAAGCTTTTGCAGCCAGCGTTGTAGAGCAAATAAAAATAGAACCGCTTCGTAAATATGCTGAGCAACTTATTGCAGAGCGGTTATCAGATTAATGTATGATGCATCCGGGAGTTTTTTAAATACACAAAAAAATGAAAGAATCAATTGATATAATAACGGGAGCCAGGAAATTTTTATTGAATTTAATAGATGGTATCTCTATCGAAAAGCTGAATAAAATTCCTGCGGGTTTTCATAATAACCTGGCCTGGAATTTTGCGCACGTAGTAGCCACTCAGCAAATATTATGCTACCGGAATGCAGGGGTAAAACCGGTAATTTCAGATGAAATTATTGACAAATATAAATCCGGCACCAGGCCGGAAGGTTTTATTGATGAAAAAGAATTTGAAACTCTTAAGCAATCTTTACTTTCTACAATTGATAAGTTTGAAGAAGACTCGGTGACCAATATGTTTGAGAATTACAAGGCTCTTGACCTCAAGTCTTACCCGGGAGTCAGAATTAAAAACATCAGCGATGCTGCTAAATTCGACTCTTTTCATGAAGGGTTGCATGTTGGCTATTCAATGGCATTAAAAAGAGCTTTAGAAAATTAAAACTAGTTCCTGCATCACTGTATGGTTGAGGGAAAAGATTAATAAAGCATTCTAATTGAACAATAAAAAATGGAAACAGTAACCGCTATATCACCCACTTATGATGTGAAGAAAATCAGGGAATTTTTTCCTGTTCTTAACCGCGAAGTGAATAATCAATTGCTGGTTTATTTTGATAATGCGGCTACTTCGCAAAAGCCACAAGTAGTCATTGACGCATTGAGTTATTATTATTCTAATTACAATGCAAACATTCACCGTGGTATCCACACACTTGCCGAAGAAGCCACTGCAGCTTATGAGGCTACGCGTAATACCGTAAAAGGATTTATTAATGCGACATCTTCAGAGGAGATAATTTTTACAAGAGGCACTACAGAAGGAATCAATTTAGTGGCTTATACCTGGGGAAGAAAAAATATAAAAGCGGGAGATGAGATTATAATTTCCACAATGGAACATCATTCCAATATTGTTCCATGGCAAATACTTTGTGAAGAAAAAAATGCCATTTTAAAGGTAATTCCAATAAATGATGTTGGTGAACTTTTGATGGATGAATATAAAAAGTTGCTTTCTTCTAAAACAAAATTAGTTTCTATTGTTCATGTTTCTAATGCATTGGGAACGATAAATCCTGTAAAGGAAATCATTGAAGCAGCGCACGCAGCGGGTGCTCTTGTTTTGGTAGATGGCGCACAATCTACCGTTCATCTTGATATTGATGTGCAGAAAATGGATTGTGATTTTTTTGCTTTTTCAGGGCATAAAGTTTATGGGCCGACCGGAGTAGGAGTTCTTTATGGGAAAAGAGATATCCTGGAACAGATGCCTGTATTTATGGGCGGTGGCGAAATGATAAAAGAAGTAACTTTTGCAAAAACCACTTATGCAAATTTACCTTATAAATACGAAGCTGGTACGCCTAATATCGCAGGTACCATCGCCTTAAAAGTAGCTTTGGATTTTGTAAAAGAAACAGGAAAAAAACTTACAAGAAACCATGAGAATGATTTGCTGCGATATGCTACTGAGCAAATGGAATCCATTCCGGGATTGCGTATTATCGGTAATGCAAAAAATAAAGTGAGCCTTATTTCTTTTGTTATAAAAAATATTCATCCGCAGGATATGGGTGTGTTGCTGGACAACCAGGGAATTGCTGTGAGAACCGGCCACCATTGCACCCAGCCGTTAATGAATCGGTTTGGAATTCCGGGAACCGTACGCGCCTCTTTTGCGATGTATAATACCAAAGAGGAAGTGGAAAGGTTGATTTTGGGGATAAATAAATCCATTAAAATGCTTTCGTAAAAATGAATGAATATAAAAATATAAAAGAGAGTGAAAAAGAGATAACAGATGAATTTTCTTTTTTTGATAGCTGGGAAGAAAAATATGAATACATTATTGACCTTGGAAAAAGATTAGAACCGCTGGATGAGAGGTTTAAAGTAGGCGAAAATATTATTAAAGGTTGCCAGTCCACGGTATGGCTTACATCTGAATTTAGAGATGGAAAAGTTTTTTATAAGGCAGACAGTGACGCGATAATTGTAAAAGGATTGATAAGCATGTTGATAAAAGTGTTATCCGGTCACGAACCGGATGAGATTCTGGAAGCTAAATTGGATTTTATTAAAGAGATTGGTATGATGACTCATTTAGCTCAAACCCGTTCTAATGGCTTGCTGGCAATGGTAAAACAGATTAAAAATTACGCGTTGGCTTATAAATCAGTAAACGCGGCATAAAATAAAAAGTTATGGAAGCAGAAGAATTAAAAGAAAAAGTAATTGAGGTTTTGCATAGCATTTACGATCCGGAAATTCCGGTAGATATTTTTGAATTGGGTTTAATATATGAAACAGAAATTCTACCCATAAACAATGTACAGATTGTAATGACGCTCACTGCTCCAAGTTGCCCATCTGCGCAGGAATTACCTATTGAGGTGGAAGACAAAGTAAGGGCGATAGAAGGCGTAAATGAAGTACATGTTTCTGTAGTGTGGGATCCGCCATGGGACAGAAGTATGATGAGCGAAGTGGCGATGCTGGAGTTAGGGTTCATGTAGAAAATGAACCAGGAATCAATTATCAAGGCACAAGAGTAGAACATTTATTTAAAAAATTTAGTCATCATGAAAATCACATCACAGGAAGAATATGGTTTACGGATATTGCTGCGTCTTGCCAGATGCCATGACGAAGAAAGTATGAGCATACAGGCATTAAGCGTCGCAGAAGGATTGTCGCCGGCATACATTGCCAAACTTACACGCGTACTGCGCCAGGCAGGATATATCAACAGTACTCCGGGAAATATCGGTGGTTATATTCTAGCCAGACCTGCTGCAGAAATCAATGTGAATAAGGTATTGAAGACATTAGGTGGATCTTTATTTACCAAAGAATTTTGCAGTGATTTTACCGGAGCCAGCCGGCTTTGTACTAATTCTGTGGATTGCTCCGTTCGCTCATTATGGCAAATGGTTCAATTCTCCATTGATCAATTATTAGATAAAATAAGTTTGAATGATCTTATCGGTTCCGAAAAAAAATCTGACAATCTTCTCAATCTTCTGTTGCAACAGCATCAATATCCTCAAAGGGAAAAAATTTCATAAAAGCTTTATCTAACGCCAGGGAAGTAGTTTAGCAAACGGTCAATGATTCTCAGTAAAGCAACAATTATTTGATTTTCCTGTTTTTTGAAACGTTCCCTGATCTTCAAAATATGAAGTACCTTCCTGGGAAAATATTCCATTTAAAAGATAAGGTTCTATTTTAGGTATAAATAAAAAATAAAAGTTTTTTCTTTTACAAAAAGCCCGTTATAAAATTCTATAACGGGCTTTCAATTCTTACACCTTAATTTTTATTTCAAACCTTCAATGCACCATTCATATTCCTTACTGCATCTGAACTTTTGCTAAAGGCAGCTTTTTCTTCATCGTTTAATTTGAAATCAATTATTTTTTCCCATCCATTTTTTCCAATTACTACTGGCACGCCAATGCAAATATCTTTTTGTCCGTATTCGCCATCAAGCATTACACTACATGGAATTAATTTCTTTTCATCACGTACAATTGCTTCTACCAAAGTGGCGCCTGCGGCACCGGGAGCGTACCATGCGCTGGTTCCTAAAAGTTTGGTAAGTGTAGCTCCGCCAACCATTGTATCTGCGGCTACTTGTTTGAGTGTGGCTTCGTCAAGCATATTGGCAACAGGAGTACCATTGTAAGTTGCGAGCCTGGTTAATGGGATCATAGTAGTATCGCCATGGCCGCCTATCACTACGGCCTGCAAATCCTGTGCAGAACACTTCATTGCGGTTGATAAAAAATATTTAAATCTTGCACTGTCTAATATTCCACCCATTCCTATGATCCTGTTTTTTGGCAGGCCGCTCGATTGCAGAGCAAGATATGTCATGGTATCCATCGGGTTGCTGATTACTATGATGATAGCATCAGGAGAATATTGAAGAATATTTTTGGTAACGTCTTTTACAATACCAGCATTGATTCCTATCAATTCTTCACGGGTCATTCCGGGCTTACGTGGAATACCCGAGGTGATAACAACTACATTGCTGCCTGATGTTTTAGAATAATCATTGGTGCTGCCAATAATTTTTGTGTCGCTTCCCAACAAGGTGGCACTTTGCATAAAATCCATTGCTTTGCCATCGGTAATTCCTTCTTTGATGTCGAGCAATACCAGTTCTTCACAAAGTTCTTTTCTGGCAATGTTGTCGGCACAGGTAGCGCCTACGGCACCGGCGCCTACTACAGTTACTTTCATTTTATTTATATTTATTTTTTAAAAAAAGGTTATGCGTCAAAGGTATCACTTAATTGATAATTTGAATTATTTGTTCGTGCCCTAATGATTCGTTCAGGCGGGTGTTGACTGTATTATATGCCACTCTTTTAAAAAAGTAATAAAGCCAATAATAAATAAATCTGCGGCTACAATTTTGGAAAACTGCTCTTTGCTGCAATAACTAAAAGTGCTATACATTAATTCGAACCAAAATATCTTTAAAGTGAAGTGTAGAATATTATTATTTAATGACAGAAGAATTTTTAAAAAGTAATTTTTCTTTCGTCAATTATACATTCGGTAATTTATAACCATTGTGATATTCTTTCATCAGGTATTCTTTATTGATCGCCTCATCGGTAAACATTTCCTTCGCTGCATCCCATTCCAGTTTTTTCCCGCTACGGTAGGCGATATTACCCATTTGAGCAAGGGTAGCTACATTGGCTGCGGCCTGCACAGGGCAATGCAATTCTTCTTTCTTTCTTGATTTTACAACACTCACAAAATTTTCCCAATGCTTGTCTAATCCATTATCTGAAGATGCCACAAAAGGCTTACTTACTTTATTTTTACTTTGTTTTTCTTCTATCACTTCCCATCCCCCACGGTTAAGAATTAATGTTCCATTGTTACCGATATAAGCAATTCCATGATCGCGGTTGTAAGGTCCGTTATCAATCCCCATTGCAGAATCCCATACCATATTGAAGCCGTCAAATTCATAAAGCGTGGTAAGTGTATCGGGAGTCTCTTCGTAAAGATCAGGATAGGCAAAACGTCCACCCAGGGCGGCAATAGATTTAGGAGTAGGCGACTTCATACCTAACAAACCGTAGTCTAATAAATGCACGCCCCAGTCTGTCATAAGGCCGCCGGCGTAATCCCAGAACCATCTGAAATTAAATAGAAAACGGCTTGAGTTGAAAGGCCGGATAGGAGCTGGTCCCAGCCACATTTTATAATCAACCCCGGCCGGAGGTGCTGTATTAGGAACTACAGGCCCCGGTTTCATCCATCCCTGGTAGCACCAAACCTTTACTGTGCGTATATTTCCCAATACACCACTTTGCACATAATCCACAGCATCTTTAAAATGCTTTTGACTGCGCTGCCACTGACCTACCTGTACTACCTTATTATAACGTTGTTGCGCTTTCAACATCGCCCTACATTCGCCAATAGAATTACCAACCGGTTTTTCACAATACACATCTTTCCCTGCTGCGCAGGCATCCATCATTATCAACGCGTGCCAATGATCCGGTGTTCCTACTATTACTGCATCCACATCTTTATTTTCCAGGAGTTTTCGATAATCATCGTAGGTTTTTATTTTTGAAGTATCCACGTTCATTTTTGTCAGATCCTTCATTCTATTGGCAATCACATTGGCATCAATATCACAAATAGCTACCACATTTACACCGGGTATTTTTAATGCGGAAGTAAGATCAGCAAAGCCCATTCCGTTTACTCCGATAGCGCCAATATTTAATTGATCACCGGGAGAAATTCTATTTTTCAAAATCGCAAAAGCATTATTACTTGTTGCGGATACTAACAGGCTGCCACCAACAATAGAAGCCGAATTTTGTAAAAATTTTCTACGAGAGTTCATGATAAAGTTTTTAATGGTGATGATGAATACTGAGGTTCAAGATAAAATTTAATTGGCAATTTTTTTAAAAAAAATCAACTTCCATTATTCTTTACCATTTGGTTGCATATTAGATAACGCCAATTCCTTGCATGATTAAACGAAAGATACTCAGTCATGGCCGCTTCCTCTATACACTACGCGTTTCCTTTTGCCTGCAAAAATTTTTATTGAAATGATTAATAGATGATTTAAGATAAATGACAAAAAAAATTAAAATAATTCATAAAAGTTTGCCTGCCTATCGGTAGGTTGGTTTACTGTCCTTGTAAACCTTTGGGAATGGTATTTTTTTCAAATAAAATAAAAAAGAAAATATTTCTAATTCAGATTCTTAGTTTCTTTGCATTAAAAAATGAAACAACTTCTTCAGCAATACTCCGCTTATAATCTTTGGGCAAATACAATATTGTCAGGAAGATTGGCCCAGGTACCTGGCGATATTCTTCACAAAGATATGGGAAGCAGTTTTGGAAGTATTTATAAAACCATGGTTCATTTAATGGAGGTGGAAAATGTTTGGTGGCAAAGGTTAAAATTACAAGAGCGTATAATTGTACCTGAAAAAGATGCTGAGGAAAATTTTGAAAAAGTTTCTAAAGAATTGGTAATGATATCAAAGCAGTGGAGTGATTGGGTACACGAAGCCAATGAAAAAAACATAGAACACGTTTTCGGGTATTACAATTCCAAAAAAGAATTTTTTAAGCAGCCTGTTTACGAATTACTCATGCATTTATTCAATCATCAGACCTATCATCGCGGACAAATAGTAACCATGATGAGACAAAACGGAGTTGATAAAATCCCGGCTACGGATTTTATTGCTTTTAGTAGAAAAAAATAATAGTCACTTTGTTTCAGGAGGAGCTGCTTCGTCCAGCTTATTGTCTTTAATAAATTTATCTTTCGATTCCGTGAAACTCTGTTGCAGAACCGAGACTTCATGTAAAGTGTCATCAATTTTGGAATGAATCTCCGGTAAATGTTTATCTAGCAGGCTGTTTCCGAGATTGATGTTTTCAGCTTCCAACTGAGCGATTTTTTTGAATAATGAAGTCTGGCTGTTTACAACATCATCCAGTTCGCGAAGCATCTTTTCCATTATGTGCAATTTTTCTCTTTTATCCATGATTATAGTTTTTGATGAATTGAATTGAATTGTTGTCTCAAAAACTATTCCTGCTTTTTCAATGCTATAAATATCTTGTAAAACTGTTTTTTTATTAATACAATTTCATGACTAAGAATGAATAAAATAGGGACAAAACAATTTTGACATAAGATATATTTGTGTATTTTTATCCTAAGATAATATTGTTTATGATATCGTCTAAGCGTGCCTCCATGGCCGGGTTATTAATTGCACTTGGCATTATTTATGGAGATATAGGGACATCTCCATTATATACTTTTCAAACAATTCTTACTGAAGGAGGCGGAGTTACTAAAGAACTCGTGTTTGGTTCTATTTCCTGCATTTTCTGGACGCTAACTTTACAAACCACTTTTAAATATGTGATAATCACGCTTCAGGCAGATAATCATGGAGAAGGAGGTGTTTTTTCTTTATATGCATTGGTAAGAAGATATGGGAAGAACCTGGTATATCCTGCTATTATTGGTGCCGGTACTTTGCTTGCAGATGGAATTATTACACCGCCTATTACAGTTACTTCGGCTATTGAGGGCTTAGGTATGGTGAAAGGTTTGGAGCATCAAATTGCTCCCGGAAACGGATTAGTAGTAGAAATAGTAATCGTTATTCTTTTATTGCTTTTTATTTTTCAACGATTTGGGACCAAATTGGTAGGAGCTTCTTTCGGGCCGTTTATGTTTTTGTGGTTTAGTATGATTGGTATTTTAGGTTTTAGGCAAATCATAAACTACCCTGAAATTTTTGCTGCTTTAAATCCTGTTTATGGAATTCAATTATTGACATTGCACCCCCATGGATTTTGGTTATTAGGCGCTGTGTTTCTTTGTACGACAGGCGCTGAGGCGCTTTATTCAGATTTAGGTCATTGCGGGAAAAAGAATATCCAGGTAAGTTGGATATTCGTCAAAACTACTTTAGTACTTAATTATTTGGGCCAGGGAGCATGGGCAATGATGCAAAACAAAAGTGATTTGGGTGGTATCAATCCATTCTTTGCAATTGTACCCCATTGGTTTTTATTAGGAAGTGTACTTATTGCAACTGCAGCCTCTATTATTGCAAGCCAGGCACTTATCAGCGGCTCATTTACGCTCATAAGTGAGGCAATCAGCTTAGGCTTTTGGCCGAGGGTAAAAGTAAAATATCCTACTAATGTGAGGGGCCAAATTTATATACCCAGTATTAACTGGACTTTATTTATAGGATGTATTGCAGTAGTAATCTATTTCAGAACCAGTGAGGCTATGACGGCTGCTTACGGATTTTCTATCACCATTGCCATGCTGATGACCACCATATTGATGTATTATTTTTTACGTTACATCAAACATTATCCTTTTTGGATAGTAGGAGCTATCATTTCAGTGTTTGTTTGCGTGGAATCATGTTTTTTTATAACGAATGCCGTTAAACTTTTAAAACGATTATTTTTTCTTGTTTTTGAAATCGG
>Ga0208589_1000450_pt1 | contig 19657 bp, 21 predicted proteins | sample NGESurshal092012_2_FD_184486 | JGI IMG/M metagenome (GOLD analysis project Ga0208589, IMG submission 184486) | Arctic peat soil microbial communities from Barrow, Alaska - NGEE Surface sample F53-2 shallow-092012 (SPAdes) | ecosystem: Environmental > Terrestrial > Soil > Wetlands > Peat ... | reverse complement strand
ATGAACGGTTCGCTGCCCAGCAACGACAGCGCATTCAACATGCCGCCACCGGTTTCCAGTGGCGTGGGACCTTCGTAGGCATAGCGGATGCGCAGCCCCCAGCGCGAACCGTCGCCAAGCGTGTCGGGAAACTGTTCGGCCAGATGCGAGGTGTTGATTACCACGTAATGCAAGCCGGCCGCAGCGAGCTTTTCCAGATGCCATACGATCAGCGGCTTGCCGCCAACCTGCAGCAATGGCTTGGGCGTGTGGTCGGTCAGCGGACGCATGCGCTCGCCGAGTCCGGCGGCGAAGATCAGCGCATGCCTCATGCGGTTGCCACACGGGTCAGGTCGCGACCCTGCGTGTGGCGTTCCAGCAGTGCAACGAAATCGGCCAGTTCGGGGTAGCTTCGTGCCACCGAGATCACGTAGTGGTAGACGCGCGGCACGTCGGCGAGATAACCGGGCTTGCCGTCGCGGTACCACAGCCGATAGAACTGCCCGAGCACGCGGATGTGGCGATGCAGGCCGGTCAGGTCGAACCAGCGCAGAAAGCGTTCGCGGTCGACCTCGCTGTCGATCAGGCGCGCGGCCCTGAGACGCAGTCGGTACGACTCCGCCCAGCCTTCCACGCGCTCTCGCGGCCACGTGATATAGCCGTCGCGCAACAGCGAGGCCAGGTCGTAGGTGACGGGACCTGCCAGCGCACCCTGGAAATCGATGATGCCCGGGTTGTTGTGCTCGACGATCAGCAGGTTGCGGCTGTGGAAATCGCGGTGCACGAAGCAGCGCGGTTGTTCAAGAGCATTGCGGATGATCACGCCGAAGGCCGCCTCCAGCACGTCCCACTCGTCGCAGCCGGGCGTGTGGCCCAGGTGGCGCTGCAGGAACCATTCCGGCATGACCTCCAGCCCGCTCGCCAGCATGGCATGGTCGAACGCTCGCAGCCCGCTATAGTCCAGCCGGGTCTGCATGCGCAGCAACGCATCCATCGCATCGCCGTAGAGCGCATCCGCGGTGTCTTCGTTCAATGCCGGCAGGTACAGCCGCGTACCCAGGTCTTCGATCAAGAGGAAACCTTGCTCCAGGTCGTGTGCATACACGGCCGGAACGTGCACGCCGGCCGCGGCCAGGCGCGCGCCGATCTCCAGCCATGGCCGCGGATCTTCCTGTGCTGGCGGCGAGTCCATCACGATCCAGCTTTGGCCCTGGTGCTGCGTGCGCCAATAGCTGCGGAAACTGGCATCCGCCGAGGCAGGTGCCAGCGTCAGCCCGGGGGCGCCGAGGATGCTGCGAGTCCAGGCAAGGCGGGCGCTGGCGCGGTCTTGAGTGCTGTCCATGAAGTCGATCGTTGACGAAACACGAACAGCTTATCAGGCTGCCGGGAAACACCTTGCCGCTCAAGACAGGTTGTAAGCCCGCTCCTCGTGCTCGGCGAGATCCAGGCCGATCTGCTCCTGCTCGGCATCCACGCGCAGGCCCATGATGCGATCGAGCACCTTCAGGATCACCAGACTCAGCACGGCACTCCAGACGATGGTGAAGCCCACACCTCTGGCCTGGATCCACAACTGACCGAACAACGAGGTCACCGTGCCGAATCCGCCCAGCTTCGGGGATGCCAGCGGTCCGGTGAGCAAGGCGCCGATGATGCCGGCGATCGCATGCACGCCGAACACATCCAGCGAATCGTCGTAACCGAATCGATGCTTGAGTTTGGTGGCGCTGAAGAAGCACACCACCCCGGCGATCAGGCCCAGCACCAGCGCACCGCCGGGGCCGGCCGTACCGGCGGCCGGCGTCACCGCCACCAGCCCGGCCACTGCTCCGGAGGCGATGCCGAGCACGCTGGCGCGCTTGTGCGTGATCCACTCGACCGCGACCCAGCCGATCGCCGCCGCAGCGGTGGCGATCTGCGTCACCAGCATCGCCATGCCCGCGCTGCCGTTCGCGGCCACGGCCGAGCCGGCATTGAAACCGAACCAACCCAGCCACAGCAGGCTGGCGCCGATCACGGTGTAGCCGAGGTTGTGCGGCGGCATCGGTGTGTGCGGATAACCGCGGCGCTTGCCGATCACCAGGCAGGCGACCAGGCCTGCTATGCCGGCATTGATATGCACCACCGTGCCGCCGGCAAAATCGATCACGCCCAAGTCGCCGAGCAGCGAGCCGGGACCGCTCCACACCATGTGCGCCATCGGCAGATAGACGAAGGTCAGCCACAGTCCGCTGAACCACAGCATCGCGCTGAACTTCATCCGTTCCGCAAATGCGCCGATGATCAGCGCCGGCGTGATGATGGCGAAGGTCAACTGGAACATCACGAACACGCTTTCCGGCACCGTCTGGTACTGCGAGGCCGGCGTCAGTCCAGCCAGCAGGACGCGGTCCAGTCCGCCGACGATCGAGTGCCAGTTCACGATGCCGGCGTGCATGCCCTCGGTGCTGAAGGCCAGCGAGTAGCCGTAGAACATCCACAGCACGGTCACCAGCGCGGTGATCGAGAAGCACTGCATCATCACCGACAGCAGGTTCTTCGCGCGCACCATGCCACCGTAGAACAGTGCGGCTCCGGGGAGAGTCATCATCAGCACCAGCATGCTGGCGACGATCATCCAGGCGGTGTCGCCACTGTTCAGTGCGGGAGTGGGGGAGGTCTGCGCGAACGCGGACAACGGCGTGGCCACGCCGGCGCATAGGACGAGCATCGTTCGCTTAAAGCGCATCGACGTCGACCTCCTGCGTGCGGATGCGAATCACCTGGTCGAGTTCGCCGACAAAGATCTTGCCGTCGCCGATCTTGCCCGTGCGTGCCGCCGTGCTGATCGCCTCGATCGCGTGTTCGAGCCGGTCAGCGCTCACCGCCACCTCGATCTTCAGCTTGGGCAGGAAATCGACGACGTACTCGGCGCCGCGATACAACTCGGTATGCCCGTGCTGGCGGCCGAAACCCTTCACTTCGGTCACCGTCATGCCCTGTACGCCGGCCTCGCTCAGCGCCTCGCGCACATCGTCCAACGTGAACGGCTTGATGATGGCCGTGACCCACTTCATGCCGTGCTCCCCGCGCGGTGATCCCTATTGCGGCGCAGCACGATGTATGCCATTGCTGGAATGCAAGGTATCCATCTTTTATTTCAATAGGTTGCGTAAAAATCCAAAGCCATGTTGCACGATAAACGGGCAATACATGATGGACATCGCTTTGTCATGGTGCATACGTCGTTGGCATTGACCGCATCACGTCTAATCAGTACCATTTTGGTCCCGATTCAAATCGCCCAGGCCCGAGCGCATCCATGCTCCGCGTCAGCCGACTTACCGATTACGCCACCGTGGTGATGACCTGCATTGCCGCGCACCCGGACGACGTGCTCAGCACGGCGCAGATCGCCGATGAGACGCGGCTGGAATTGCCCACGGTGAGCAAGCTGCTGAAGGCACTCGGTCACGCCGCGCTGGTCGAATCGTTTCGTGGCGTCAATGGCGGTTACCGGCTGGCCCGGCCAGCGACCGACATTTCGCTGGCGGAGATCGTCGAGGCGCTGGAAGGGCCGATCGGCATGACCGAATGCAGCGTGGCCGAGGGTCAATGCGATCGCGAATCGCAATGCGGCGTGCGGGGCAGCTGGCAGCAGATCAACAGCGTGCTCGATCGCACCCTGCGCGCCGTGAGCCTGGCCGACATGCTGAAGCCGCCAGCGGCTGGACCGGTGCCAGTCAGGCCAGCATCGATCAAACAAGTCGCCGCGACGGTGAAAACCGACGAGGCCACCACGAATGAATGACACCATGATCAGCGAAAGCAGTACTGCCAGCACGCTGCGCGACAATGCCGAAGTGGCCGCGGCGCTCGGTCGTGGTTACTCGGCCGGCTTTGTCACCGAGATCGAGATGACCGGTTTGCCACCGGGTCTTAACGAGGAAACCGTCCGCCAGATTTCCGCGATCAAGCAGGAACCGGAATGGATGACCGAGTGGCGACTCAGCGCGTACCGCCACTGGCTGACCATGCCGAAGCCGGACTGGGCCAAGCTGAAGATCGATCCGATCGACTATCAGGCGATCAGCTATTACGCGGCACCGAAGGCCGGCCTGAAATCGCTGGACGAAGTCGATCCGGCGTTGCTGGCAACCTACGAGAAGCTGGGTGTGCCGCTGCACGAACGCGCCCGGCTGGCCGGCGTGGCGGTCGATGCGGTGTTCGACTCGGTCTCGGTCGGCACCACGTTCCGCAAGGAACTGGCTGCTGCCGGCGTGCTGTTCTGCTCGATGAGCGAGGCGATCCGCGAATACCCGGAAATCGTGCGCAAATACCTGGGCAGCGTGGTGCCGACCGGCGACAACTTCTTCGCCGCGCTGAACTCCGCGGTGTTTTCCGACGGCAGCTTCGTGTTCATTCCGAAAGGCGTGCGTTGCCCGATGGAGTTGAGTACCTATTTCCGCATCAACGCGCAGAACACAGGCCAATTCGAGCGCACCCTGATCGTGGCCGAGGAAGGCAGCCACGTGTCATACCTCGAAGGCTGCACCGCGCCGCGTCGTGACGAGAACCAGCTGCATGCGGCGGTGGTGGAACTCGTGGCGCTGGGAAAAGCGCAGATCAAGTATTCCACCGTGCAGAACTGGTATCCCGGCGACGAGAACGGCGTTGGCGGCATCTACAACTTCGTCACCAAACGCGGCGATTGTCGCGGCGACGATGCGAAGATTTCCTGGACGCAGGTGGAAACCGGCTCGGCGATCACCTGGAAATACCCCAGTGTGATACTGCGCGGCGACCGTTCGGTCGGCGAGTTCTATTCGGTCGCGCTGACCCATCACTACCAGCAGGCCGACACTGGCACCAAGATGATCCATCTCGGCAAGCACACCAAGTCGAAGATCGTCGCCAAGGGCATCAGTGCCGGATGCAGCTCCAACAGCTATCGCGGTCTGGTCAAGATGGAGAAGGGCGCCGATGGCGCGCGCAACTACACCCAGTGCGACTCGCTGCTGATCGGCAAGCAGTGTGGTGCGCATACCTTCCCGTACATGGAAGTGAAAAACCCGACCGCGATCGTCGAACACGAAGCGACCACCTCGAAGATCTCCGACGACCAGATGTTCTACTGCCGTTCGCGCGGCATCAGCACGGAAGATGCCGTCTCGATGATCGTCGACGGTTTCTGCAAGCAGGTGTTCCGCGAACTGCCGATGGAGTTCGCGGTGGAGGCGAAGAAGCTGCTTGAGGTAAGCCTTGAAGGTGCCGTCGGATGATATTTTTTCTTCTCCCTCCAGGAGACAAATCGGCAGGATTGCCGATTTGCACGGCGCGAGCCGCCGAAGGTAAGGCACATGGATGTGCCGAATGAAGGTGCCCGCAGGGCGGATGAGGGTTCGGGCGGAGCGTGACCTTACGGCCAAACCGAACCCTCACCCCAACCCCTCTCCCAGTGGGAGAGGGGCTCAAGATCAGGAACAGACATGCTGAAAATCGAAAACCTGCACGCCCGCGTCGAGGGCAGGGAAATCCTCAAGGGGCTCAGCCTCAGCGTGAACGCGGGCGAGGTGCACGCGATCATGGGGCCGAACGGTGCCGGCAAGTCGACGCTGGGCAACGTGCTGTGCGGTCGTGAAGGTTATGAAGTGACTGCCGGCACAGTGACCTACAACGGCAGCGACCTGCTGGCGCTGGAACCGGAGGCACGCGCTGCGGCCGGTGTGTTCCTGGCGTTCCAGTACCCGGTGGAGATTCCTGGCGTCAACAACACCTACTTCCTGCGCGCGGCCTTCAACGCGCAGCGCAAGGCGCGCGGCGAGAAGGAGTTCGACTCGATGCAGTTCCTCAAGCTGGTGCGCGAAAAGCTGAAGGTGATGCAGATCTCCGACGAGCTGCTGCACCGCGCCGTCAACGAAGGCTTCTCCGGCGGCGAGAAAAAGCGCAACGAGATCTTCCAGATGGCCGTGCTGGAGCCACAGCTGGCGATCCTCGACGAGACCGACTCGGGGCTGGACATTGACGCACTGAAGCAGGTTGCGCAGGGCGTCAACACGCTGCGCTCGCCCGAGCGGGCATTCCTGCTGATCACCCACTACCAGCGCCTGCTCGATCACGTGGTGCCGGATTTCGTGCATGTGCTGGCCGATGGCCGCATTGTCGAGAGCGGCGACAAGTCGCTGGCGCTGAAGCTGGAAGAACACGGTTACGCCGGCATCGTCGAGGGGGCCGCGGCATGAGCCAGCCGGCACCGCTGCCGCTGGTCGAGTCCCTGCTCGATGCGCCGCTGCCGGGCAGCGGCATCGCCTGGCTGGATGTGGCACGGCGTGAGAATCGCGAAGCATTCGCCGCTGGCGGTCTGCCCGATACGCGGGTCGAAGCGTGGAAATACACCGCGCTGCGCGCGCTGGGCCAGCGCAGCTTTGCCGGCGGCGATGCGGATGCGCAGGCGCGAGTCGTGGACCCATCGATCCTGGCCTTGCCCGGTGTCGAGGGGCCGCGACTGGTATTCGTAAACGGCGTGTTCCGTGCCGATCTGTCGATGCTCGACGGCTTGCCTGCCGGGCTCACGCTGCAGCCGCTGTCGCAGGCACTGCATGGCGACGCGGAACCGCTGCGTTTTGCCTTGTCACGACCGGCTCTTATCGAGGATGCCCGCGAGACCGGCGATGCGTTTACGCGGATCAATGCCGCCAGCGCCGGAGATGGCGTGGTGCTGCGTGTCGCCGCCAACACGAAAATCGTTGCGCCGGTACAGCTGGTGTTCGTCGGCGCAGCCGCCGAATCTGCGCTGGCCTGGCATGCGCGCAATGTGATCGAGCTGGGTGAAGGTGCCGAACTGAGCCTGATCGAGCAACATGTGGCCAGCGGGGAGCACACCCATCTGGCCACGCTGGTCAGCGATACCGAATTGCGCGAAGGCGCTCGTCTGCATCACACCGTGCTGCAGAATGCCGCCATCGGCGCGAGCATGGTTCGTCGCAGCAGCGTGCGCCTGCATGCGCGCGCACAGGCGACGCTGCATGTGCTGGAACTCGGCGGTGCGCTGGTACGTCACGACCTGCGTGCCGTGCTGGTCGGCGATAACGCGCGGCTGGATACCCGCGGCGTGTTCATGCCGCACGGTCGCCAGCATATCGACACGCAACTGGCGATCCGTCATCAGGCGTTGAACACCACGTCCTCTTCAAACTGGCGCGGCGTGGCCAACGATCGCGCGCGCGGCGTGTTCCGCGGCGCGATCGTGGTGGCGCCCGGTGCGGACGGCAGCGATGCCAGCCTCGGCAACAAGAACCTGCTGCTGTCGCCCGGTGCCGAGATCGACACCAAGCCGGAACTGGAAATCTACGCCGACGAGGTGAAGGCCGCGCACGGCGCCACCGTCGGCCAGCTCGACGAGCGCTCGCTGTTCTATCTGCGCTCGCGCGGCATTCCGCTGGCCGAGGCGCGTGCACTGCTGACCGCTGCGTTCTGTCGCGCGGTGCTGGATGACCTGCCGAACGAGACATTGCGCGAGCACCTGTCAGCGTTGCTGGTCGCACAGTTGCCCGCCTGATCTTTTCTCCTCCCCCTGCTTGCAGGGGGAGGCTGGGAGGGGGTAAGGCTTTTGATTTTCTGATCAAGAGCGAACCCCTCCCCAACCCTCCCCTGCGAAGCAGGGGAGGGAGCCACATACGGAAACGTCGAAGATGAATGCACAAACCAGCACGCCCACCGTCTTCGATGTCCAGCGCATCCGCGAAGATTTTCCGCTGCTTGCGCGTACGGTGCATGGCAAGCCGCTGATGTATCTCGACAACGCCAACACCAGCCAGAAGCCGTTATCGGTGATCGAGGCGGTGAACGCGCACTACCGCGAGCACAACGCGAACGTGTCGCGTGCGGTGCATCAGCTCGGCGAGGAAGCCACCGCTGCCTACGAAGGCGCGCGCGACAAGCTGACACGTTTCATCAACGCGACATCGCGCAATGAATTGATCCTCACTTCCGGCACCACCCAGTCGATCAACCTGGTTGCCTACAGTTATGCGTTGCCCAGGCTGCAGCCCGGCGACGCGATCCTCACCACGGTGATGGAGCATCACGCGAACATCGTGCCGTGGCAGCTGGTCGCCGCGCGCAGCGGCGCCACGGTCAAGGCCGCGCCGATCGACGAGCGTGGCGAGCTGATCGTCGAGAAGTATCTCGAGATGCTGACGCCGGACGTGAAGCTGGCCTGCGTCACGCATGTCTCCAACGTGCTGGGCACGGTCAACCCGGTGCGCGAGATTGCGCGCGAATGCAGGAAGCGCGGCATCCCGTTGCTGGTCGACGGTTCGCAGGCGGCGCCACATCGGCCGGTCGACGTGCAGGCATTGGGCTGCGATTTCTACGCGATCACCGGCCACAAGATGCTCGGCCCCACCGGTACCGGTGCGCTGTGGGCCAAGCGCGAACATCTGGAGACGATGCCGCCGTTCTTCGGTGGCGGCGAGATGATCCGCGAGGTGAGTTTCAGCGGCACCACATTCGCCGCACCGCCGCACAAGTTCGAGGCTGGCACGCCGAACATCGCCGGCTTCGTGGGGTTGGGCGCGGCGATCGATTATTACGAATCGGTGGGTTTCGCGGCGATCCACGCGTGGGAGCAGCAATTGCTCGGTTACGCCACCGAGCGCCTGCGCGAGATTCCCGGACTGCGCATCTTCGGCGAGGCGAAGGAAAAGGAGCCGGTGATATCGTTCCTGCTCGACGGCGCCCAGGCTACCGACATGGCCACCCTGCTCGACCTGCAGGGCGTCGCCGTACGCTCCGGCCATCACTGCGCACACCCGCTGATGCAGTTCTACGGCGTGCCTGCCACGCTGCGCGCCTCGCTGGCGTTCTACAACACGCGCGAGGAAATCGACGCCTTCATCGTGGCCCTGCTCAAGGTACGCAAGCTGCTGATGTGACGCCGCTGCTCCTGCAGAATCGGCGGCCATCGCCTTCGACGCGGCGTCACCTGCTTACGCCGTGGCATGTTGCGCGCTACCCTCACGCAACTCCCCGCACATGGATGGCCGATGTTTGCCACGCTCCCCGGTCTGATCCGCATACCGTTGGTGATGCTGTTGCTCACGATCAATATCGTGCTGCACGTGCTGCCGCTGTTTGCGCTCACGCTGGTCAAGATTGCAGTGCCGATCCGCGCGATCCGGCTCGCCTGCTCGCGTGCGCTGATTGTCATTGCGGAGAGCTGGATCGCTGTCAACAGCTGGATGTTCGAGTGGTTTACGCGCATGCGCTGGCAGCTCGATGGACTGGAAAACCTGCGCTGTGACGGCAACTACCTCGTGCTGTGCAATCACCAGAGCTGGGTGGATATTCCGGTGCTGCAGAAGATCTTCAACCGGCGTATTCCGTTCCTGCGTTTCTTCCTCAAGAGCCAGCTGATCTGGGTGCCGCTGCTGGGACCGGCGTGGTGGGCGCTGGATTTCCCGTTCATGAAGCGCTATTCGAAGCAGACGCTGGCCGCTCATCCGGAGCTGCAGGGCAAGGACATGGAAGCCACCCGCCGCGCCTGCGAAAAGTTTCGCCACATGCCGGTTGCGGTGATGAACTTCGCCGAGGGCACACGCTTCACGCCAGCCAAGCACGATGCGCAGTCATCACCCTATCGGCACCTGCTGCGGCCCAGGGCCGGCGGCGTGGCATTCGTGTTCGATGCGATGGGCGACGCGCTGCATGCCACCCTCGACGTCACCATCGTTTATCCGAACGGTCCCTGCACCATGATGGATCTGATCGCCGGTCGCATCCGCGATATCCACGTGCAGGTGCGCGAGCTGCCGATCAATGACGAGCTGCGTGGTGATTACGAAAACGATGCGGCATTCCGTGAACGCTTTCAGACGTGGGTGAATGCATTGTGGAGCGAGAAGGACGCGCGCATCGAGCGCATGCCCGGTTCGGCAGGTGGCACAACGACAGGAGATTGAGTAATGCGTATTCTGGTAGTCGGTGCTGGTGCGATCGGTGGCTATTTCGGCGGACGGTTGAGGCAGCATGGGCGCGACGTGACCTTTCTGGTGCGGGAGGGTCGCGCGGGCGTACTTGCACGCACCGGCCTGGTGATACGCAGCGTGACCGGTGATGCGACCCTGCCGCCGCCGCCGACCGTGTTGGCGGCTGATCTGCACGTGCCATACGACCTCGTGTTGCTGAGCTGCAAGGCTTACGGTCTTGAACAGGCGATGACGGGTATCGCGCCGGCGATCGGCCCGCAAACCACCATCCTGCCGCTGTTGAATGGCATGCGACACCTGGATCTGCTGGACGCCCGGTTTGGCGCGGAACGCGTACTCGGTGGTCAATGCGTGATCGCCGCCACGCTGGATGCGCACGGCGTCGTGCAGCATCTCAACCCGTTGCACAGCCTCACGTTTGGCGAACGCGAAGGCACGCCATCCGAACGCATGCGCAGCATCACTCGGAGTCTGACGGATGCCGGCTTTGACGCGCGCCCCAGCGACACGATCCTGCAGGACATGTGGGACAAATGGATATTCCTGGCATCGCTGGCCGGCAGCACCTGCCTGATGCGCGCGCCAGTCGGCGATATCGTCGCCGCGCCAGGCGGCGCGGCGGTGACGCTCGGCCTGCTGGAGGAATGTCGGGCAGTCGCCGAGCGATCCGGCCATGCACCGGGCGAGGCGACGCTGCAACGTGCCCGCAGCGTGCTCACCGAGGCCGGCTCGACGCTGACCGCATCGATGCTGCGTGATCTGCAGCAAGGCCGTGCGATCGAAGCCGATCATGTGATCGGCGACATGCTGGCTCGTGCCGAACGGCCGCAAGATGGCCGCTCGCTGCTGGCGGTGGTCTACGCGCACCTGAAAGCCTATGAGGCCGGCAGGGCGCGCGTGCCGTCGGCATGAGCCTGTATCAGGTGCGCAGCTTGTAGCCGGTACGGAAGATCCACCACACCACGGCAAGACAAGAAACCATGAAGGTCAGGGTCATGCCGAGGCTGACCGCCATGTTCACGTCGGCGACGCCATAGAAGCTCCAGCGGAATCCGCTGATCAGGTAGACCACCGGATTGAACAGGGTGAGCTTCTGCCACAGCGGCGGCAGCATGCTGATCGAGTAGAACGCGCCACCGAGAAAGGTCAGCGGCGTCACCACCATCAGCGGGATCACCTGCAGTTTCTGGAAGTCGTCCGCCCACAGGCCGATGATGAAGCCGAACAGGCTGAACGTCACCGCGGTGAGCAGCAGGAACGCGCCCATCCACAGCGGATGCGCGATCTCGTAGGGCACGAACAGCCGCGCGGTGACCAGGATAAGCACGCCCAGCAAGACCGACTTGGTGGTGGCCGCGCCCACGTAGCCGATCACGATCTCGACATAGGACACCGGCGCGGACAGCAGCTCGTAGATCGTGCCCGACCACTTCGGCAGATAGATGCCGAACGAGGCGTTCGAGATGCTCTCGTTGAGCAGCGACAGCATGATCAGGCCGGGGATGATGAAGGCGCCGTAGCTGACCCCGCCGATATGGCCCATGCGCGAGCCGATCGCGGTGCCGAACACCACGAAGTACAGCGAAGTGGACAGCACCGGCGAGGCGATGCTCTGCATCAGCGTGCGGAACGTGCGCGCCATCTCGAAGCGGTAGATCGCGCGGATCGCGTGGATGTTCATGCGCGCGCTCCCTTGTCGGAGTGCGCCTTTCCGCTGGAGTGCAGCAGGCTCACGAAGATTTCCTCCAGCGAACTCTCGCTGGAATGCAGATCCTTGAAGTCGATGCCGAGTTCGCCCAGTCGCCGCAGCAGTGGCGCGATGCCGGTGTGCTCGCCCTGGGTGTCGAACGTGTAGATCAGCGCGTTGCCGTCATCGGCCAGCTCCAGCGGCAGGCCGGCAAGTTCGGCGGGTATCTGTTGCAGCGGATTCTGCAGCTGCAGGGTCAACTGCTTCTTGCCGAGCTTGCGCATCAACGCGGTTTTGTCCTCGACCAGAATGAGTTCTCCCTTGCTGATCACGCCGATGCGGTCGGCCATTTCCTCGGCTTCCTCGATGTAGTGCGTGGTCAGGATGATGGTCACGCCGTTGTCGCGCAGGCCGCGCACCATCTGCCACATGTCGTGGCGCAGCTCCACGTCGACACCCGCGGTGGGTTCGTCCAGGAACAGGATCTGCGGCTCGTGCGCCAGCGCCTTGGCGATCAGCACGCGGCGCTTCATGCCACCCGACAGCGCCATGATCTTGCTGTCCTTCTTGTCCCACAGCGACAGGTCGCGCAGCACCTTCTCGATATGCGCCGGATTCGCCGGCTTGCCGAACAGGCCGCGGCTGAAGCTCGTCGTGGCCCACACGGTTTCGAACGCGTCGGTGGACAGTTCCTGCGGCACCAGGCCGATCTGCGCGCGCGCTGCGCGGTAGTCGCGCACGATGTCGTGACCATCGGCCAGCACGCTGCCGCTGGTCGGTTTGACGATGCCGCAGATGATGCCGATCAGCGTGGTCTTGCCAGCGCCGTTCGGCCCGAGCAGGGCGAGAATCTCGCCGCGGCGGATATCCAGGTCGATGTGCTTGAGCGCCACATGCCCGGAAGCGTAGATCTTGCCGAGGCCGCGCACCCGCACGATCGCTGGCGCAGTGCCGGTCACATCATCAGGCAATCGTGCTGCGTTGTGCATGGTGTCTGGGTTCCAGCAAGAGGTGACGAACGAGTGTCACCGAATCTTCACTCGTTTGTCGTGCGAACGCATCCCTCGAAGGTAACTGGCGTTGGCAGCTGCCACAGAGCATGGTGGAGCAGGTATCGACCGCATTATCATCAACGGATGAACAAGCCCATTTCTCCTGTATTCCGCGCGGCCGGGACCGCTGATGTTGCTGCCATCGTGGCGCTGGTCGAGTCGGCCTATCGCGGCGATTCGGGCCGGCGCGGCTGGACCACCGAATCGGAGTTGCTGGACGGCCGACGCACCGATGCGGAAGCCGTCGGCGCATTGGTCAATCGCCCCGGCAGTTGCGTGCTGCTGGCCGAGAGCGATGGAAGGCTTATCGCCAGTGCCCATGTGGAGCGGCAAGGCGAGTTCGGCTATTTCGGCATGTTCGCCGTCGACCCCGATCAGCAGGGCAGCGGTCTCGGCAAGGCGGTGCTCGCGGAAGCCGAACGGATGGCATACGAGCAGTGGCAGTGCCGCGCGATGCGCATGACCGTGATCGAACAGCGCGCCGAACTGATTGCCTGGTACCAGCGTCGCGGCTATCGGCGCAGCGGCGAATACCAGCCGTTTCCGTATGGCGACGAGCGCTTCGGTATTCCCCGCCGCGACGATCTGCGTTTCGAAGTGCTGGTCAAGGATTTCGCGGAACCCATTGCATGAACGGCTGGGTGAAGGTCGGCACGCGCAGTGAATTCCTGCCGGGCGAATTCAAGGTGGTATGGGACGGCGACACGCCGATCGCGGTCTACAACATCGACGGCGCGCTTTACGCGGTCGAGGACACCTGCACGCATGACGGCGGGGATCTCGCGGGTGGCGAGGTGCATGCTTTCGAAGTGGAGTGCCCGCGGCATGGCGCGCGCTTCGATCTGCGCACGGGTGCCGTGACGAAACCACCGGCGTACGAGCCGATCGCGAGTTTTCCGGTGCGCGAAGAGGATGGGGCGATCTGGACGCGGGATGACCGGTAAGGTTGGGCGTGTTGTCGGGCTTGGCGCATTTGGGTCAGATCGAGTTATGTGGATCACCAGAACTCCGATATGCCGATACCGTTCCTATCTATCGAGGAGACATCATCGTCATTATTTGATATAGTGTGTATGATACACACGATGAACAGCAAAGACCTGATCCAGCTGCTCAAGACCCACGGCTTTGTTGTCATCGGCGTTCGTGGCAGTCACCACAAACTGCGCAACGCCGCGAACGTGACGGTGATCGTCCCGCACCCAAAGTAAAGACCTGGGCAAAGGACTTGTTGCCGCCATCCTGAAACAAGCCGGCCTCTGAGGCCGGAAGGACACATTATGCGTTACCCCATTGCCATCGAACTCGGCAACGCCAAGTCGGCCTACGGCGTGGTTGTCCCCGATCTGCCGGGATGCTTCTCGGCGGGCGACACCATGGACGAAGCCATCAGCAACACCGAAGAGGCGATCCTGGCATGGATGGAGACGGAGGAAACACTGGCTCCGCCACGCGCATCCAGGATTGAAACCTTGCGTCGTCGTCCGGAATACAAGGGCTGGGCGTGGGCTTTCGCCACGGTCGACCTTGCGAAGCTCAACGACAAGGCTGTCCGTATCAACGTGACCATCCCCGAGCGCGTGCTGCATGCGATCGACGGATTTGCCCAATCGCAGGGCGAATCACGCTCGGGTTTTCTTACTCGTGCCGCACTGGAAGTGATGCACGATCAGACCTGACTGGTCACGGCTCGAATGGTTTCAGATTGAGTTTCACAGTTTGCAGGGTGGCAAGTGTCATCTGGTTGGCTGCACACACACTCAGTGCCGTATGTCAGGACACTCAGCCGACTGATGGTTCAGCCCCTCAGCCTCTCTCTCGAAACTGACGTAAACCGGCTTGCCGTTCTGCCATTTCAGGCGCAGGACGTACAGCGAGTCGTAGTCATCGTCGGCCCAGGTTGGCACCTGTTGCGCCTTGCCACCGGTGGCGGCCACCAACTGCTGCACGGCCTGCTGCGCCAGGTTGTGTTCCCAGGCCACATAGATCGTCGCCGAACTGTACGCTGGCTTGAGCAGGTCATGCTCCAATTGCTGAATCTGCTTCAGTCCGAACGACGTGTTGACCGGCAGGCCCAGGCGAATCGCCGTCGGCTCAATGGTGGCCAGTGGGCGGACGTAGTTGTATTCGACGCCTTTGTCTTTCGCGGTGGATCCCGGATCGGGCGCATAGATTGCGGTGGGCGTGCCGAACTTCGCCTGCAATATCTGCGGCAGCGCCAAGGCGCGGTTCAGGCCCTGGCAGTCGAGTTGGCCCAGCCCCGACGCCGGCTTTTCGCCGTGACGCAGGAACACGATGGTCTGGTCGGCATGGGCAGCGGGCATCAGCAGGGTGAACGCCAAGGCAGCGGCCAGCGCAGCGAGCGACTTCGCCATACCCATTCCTTCCCGTTGGACCTGAACAAAGCGCGAGTGTATCGCTCCGGACGCAGGCCGTCATGGCGATGCCAAAAGGCGGTCGATGTCAGCTGCCGGGGCCCGTTTTTGGCGCGATTTCACGGGTTTCCGCTCAGCATCGGTTTGGGGAGGGGAAAGGGCGCCGAAAGGCAGTTTGCCTACCCTGTAAAACATTCGTTATGAGAGTGGACTCCCCGATGTCCGTATCTGGCTGGACCATCCTGTGTGATTTCGACGGCACGATTTCCGTCGAGGACGTGATCGACTCCCTGCTCGACCGTTTCGGTCGCCCCGGCTGGGAAGTGCTGGAGCAGGACTGGCGCGCCGGCCGCATCGGCTCGCGCGAGTGCATGTCCGGGCAGGTCGATCTGTTGCAGATGACCCGCACGGAGCTCGACACGCACCTGACCGGGCTGTGGATCGATCACGCGTTTCCGGGCTTCGTGGCGAAGGCGCGCGAACTGAACGTGCCGATCCGCGTGGTCAGCGATGGTCTCGACTACGCGATCCACCAGATCCTCGGTCGCTACGGCCTGGATGATCTGCCGCTGGCGGCGAATCATCTGGCTCCCGCACAGCCGCCGAAGCAGTGGCAGCTGACCTCGCCGTTCCAGGCGGACGGTTGCCGCAGCGGCACCTGCAAATGCGCCTGCGTGGCGCAGGCTCGCAAGACCGGCGCGAAGACCTTGCTGATCGGCGATGGCGCCTCGGATTTCTGCGCCGCCGACCGTGTCGATTTCGTGTTCGCCAAACATCGCCTGATCGAGCATTGCCGCGCCACCGGCATCGACTACGTGCCGATCACCGGCTTCGAGGATGCGCTGGAGTTCCTGCCGAAGCTGCTTGATGGCAGCCTGACCAGTCACGTCCAGCAAGAACACGCGCACGCCTGATCGCGCGGTTCCCCGTTCCCTTCCTGAATTCCCGAATCATTGCGGACGCTCCCTCATGAAAATCGACAAGACCGCCGCCGGCTTCATCGACGACGCGCAGCTGCTCGCCGACGAGGCGAAGTACAGCTCGTTCGGCGACACCGTGCATTACGTGGACCCGCCGAAGATCTTCCGCCACGGTCAGGGCAGCTACATGTTCGACACCGCCGGCACGCCGTTCCTCGATCTGCAGATGTGGTACTCGGCGGTGAACTTCGGTTACGGCAACCTGCGCCTCAACAACGTGCTGAAGGAGCAGATCGACCGCCTGCCGCAGGTGGCCAGCCAGTACCTGCACCAGACCCGCATCGAGCTGGCCAAGACGGTGGCGCTGGATGCGAAGAAGAAGTTCGGCCTGGATGGCCGCGTGCACTTCAACGTGGGCGGCGCGCAGGCGATCGAGGATTCGCTGAAGATCGTGCGCAACGCCAGCAACGGCAAGAGCCTGATGTTCGCGTTCGAGGGCGGTTACCACGGCCGCACATTGGGCGCCTCGGCGATCACCTCGAGCTACCGTTATCGCCGCCGCTTCGGCCACTTCGGCGAGCGGGCGATGTTCATCCCGTTTCCGTATCCGTTCCGTCGCCCGAAGGGGATGACGCCGGAAGAGTATTCGGACGCCTGTGTGCGCCAGTTCGCGCGCCTGTTCGAGACCGAATACAACGGTGTGTGGGATCCCAAGACCAGCCAGTGCGAATACGCCGCGTTTTACGTCGAGCCGATCCAGGGTACCGGCGGCTACGTGATCCCGCCGATGAACTTCTTCAAGGATCTGAAGAAGGTGCTGGATCAGTACGGCATCCTGATGGTGGTCGACGAAATCCAGATGGGTTTCTGGCGCACCGGCAAGCTGTGGTCGATCGAGCACTTCGGCGTGACCCCGGACGTATTGGTGTTCGGCAAGGCGCTGACCAACGGCCTGAATCCGTTGTCCGGCCTGTGGGCGCGCGAAGAGCTGATCAACCCGACCGTGTTCCCGCCGGGTTCGACCCATTCCACGTTCAATTCCAACCCGCTCGGCACCGCGCTGGGTCTGGAAGTGATCAAGATGGGTTACGAGCTGGATTACGAGACCACGGTGCCGAAGAAGGGCGCGCATTTCCTCGACGGCCTGCGCGACCTGCAGAAGAAGCACAAGGAAATCGGCGACGTCGACGGTCTCGGCCTCGCACTGCGTGCCGAGATCTGCACCGAGGACGGCTTCACGCCGAACAAGGCGCTGCTGGACAAGATGGTCGACATTGGTCTGGCCGGCGACCTCGAGCACAACGGCAAGAAGATCGGCCTCGTGCTCGACGTGGGCGGCTGGTACAAGAATGTGATCACGTTCGCGCCGTCGCTAGACATCAGTCATGAGGAAATCGATCTGGCGATTGCGTTGCTCGACCAGTTGCTGACCAAAGCCAAGAAGGGCTGATGTCAAAGTATCTCCCTCTCCCCTGCGGGGAGAGGGTTGGGGTGAGGGGCGGTGCTCGCGTGAATGCTCATTGCCCGTTCGACTCTTGGCTTATCGAACGGAGGCGTTAATGGGAGTCGAGGCCAGCGTGCGCCCTCACCCTTTGCCCTCTTCCCATGGGGGAGAGGGGAACGCGTGGTGCCGTGCGGGTTCGTCTGAATCAGCTACTTTCGGACGGGATGACCAAGGCCATTCATGGCGCGCGTTTCAAGGCCAGCACCGCGTTGAGTCCACCGAACGCGAACGAGTTGCTCAGCGCCGCACGCACCGGCATCTGCCGGCCGACATTCGGCACGTAATCCAGATCGCAGGCCGGATCGACCTGGTCCAGATTCGCGGTAGGTGGCACCGCGCTGTCGCGCAGCGCACCGATCACCGCCACCAGTTCCAGCGCGCCGGAAGCGCCCAGCGCATGGCCATGCATCGACTTGGTCGAGGACACCGCGAGACGGTCGGCATGCGCGCCGAACGCGAGGTGGATCGCCTTGGTCTCGGTGGCATCGTTGGCCAGCGTGCCGGTGCCATGGGCGTTGATGTAGTCGACATCCTGCGGCGCCAAGCCAGCGTCGGCCAGCGCCTGGCTCATCGCGGCGGCCGCACCAGTAGCGTTGGGCATCACGATATCGGTAGCGTCCGCCGTCATGCCGACACCGGCCAGCTCGGCCAGGATCAACGCGCCGCGGGCCTGTGCATGTTCCATCAATTCAAGCACGAAAATGCCGGAGCCCTCGCCGAGTACCAGTCCGTGGCGATTGATGCTGAACGGGCGACAGGTGTCGTCGGCCAGCACGCGCATCGCTTCCCACGCACGCAAGGCGCCATAGGTCAGGCAGGCTTCGGTGCCGCCGGCAACGGCCACGTCGGCCAGCCCGTAGCGGATCATCTGCGCCGCCTGGATGATTGCGTGGTTCGCCGAGGCGCAGGCGCTGGAGACGGCAAAGGTGGGCCCGCGCAGTCCGTAGGCAATGCTGATCTGGCTGGCCGAGGCATTCGTCATCACACGCACGATCGAGAGCGGGTGCGCACGCTGGGAATTCTCGCCGTACAGCCGCTTGCTCTGTTCGTCCTGGGTGGTTTCGCCGCCGACGCCGGTGCCGACCACCACCGCCGTGCGCGCACCGAGATCGTTCTGGCTGAAGTCCACTCCGGATTGCGCGATCGCCTCACGCGCGGCATGCAGCGCGAACTCCGAGGTGCGGTCGAGCATGATCAGGGTACGTTCGTCGATACCCGCAGTCGGGTCGAAACTGTCCGGCACCTGCGCGGCAATCTTCACGCGCAGCCGACCGGCATCCGGGTGACGCAACGGGCCGATCGCACTGCGGCCTTCGCGCAGGCCTTGCCACAGTGCCTCGGCGCCCACGCCAAGCGGGCTGATCGCGCCCATGCCGGTGATCGCGATGCGGCGCATCTGCGGAACCGTGGGCATTACTTCGATCCTTCGCCTGCAGCGGCTTTTTCGTCCAGTGCTTTCTGCACCGCATCGACCAGGCTTTGCGCCGTGTCGCTGTCGAAATTGGCGCCCTGCTGGTCGGGGAAGGTAATGTTGAAGTGTTCCTCGATATCGAAGATCAATTCGATCGCTTCCAGCGACTCGATGCCGAGGTCCTTCAGCGTGGACTCGGGTTTGATCGTGGCCACGTCGATCTTGGCCTGCTTGGCGATGATATCGAACACTTGTTGCTGGGTCGTATCGTTCATGGCGGGAAGGCTCCTGAGTGCACTCGACAATGTTACATACCAACCAGTTTAGGCAAACTTGCTTACTTATGCCTTTCATCGCCCAATTGGAACCGGATGCCCTGCTCGCGCACTTCATGGCGCAGCCGCCGATCGGCTTCACCGTTCAGCTGTCATCCCAGGGCATGCCGAGCTTCGTGGCGCCGTTCGACCTGCTGACCACGGCGGACGATGCGTTGCGCCGTCGCGTGACCCGCCTGCCGCTGTATCGCTGGTGGGGGCGCCTGTTACGCTGGCGCACGCAGTTTGCCGGCACCACGGTGTCCGAATATGCGCCGCTGCCCTCGGGTGTGGCACCAGCCGCGCTGGCGCAAGGACTGAAGGCGGCCTACGGGCGTGAATGCAAGCTGATGATCGTCAAGGACATCGCGCAGGATTCGCCCGACCTGTTGAAGAAGATGCCGCAGTCGTTCAAGGATTCGACCATCGCCATCGCGTGGACCTACA
>Ga0208589_1000449_pt1 | contig 19666 bp, 17 predicted proteins | sample NGESurshal092012_2_FD_184486 | JGI IMG/M metagenome (GOLD analysis project Ga0208589, IMG submission 184486) | Arctic peat soil microbial communities from Barrow, Alaska - NGEE Surface sample F53-2 shallow-092012 (SPAdes) | ecosystem: Environmental > Terrestrial > Soil > Wetlands > Peat ... | reverse complement strand
CACCAAGTGGTACATCCCGTATGCGGGGACCCAGATGGTGGTGGCCTACAACCCCAAGAGCAAGTACGCCAGCGACTTCAAGGCCTACGCGGACGGCTCCAAGCCGCTCAAGGGCCTGTTCACCCTCATGGAGACGCCCGGCTTCAAGCTCGGCCGGACCGACCCCAACATCGACCCGCAGGGCCGGGATTTCATCTACATGCTGGAGCTGGCCCAGATGTACTACCACCTGCCGAAGGACACGGTCAGCAAGATCCTCGGCACCACGGACACCGGCACGTCCAACTCGTCGCAGATCTTCGCCGAGTCCTCGCTGGACGCGACGCTCCAGTCCGGCCAGCTGGACGCCTCGAGCGCGTTCATCACCCAGGCGGTCGAGCTGCACCTGCCCTACATCAAGCTGCCCGCCGCCATTAACCTGGGCGACGCCTCGCTGGCCAGCCAGTACGCCAAGGCCACGGTGACCATCAAGCCGCCCGGCGCCCCGAAGACGACCAAGTCGGGCTCGCCGCAGGTGATCGACATCACCATCATCGGCAAGCCCACCCCGGCGGGCATAGCGTTCGTGAAGTACACGCTGTCCCCGGCCGGCCTGGCCCAGTACAAGCAGGGAGGGTTCACGCTGATCACCCCGACGGTCACCGGCGATAGCAGCGCGGTTCCCTCAGCCGTGAAGAGTGAGCTGGGCGGCTAGCCCGCCGGCCCACGTCGCTGGGTCGGCGCTGCGCCGGACCGTGCGCTCGGCCAGCGGGGTCGCCTCGCTGGCCGGCGCCGCGGTCATCTGGGTCGCCCTGCTCGGGCCGGTGATCACCTTGCTGGCCCACCTGTCCTGGCCCCAGGTCAGCGCGGCGCTGTCCGTTCCGGGCGCGCTCGACCCGCTGGTCGTGTCGGTCGAGTCGGGTGCGATCACGCTGGGCGTGCTGCTGGTCCTGGGTACCCCGCTGGCCTGGACGCTGGCCCGCGGCTCGCTGCCGTTCCCGCGGTTCTGGGAGGCGGGCGTGCTGTGCAGCCTGCTGCTGCCGCCGCTGGTCATCGGCCTGCTGCTGATCTTCATGGTCGGGCCGTACACGCCGATCGGTGAGCTGCTCGGGCACGTCCACCTGTCCGCCACCAACACGTTCCTGGCCCTGGTCATCGCGGAGGTCTACGAGTCAGCCCCGTACTACGTGCTGGGCGCGCAGGCCGCGTTTGCCGCGGTCGAGCCGGCCATCGAGGAGCAGGCCGCTCTGCTCGGCGACCGGCCGTCCCGGGTGGCCCGCCGGGTCACCCTGCCCCTCGCCGCGCCGGGCCTGGCCATGGCGCTGGCCGTGGCCTGGGCGAGGGCGATGGGCGCGTTCGGTGCCGTGGTGATCATCGCGTACCACCCGTTCGGGATACCGTTGCAGATCTGGACGACCCTGCAGGAGACGGGGCTGCCCACGGCGCTCCCCTTCGCCCTGGTCCTGCTGGTCGTCGCCCTCCCGCTGCCCCTGGCCGCCTACATCTGGAGCGCCCGTGCTCGAGGCCGACGTCGAGGTTGACCGGCGCGAGTTCCGGCTGTCCGCCGCCATCGGCGTGGCCGCGGGGGAGCGGCTCGCCCTGTTCGGCCCCTCCGGCGCCGGGAAGACCACGATCCTCGAGGCCATCGCCGGGCTGGTCCAGCCCCGCCGCGGCACCGTGGTGCTGAACGGCCGGGTGCTGACCCGGACCGCCGCGCCGCGCCGCCAGGTGCCGCCCTGGCAGCGCCGGGTCGGCCTGCTGCGCCAGGATCCGGCGCTGTTCCCGCACCTGTCGGTGCGGCAGAACCTCGCGTACGCGCCCGCTCCGGGGACCGGCCGGGAGGAGATCGCCCGGATCGCGGAGCGGCTCGGCCTGCGCGGGATGCTGGACGACCGCCCGGCCCGGCTGTCCGGCGGCCAGGCACACCGGGTCGCGCTTGGCCGGCTGCTGGCCAGCCGCTGCGACGCGCTGCTGCTCGACGAGCCCTACACCGGGCTGGACTCGGGCCTCCGGCGGGATCTGACCGAGCTGGTCCGCGAGCTGGTCGCCGCCCGGCAGGTGCCGTCGGTGCTGGTCGCGCACGAGCTGGAGGCCGCGCAGGCCTTCGCGGACCGGATGGCGGTCCTGGACCGCGGGGAGATCCTGCAGCTCGCGTCGCCGGCCGAGGTGGTGGCCGCGCCCGCGGCCCGCCGGGTGGCCGAGCTGGTCGGCTACCGGAGCTTTGTGTCACTACCCGGGACCGGGGTAGCCGGCGTGCATCCGGACCGGGTAGTGGCCGGCCGGCAGCCCGGCCGGGGCGTGGTGCTAGCCGGGCCGGTGCGGTCCTGCCGCCCGTCCGGGGCCGGCTGGGAGGCCAGCGTCGAGGCGGCCGGGACGCTCGTGCCCGTCCGGCTGCCCGAGCCGCCTGAGCCGGCTGCCGGCGAGCAGGATTTCGTGTTCACCGTGCTGGACCCGCCCTGTTTCGGCCCCGATGGGCTCCGGGTCAGCCGTCCCGAGGAGGTCCCCACGTGACCGGGCTGACCGCGGCCGGCCCCGGAGCGGCCGGACCCGAGCCGGGGGGCGCCAGGCTGCGGATGCTGCGGCAGGCCCGCGGCTATTCCCAGCAGCAGCTGGCCGGCATGGCCGGAGTGTCGCGGCAGGCCGTGTCGGCGGTCGAGGCCGGCCATTCCGACCCGTCGCTGCGGGTGGCCCTGGCCCTGGCCAGTGCGCTGGGCGTGACCGTTGAGGAGATGTTCGGGCCGGGCGTGCCCGCTCCTGTGGTCGGGGCCCGGCCGGTGGCGCCGCTCGGCGAGGAGGGCGCCCGGGTCACCCTGGCCCAGGTGGGGGACTCGTTCGTGGCCCTGCCGCTGGCTGCGGAGTCCGCAACCCGGGCCGGGTTCCTGCCGGCGGGCGGTCTCGTCGCGATGCCGTCCGGGTCGGCCCCGGCGACCCCGGTGCGGCCGCTGGGGCCGCACCGGCCGACCCTGGTGGTGGCGGGCTGTGACCCGGCCCTGCCGCTGCTGGAGACCCCGCTGGCCCTGCTCGATCCCCCGATCGCGTTCAGCTGGTGGCCGTGCGGCAGCGGTGAGGCGCTCCGGCTGGCCGCCGCCGGGCTGGTTCACGCAGCCGGCGCGCACCTGCTCGGCAGTTCCGGCGAGTACAACACGGGACCGGCCCGTGAACTGCTCGCTACGCAGCAGCACGGCGCTGGGCAGCTTGCCCGGGGCGGGGCGGAGGTCATCGGGTTCGCGTCCTGGCGGGAGGGCCTGGTGCTCCGGCGCGGCCTGGACGGCAGTGTCCACGGGCTGGCGGACCTGGCCGACCGCGGGCTGCGGCTGGTGAACCGGGAAGAGGGGTCCGAGGCGCGCCGCGTCCTGGACCGGGAGCTGGGCCGGGCCGGGCTGGAGCCTGGCGCGCTGCGCGGCTACGGCACCCGCGCCGCCGGGCATCTGCAGGTGGCCTCGGCCACGGCGGCGGGCCTGGCCGACGCCGGGGTGGCCAGCGAGCCCGCGGCGCTGGCTTACGGACTGGGCTTCGTGCCGCTCGCCGAGGAACGTTTCGACCTGGTCATCCCGGCGGCCCGGCTTGGCTCTCGGGAGGTGGACGGCCTGCTCAGGGTGCTCACCTCGCCCTGGCTGGCCGCCCAGCTGGGCAGCCTGCCCGGCTATGACCCGGGTCGGTGTGGAAAGCATGTGACCACGCTGGCTGGCCGGTTAGGGTAAGCGGCGTGTACGACCACGATCCGGGTGAGCTCGCGGACCTCGGGTGGGAGGAGTTCCTCCGCCGCCAGTGGGACGCCGTGTACACCGCCTACCGGACCGGACGGGGACGGCGCACGCTGTGCCGCGGCTGGGCCGACCTGCTCGAAGCGGGCCTGGACTGCACCCAGGACCTGGCCGACGCGCTGGTCCGGACGGAGATCCTGGACCGGGCCGACCGTGACCTGGAGGGCATCGCCGACCCGCGGGAGCTGGTCACCGGGATGTCCCAGCTGATCGCCGACGTGCGGGCTGACTTGCTCGACTTCGGCCCGGAAGAGCTGGGCCCGGCCCTGTCCGGCTTGCTGGACCAGCAGGCCGCGCTGCAGAACTTCCTCTGGGACTACGCGGTCATCGAAGATACGGGCTGAGCTCAGCGGCGGCGGGCCAGCCACATCCGGGTCTGGTAGGGCACGATCATCGGGATCCCGGGGAAATGCGTGCCCAGCAGCTCCTCGATCCGGCCCAGCAGCCGGCCCCGGATGGGCGGGGCGAGCTGTGCGATGTAGGACTTGCTGCGCTCCTCGGTCATCCAGGTCGCCGCGTCCACCTCGCGGGTCCACGGGACGACCATCCGCACACCGGGCTCGAACAGGCCGGTGCTGGCGATGCCTTCCTCGCTCCAGTCCGGGTCGCGGTGATGCCGGCGGTAGCCCGGGCAGGCCACCTCCATCACCTCCTGGTAAGTGTCGAACCAGACCTGCCCGTCGGCCCAGGCGTGACTCCACCAGGCTGCCCAGCAGCCGCCCGGGTGCAGCACCCGGGCCACTTCCCGGCTGGCCCGGTGCTGGTCGAACCAGTGCCAGGACTGGGCGAAGCAGGTGAGGTCCATTGACCCGGACCGGATCGGCAGGGCGTTCCCGTCCGCTTGGAGCCAGGTCAGGCCCGGGCTGCGGGCCTGGGCGCGGGCCAGCATGAGCTCGCCGAAGTCGATCGCGACGGTCCGCGCGCCGCGCGCGGCCAGCTGCCGGGTGGCGATGCCGGTGCCCGCGCCCACGTCGAGCACCACCGCCCCGCGGAGCGGGCGGGCGGCCCGCTCGATGGCGGTGAACAGGGCGTCCGGGTAGGACGGGCGACCGGCGTCGTAATCGGCCGCGACCGGGTCGAACGGGGACCGGCCCACCGGCGTCACCACCCGCGGCCGGCCCGGGTCACCGATGCCTGGCGACCCGGGCGCCCGGTGCCTTTATTCAAGGCCCGCAACGGAACTTTCGCGGTCAGTGCCCATACACCGGGATCAGCAGCCCGCGGGCAATGGTGTGGAAGCGGAGGTTGAACCCCGCCACCGCGGGAGTGATGTCGGAGTCGACGCCGAGGGTGTCGACGTCGAGGGCGTGCACCGCGAACACGTACCGGTGCGGCGGGTCGCCCTCCGGCGGTGCGGCCCCGCCGAAGTCCTTGGTCCCGTAGTCGTTGCGCACCGAGAACGCGCCCCCCGGCAGGTCGGCTCCGGCTGCGCCCGCGCCGGCCGGCAGCTCGGTCACGGAGGCCGGCAGGTCGAGCACGATCCAGTGCCAGAACCCTGAGCCGGTCGGGGCGTCCGGGTCATAGGCCGTGACGGCGAAGCTCTTGGTCTCGGGCGGAAAGCCGGACCAGCGCAGGCTCGGGGAGATGTTGTCCCCGGACATGCCGAAGCTGTTGTAAACCTGAGCGTTATCCATCGGCTCGCCGTGGGTCACGTGGTCGCTCTCGACGGTGAACGCCGGCACTGGCGGGAGGAAGTCGTACGGAAGCGGCGCGCGATCGGCCATGATTTCCCTACCTTCTTTTCAGGACTTCTACTTAGCGGTACCCCGGGGAAAACCTTACTGGCCCGAACGGAGACATTGACGTGACGCCTGGGCTGGCCCGCAGGAAACGTGAGCTCACCGGCGCGCTCACGAAGCTGCGCCGCTGGCCTCCCACGTGGGTGCGCCGCGGCTTGTTCGTCGCGATCCTGGTGGCCCTGGCGGTGGTGCCCGGGCCGGCGTCGGCGGCCAGGCCCTGCACCAGCAAGGCCTGCCAGTCCGCGGGCATGGTGCGGTGGGCCCGGGTGCTGCCCGGTGCCTGGGTGGCCCAGCCCGGGCTGGGCGGCACCACGCCGGCCCAGGGTGACGCCTACGCGGCGATGGGGCCGCGGGTGGCCGCGATCGGGATCGGCGCGACCGTGTTCGCGTACCAGTCCGGCTCGGGCGCGCCGGCCTGGGAAAGCTCGCTCGCCAGTTTCCGGGCCGGCTCGCGCATCGTGTCGGTCCGGGTCTGGCCCGGCGTGGTCACCGTCGGGGTGGACGTACCGGGGCGGCGGGCCGGGAGCGTCAGCACCCGGCACGAGGTGGTCCTGGACAGCACCTCCGGGCGGCTGGTCCGGTCCTACCCGGCGGCCCCGTTCGGCGGGGCCGTGGCGGCCAACCCCGCCCGGACGGTGATTGTCGGCAGCACCGCGGTGACCAGCTACAGCAACCGGACCGGGGCCGTGTTGTGGAGCCACCCGACGGGGCCCGCGGCCCAGGCCTGGAAGGTGAGCGGCAACGATCTCTACCTGACCGTGTCGGCGGGCGGGTACCTCCGCAACCGCCCGATCCGGGCGCTGCGCAAGATTTTCCTGCGATCCGGCGTGCAGCGGCTGATCCACCCGCAGGCCCGGTCCTTCCGCGGGGTGCTGAGCCGCGTGTTCGCGGGCGTGGCGGTGTTCACCGACGCCAAGGGTGCTATCGCCTACAGCGCCACGACGGGGCGCAAGCTCTGGCGGCGGAAGAGCTCGGTGCCGGAGAACACGGATGTCCTCGGCGGGCTGCTGTACCTGGCTGACGGCAGCAGCCTGGCGGGCGTCGACCCGCGGACGGGCCGGACGCAAGCCCGCGTGTCCGGCGGATCGACCTCCGGGACGTCCGGCTTCTATGCTGTCCGGGATGGTGTGGTGCTCGGTCTCGACCAGGGGGCCCAGGGAGATGCGTGGGGCTACGACGTGGCGGTCGGCCGGGTGCTCTGGACCAATTCCGACCTGCCGTGGCCGCACTATTTCGAGGATCTGTCCGGGATCGGCGGCAGCACCGGCCCGAAGTCACGCGCGATCCTGCTGGCCATCTGCGGCCAGGCCGGGATAGCGGCGGGCGGCGGCATCGGCCTGGTCTGCGACCGGCCAGAACTAGTCGCCCTGAACTGGTGAAGGACCGGTCTCAACCTCGCAGTTGCACCTCCGTGTCGTAGCCAATTGTGAGTAGTGTGCCATCCTGCAATAGTTAGGCAGTCTCACGCTCCCCGGGAAGCACAGCAGCAGGACAGGAGGCGGCGTGGCGACAGAGGACCTGGCCCACCGGGCCCGAGAGCTGCTCAGCATGAGCGGCGGGTCCGCCTCCCGGTCGCTGAACCAGCTGGTGGGCCTGGTCTCGCGGCAGGTCCCGGGCTGCTCCGGGGCCACCGCGGCCGTCTGGCATGACGCCGAGCCGGTGGTCCGGGCAGCCAGCCATCCCGATCTCGCCGAGCTGTTCGAGCTGCAGCTCACGTCCGGCTCCGCACCGTGGCTGGAGGCCCTGGCCGGCCTGGACTTCCCGGCCAGCACGGGTATGGCCAGCACGGGTATGGCCAGCACGGGCACGGTCAGCTGCCCGGACACCCTGGATGAGGAGCGCTGGCCGGGATTCGCGGCGGCCGCGCTGGCCCGTGGCGTGCGGTGCTGCGTCACGCTGGCCCAGCGGTCCGGGGACCGGGCCCTGACCCTGACCATGTTCGGTGCCAGGCCGCGCTCGCTCGATCCGGATCAGCTCCCGCTGGCGGAGTTGCTCGTCGCGTTCGGCGGCGCGGTCATGGGCAACGCGGCCGCGTACGACGGGGTGCAGCGGACGGTGCTGCGGCTGCGCGATTCCGTCGAGTCCGGGTCGCTGCTCGATCAGGCCCGGGGAGTGCTGATGAACGCGAGCGGCTGCACCGCGGACGAGGCCTGGCAGCAGATGCGGGCCAGGTCCGCGGCTCAGCACATCACGATGACCGAGGTGGCCCACCAGGTCATCGCGTCGGAGGGATCAAGTACCCAGGCTGCAGACGCACCGGAGGCCGGGGCGGGCTGAGCCCGTCCCGGCCTCCGGATCCCGCTCACGCCGCAGGGGGAATGCGGGCGCGCGAGGTCTGGGGATGGATTTACGCCGCAGCGGCCGTGGAGCGCTCGTAGATGGCCAGCGTCTCCTGGCCGATCCGGTCCCAGGAGTAACGCGCCCGGGCCCGGTCCACGGCGGCGATGCCGAAGCCCTCCAGCAGCATCGGGCTGGCCAGCAGGGTGCGGATTCGCTGGGCGATCAGCCCGGGGCGGCCGGGCGGGACCAGCAGGCCGGTGGTGCCGTCGATGATGGTGTCCAGGTGGCTGCCGATCGCCGAGGCCACGACCGGGGTGCCGCAGGCCATGGCCTCCAGCGCGACGGTCGCGAACGGCTCGCCTGTCGGGGCGTCCACCAGCAGGTCCGCGGAGCGGAGCAGCGCGGGCAGGTCGCCTTCGCTGACGCTGCCGTGGAAGATGACCCGGTCCCGCACGTTCAGCTCGCTGGCCAGCCGGAGCAGCGCCCGGTAGGCCTTGTCCCCGCGCAGCTTGCCGTGTTCCGGACCGCCCGCGATGACCAGTTCGGCCTCGGGGATGTCGGCCAGTGCGCGCACCGCGACGTCCACGCCCTGATTGGGGGCCAGGGGGGCCACGCACAGCAGCCGGGGCCGGTCGCTCCGCTGGGCCACCGGGCCCTCCGGGGAGAATTCCCCGGTGTCCACGCCACGCGGGATGAGCCGGACCGAGTCCCGCCGCACGCCCAGCCGGGCCAGGGTGGACATCTCGCTGGAGGAACTGGCCAGCACCGCGCGCACGCTGCGCGCGATGACCGACTCCAGGCGGAGCCGGGCCGCGCCTCCGCCTGCGGCGGCGCGGGCCCGGGTGGCCTGGGCCCGGGTCGGCTGCGCCACCGGGACCGGATCCGGGTCGCCGGCCTGCAGCGACAGGAAGGTCTGCACGACCGGCACACCCACGTCGCGGGCGCCGGCCAGCGCCGCGAGCCCGCTGCTCCAGAAGTACGCGTGCGCCACGTCAGGCGCGTTCCCCTGCCAGCGCCGGGCGAGGTACTGGCCGAACTCCGCGGCGTGCGGGGCCAGGCCCTCCGCCGGAAGCTCCTTGGCGGGGCCGGCGGGCACGTGCTCGACGGTGACGCCGGGCGCGGGCTCCGACTTCTGCGGCTGGTTCTCCGAGTCGCGGCGGGCGTACACGGTGACGTCGTGGTCCTGGTCGGCCAGCGCGGACACCAAGGATGCCAGCCGTCGGTCCTGCCTATCCGGTCCGGCCTCCGGGGTCTGGCCGAACGGGTTCCCCTGCAACGTGACCAGGGCAATTTTCATGGAAGGTGCCTCCTCTTTGCGGAGTCGCCCACGCGGGTACGCCACGAGTCGCCGAAGAGACAGTTAAGAGTGCAGGCTACGAAAGTCCAGGCTAAGCCGGGGAAATTTCCATGGCAAACACGCCTCTCCAGCCACGCCAGACGGCGTGGGGGCGTGCCTGCGTCGTAGACACTGAGAGCAATATAACCCGGAAACGGGTCAACGCCAAGCACGTCTGGCCGGCGACCCGCCGCGGAGTGTCTCAGCCGCAATACGGTGACGATCAGGCCGCCGCCGGGATCCGGCTACCGTGATCCCGGGTTAGCTTGGATCGTCAGCCGTCCGCTACCCCGGTCGTCGCGACCTAACCTCCGCGACACCTCGACTTACGTCCCTAACGACTCCCATCCTGCTCAGCCCCTGCCGGTCCCCGCCGCGATTGGACTTCCATGCCGCAACCTTCCGGGCCACTGGACCTCGACCTGGAGGTGGCCGCGCTCAAAGAGCGTTACGCCGGCCTCCGCCAGGCCGCCGGGCTCCCGGGAGCGGACGCCGGAGCCGTGCTCGAGGCGGCGTTCGCGGAGCTGGATGCAGCCGTGGACGTGCTCGGCGCGATGCGGGCCGGCCCCGCCTCCGGTCCGGCCCCGGCGGGCGGCCCGGGCCCGGAGGCGCTGCTCGCGGAGCGGCGGCTGCTGCGCGCCGTGTTCCAGGATGCGCCGGTGCCGATGTTCCTGCTCGGCCCGGACGCCACCGTGCAGCGGGTCAACGCCAGAGCCAGCGAGCTACTCGGCTCCGGGGCCGGCTACGCGGTCGGCAAGCTCTTCACCGCGTTCGTGGACCTGCCCTCCCGGGCCGCGGTGCAAAGCCAGCTCGCCGCGGTGGCCCGCACCGGCCGGACCCGGCGGATCCAGTGTCGGCTGCTCCGTGCTGAGGGACCGGCGGCGGCCGAGCTGACCGCCGGTCTGGCCCGGCTGCGCGGGGAGGCTGACCAGCTCGTGATGGTAGCCACGACGCCAACCGAGGCCGCCGGCCCGGACGCCGGCGCTGGCGGCGGTACCGGCACGGACATCGGTACCTCCACGGTGCCGGTAGCCGGCCCCGCAGCGGGTGCCGATAGCCCGGCCGGCCTGATGGAGGCGATGATCCACCGCTACGACCTGGTCACGTCCGCGACCAGGCTGTTCCTGGAGAACGCCACGTACAGCGAGTCGGTGACCCTGCAGCGCTGCGCCCGGCTGCTGGCCGGTGAGCTCGCCGCGTGGGTCATCGTGGACGTGGAGCGGCGGCAGCGGCTGCGCCGGCAGTTCGTCATGGGACCCGAGGACCAGCCCTCTGACCTGGCCAACGCGGTCGCCGAGGTGGACCCGGCGCCGGGCACGGCGTCCCGCCAGGTGCACGAGTCGGGCAGCTCGCTGCTGATCGCGCACGCGGAGGACGCCGGGATCCTGGGCGCCGGGCCGCAGGGAGTGCCGGTCATGATGATGCTGGATGCCACGTCCGTGCTCTGCGTGCCGCTGTCCGACGGAGAGCACATCTACGGCACGCTGACCCTGGCCCGCAACGCCAGCGAGGGCCACTTCGAGATGGCCGACCTCGGCGTGGTGGAAGAACTGGGGGAGCAGCTGGCCCTGGCGATCAAGGTGGACCGGATGTTCCGGCGGCACACCGAGATCGCGGACGCGCTCCAGTCGAGCCTCCTGCCGCGTGAGCTGCCCCAGATCCCGGGGGTGGAGATCGCGGCGGCCTACGTCGCGGCCACCGAGGGACTGGAAGTCGCCGGCGACTTCTACGACATCTACCGGACGCCTGGGGGGTGGGGGGTCGCGATCGGCGACGTCTGCGGGAAGGGTGAGGAGGCCGCGGCGGTCAGCGCGGCCGCCCGGCACGCCATCCGGGTTCTCGCGCACTGGTCCGCCGATCCGGCGGAGGTGCTGGCCAAGGCCAACGAGGTGATGCTGGCCGAGGAGTTCGGCGACCTGTTCGTGACCGCGAAGAACGCTCACCTGAGCTGGCGGGACCGACGGCTGCACGTGGTGCTGGGCAGTGCCGGTCATCCCGGCCCGGTGCTGGTCCGGCCCGATGGCCGGACGACGATCCTGGGCTCGGGCGGTCTGCCGCTGGGCCTGTTTCCCACCGCGCAGCCCGGGCGCGAGGAGATCGACCTGGAGCCGGGGGATGTGCTGTTCTTCTTCACCGACGGGGTGACCGAGGCGCGCAGCCCCGAGCTGACCTACTTCGAGGACCGGCTCACCGATGAGCTGGCTGAGCTGGCCGGGCAGCCGCCCCGCGACATCGTGGCCGGGCTGCAGTCGGTGGTGGTGGAGTTCTGCCGCAACGAGTTCCGCGACGACATGACCATGCTGGTTCTGCGGGTGGCCGAACCGCCGGACCAGTGAAGCCACACTGGCCCGGCGGCCCGGGTTCCTGGCGAGAGTGACCGGGAGGGGGACGGCAGCCCGCCTGCGACCCGGTGCTGTGCTCGGGTCGGCGGGACGCCGGCCAGCCACTACTCTTCCAGGTATTCCTCGATCGTCTCTGACGTGGAGTTGAGCGGGCTGCTGCTCGTGACCACCTGCTCCTCCTCCACCTCGGCTTTGCTCAGCTGGCGGCCGGGAAAGACTTCAGGCTCTGGCTCCAGGGCGCCGGCCTCCACCGCCGCCGCCTGTTCCGGGGTGAGCACGACGGTGCCGGGGGGCAGTGCGGTGACCGCGTCGGCCCCCCCGGCGGTGGCCAGGCCGTTGCTGGTCGCCGCCGCGCGACTGGCAGCGGGCCTGCGCACCACCATGCGCCGCCGCAGCCAGCCGTAGCCGCGCCGCGGGATGAACATGCCAGCCAGCCCGACCAGCATCAGCACCCAGCCGACGGCCTGCACGTTCAGCCAGCCCGGATGCCCGGTGATGGCGAAGGCGAGAATGGCGCCGATGGCCACCAGGGCCAGCCCCGGGGCGGTCTTCATGCCTGTCTCCTTGCTTCAGTTAACGATGCGCCGCTGGGGCGAGCAGGCGCGCTGTCGTCGTCAGTGTCCCGGCCGAACAGGCATTCCCGCAGATAGCGGAGGGCAGCCGCCTGGAGACGGGACACGTGCATCTGGGAGATGCCGAGCCGCTCGCCAATCTCCGCCTGAGTCAGGTTCCCGTAGAACCGCATCAGCAGGATCCGCCGCTCGCGCGACGGCAGCTCGTTCCAGTGTGCGCCGACCGCGTCCATGTCCACGGCCCGCTCCAGCTCGGGGTCATCGGCCCCGAGCAGGTCCGCGAGCTTGGCCGGTCCGTCCGCCTGGGTGAGCGGGGCGTCCAGTGAGGACGTGTGGAAGAACATGTCGGCCTGGCGGGCCTCCTGCAGTTCCTCATCGGTGACGCCCAGATGCCGGGCCAGCTCCGCGTCGGCGGGAGCATGGCCGAGTTCCTGGGCGAGGTCACCCGTGGCCTTCCGCATCTCGAGCAGCAGTTCCTGGGCCGAGCGCTTCACCCGGACTTGCCATCTCTTGTCACGGAAATGGCGCTTGATCTCGCCGCTGATGCACGGCTGGGCGTACGCGGCGAGGGCTCCGCCGAAAGCAGGGTCGAAATTGTTGATCGCCTTAAGCAGGCCGACGTATCCGACCTGCATCAGTTCCTCGACTGATTCGGGACTGTCCCGGTAACGCAGTACGCAGGACCGCACCAGGGCCTCGTAGCGGGTCACCAGGATCTCGCATGCCGCGCTGCGCACGGCAGTTCCGATCGGTTCAGATTTCACGAGCCCGAGAAGCTCGCTGTCGTCGCGGCTGAGCAGGTCCGCACGCGACCACGGCGGCGGCAGACCCAGATCTGCGCCTTCCCCGGACGGGCCAGGGAAGGGCTGAGCATCCACGCCAGCCGGGCGACGGCGAAGGGCCGTCTTCGTCATGATCACCTCCGGCGCCAGGGCTCCGGGGGGAAGCCTAGGCGACCCATTCGTGCCCCCTGAGCGGAAGATAAACATGCCGTCAGCCATTGATTCCGAGCTGTGATCCATTTGTGCCGCCCCTGCCGGCGGCTGCCCAGGTCAGCGCAGGTTCGGAGGGTTGTCACGTGCTGTGGCCGCGGCGGCATGTTCTGGAGGCCGCCGCTGTTGTACCGAGGTAACGGGCACAGTGATTCGGGGACTGAAAGTGACAGGAACGTGGCGGCGCGCGCACCGGCAGGAAGCCGGTGACGCTCCGCGGGTGATCGTGGTCGGGGCCGGGTTCGGGGGGCTGGCCGCAGTGGACGAGCTGGACCGGGCCGGAGCCCAGGTATTGCTCATCGATCGCAACGTGTACAGCACGTTCCAGCCTTTGCTGTACCAGGTGGCCACGGGCGGGCTGAACCCCGGCGACGTGTCCTACCCGGCCCGGGCGTTCACTCGCACGCATGGGGCCCGATTCCGGCTAGGCGAGGTCACCGGGGTGGACCCGGCGCGCCGCCGGGTCACGCTCGCGGACGGCGGCCACTTCGACTACGACTACCTGGTCCTCGCCACCGGGGTGTCCGCGGCCTACTACGGGGTGACCGGGGCCGTCGAGCACAGCCTTGGCCTGTACACCCGCCGCGACGCGGTGGACCTGCGTGATCACATCATGGCCCGGCTGGAACGGCTGGACATCGCCGGTCCCGGCAAGAGCGTCCACTTCACCGTGGTCGGCGGCGGCGCGACCGGCGTCGAGGTGGCCGGCGCCCTGGCCGAGCTGCGCAGCACCGCGCTGGACGCCGCGTTCCCCGAGGTAGACCTGGCGTCGGTGCACATCCGCCTGGTCGAGCAGGCGGACGCCCTGCTGCTGCCCTTCGAGCCGTCGCTGCGCGACTACGCGCGCGGCCAGCTGGAGGCCCGCGGCGTGGAGGTCCGGCTGAACACGGCCATCCAGGAGGTGCGCAGTGACCGCGTCATCCTGGCTGACGGGGAGGACCTGCCCAGCGAGGTCACCGTGTGGGCCGCGGGGGTGTCCGCTCCCGCCGTGGTGGCCGGCTGGCAGCTGCCCCAGGGCCGCGGCGGCCGCATTCTGACCAGACCAGACCTGCGCGTGCAGGGACAGGACCGGATCTTCGCCCTGGGTGACATCGCGCTGATCGAGGAGCAGCCCCTGCCGCAGCTGGCCCAGCCGGCGCTGCAGATGGGCCGGCACGCGGCCCGGCAGATCCGCCGGCTCACCGCCGGCCAGCCTGCCCTCGCGTTCGAGTACCACGACAAGGGCATCATGGCCACCATCGGGCGCCGGTCGGCCGTGGTGGAACTGCCACGCCGGATCAAGATCCGGGGCACGCTGGCCTGGCTGGCGTGGCTGGCCCTGCACCTGCTCACGCTGCTGGGCAACCGCAACCGCCTCTCCGCCATGCTTAACCTGTCCTGGCGCTACCTGACCTGGGGTCACGGCGGCGGTGTCATCGTCGGCGACGACCCGGCGCCGTTCATGGTGGACGGGCCGCTTCCGGTGGGCAGTGATCGTGGTCACGGGTCGGGCCCTTACCGGCCCTAGCTATCTGGCGGCTGCTTACTATGAAGCATGTCCCCAGCGACTGAGCGATCTGTGGGCCACGCGGGGATCCCCGCCGAAGAGGTGCTGTCGCAGCGGCTGGTGCTGCGCCGGGTACGCGCGGATGATGCCGTGGGCATCGCGCTGGCCGTGGGCGCCAGCCTGGACTACCTGAAACCCTGGATGGCCTGGGCCACCCGGGAAGCCGCCGAGCCGAGGACCCAGCTCATCCGGGTGGCCGAGGCCGACGAGCTGTGGGAGACCGGCACCGACTTCATCTACTCCATCCTGCTGCCGCCTGACCACACCGTCATCGGGGAGATCGGGCTGCACCTCCGGGTAGGGGAGGGCGGGATCGAGATCGGCTACTGGGTTGACGCCCGGTACGCCGGCCGTGGCCTGGGTACGCAGGCCGCCCGGATGCTGACCGAGGTGGCCCTCGCCGTGCCCGGCGTGACCAGGGCCGAGATCCACTGCGACGAGGCGAACCTGGCCAGCGCGGCCATCCCGCGCAAACTGGGTTACCGTCTCGACCGGATCGACCGGCACCAGCCGGAAGCGCCGGGAGAACTAGGCCGCCGGATGGTGTGGGTGACGGAGGCCCAGTGAGTACTGGGCGGGACTGGGTGGCCTGGCACGACGCCTACGACGACCCGCAGACGCCGCTCGCCCGGCGGCTCGTTGCCGTTCAGGCCCGGATCACCGAGGCCCTCGATCAGGCGCCGCCCGGGCCGTTGCGGGCAGTCAGCATCTGTGCGGGGCAGGGCCGCGACCTGATCGGCGTGCTCGCTGAGCATCCGCGCGGCCGTGACGTGACCGCGCGCCTGGTGGAACTCGATCCCCGTAATGCGGCCGTGGCCCGCCAGCTCGCCGCGGACGCCGGGCTGACGCAGGTCGAGGTGGTCACCGGGGACGCGGCGCAGACCGTCGCCTACGCGGGTCTGGTCCCGGCCACCCTGGTGCTGGCCTGCGGCGTGTTCGGCAACATCACGGACGAGGACGTGGCGCGGACCATCCGGTGCTGCGCCGGGCTGTGCGCCGCGGGCGGCACGGTGGTGTGGACGCGCGGGCGCCGTGAACCCGACCTGATCCCGCAGATCTGCCAGTGGTTCGCGGCGGAGGGCTTCGAGTTGCTGGGTGTGTCAGAGCCGGGGACGCGCTGGGGGGTCGGCGCGCACCTGTTCGCGGGGACACCCACACCGCTGCCAGTGGGTGAGCAGATGTTCACCTTCGTGGGTATGACGTGCTCAGGCGTGAGCCCAGCTAGTGCGCGAAGATCGGCGCCGGGTTCCGCGCCATCGTGAGCCGGCACTGCCGGGCCTTGACGATGAGTTCGCTGGCCGGAGCCCGGACCGTGGCCGCACAGCGATGGACAGCCGGGCCGCTGCCCCCGATGAGTAGGGCGCAGGCCACCGCGGCCAATGCCGCGGGAAAGAACAGGATCGCCTTCATCCGGTCCGACGGCCGAGGCACGCGCCGGCGGACGGGCTCCGTGCGCCGGGAGATCCAGCCGCCGAACCGGGCCAGCCTGGCCCGGACTTCCTCGATCCGGGGCATCTCCTCGTCCCAGGTGAGCCTCGTAAAGATGGAAAATATCGCGGCCAGGCGGGGATCTGAGTCCCTCAGCGTCCGGTCGATCCGGTTCAGCATCCGTCGCTGACTCACCGGCAGGCTCACGGCTTGTCTCCCATCTGGCTTTCGCCAGGTCCCCTTCCGCAGCCAGGCACTCCCGACCGATAGCGGTGCGGGGAAGCAGGCTTTGACTCAGGCTACCGGCCGCGTCCGGCCTTCCGCCGGGCACCCGCCTGGTCCGTAATCACTGCGTCAGATACTCGCTGCGCTCTGTATCCGGTGGTGCGGGAGTGGCCGGTGGTGCCGGTCCGGCGGCCGGACGAGGGGGCTCAGGCCATGTGCGGTTCCGGGGTGACCGTCCAGGACAGCCCGGATGGCGCGGTCCAGATCAAGGTGCCCGGCCTGGGCTGCCGCAGCTGCCAGGCGGTCGAGCCCTTCATCCGGTGATCGTGGCGGCATCCGCCGGAGATATTGCAGGGACAGGTGAGACCGCCCTGGTCGTAGGGGATTGTGTGATCGAGGTCGCATCGCGACGCCGGCCGACGGCAGATCGGGAACCCGCAGTCCTGGTCACGGACCTCAATCAGGTTCCGCATCCAGTCGGGGATCCGGTACCCGGGGACGGCATTGGCGTGGGTACACGGGACGTCGGGATCGCCGGCCGCATGACGGCTGTTACCACGGCCGGCCTCCCGGGCCGCTGCCGCGGCGGCCGTCAGGATGGCCTGCAGGGCGGCCACCAACTCAGCAGACGTGTCCGGTCCCGGGCTCGCGTGCTGTCCCCGTCCCGAGGTCACTCCAGCCCGCGTCGTGGGCGGCGGTTCGCCCAGGAGCACCACCGGCACGGTCACAGTGATCCGCCCCAGCACGCCAGGCCCCGGCGCACCAGGCCTGGGCGGGTGCTCTGATTTCCGGTACGTCCGGCCTGGCCAGCGGACCTGAGTCACTGCGATCACCTGACCCGCGGCGTCGGTCACGACGACCCGCCACACACACGTCGGATCGGCCGCCGCAGCCCGGGCGAGTTCCCGTGCCACTCCCGCCGTGATCGCGCCCATCCGAGTGAGCTGGCCCGGCTCGTCCCACCAGCCGGCGAGTGTCCGCCAGGGCACGCTGAGCTCGGGGCGCCGGATCTTCGTCTTCGCGGTGCCGGCTTCTGGCCGTGCGACCTCGTCCGGCGCTGGGATGGGCGGCCAGTGCCATGGCTGCTCATCGGGCGGGCCAGGCGGATGGCCTGAGCCGTCCCCGCCGTCCCCGGGTGCTGCATCTGCGTCGTCAGAGTTGCCGCTAGGCGGAATCTGACCGGAAAGATCACCGCCGGAGCCCTCATCGTGGGGCTCACTGCCGGAGCTCTCACCGTGGGGCTCACTGCCCGTGTCCTGGCCGTGAGGATCGTGGCTCGGGACTTCACCACGGGCGCCTCCGGAGACGTTCGTGTCACCGTCCCCGGGCCGGGTGTCGCCGGCCGGGGGTGTCCCGGGTGGGTCTGACTGCCCGGGGGAAGCCTGGTCGGGCGGCTGCGGGGAAGTGCCCAGCAGCAGGCCGATGAACACCTGCGCGCGTATCAGGTCGATGCCGCCACCGGCGCCGTTACCCTTCATCGCCTCGGCCAGGGCGCTGATGCGTGCCCAGGCGGCGGACGCCTGCGCAGCTGGGAGGAAGTGCCCGGAGAGGGCAGCCGTCCCGCTGTCCTCGCCGCTGAGTTCGACGCGGGCCTTCTTTTCCGCCTCAGCACGCCGCCGCTCTGCGGCAGCAGGGTCTACGGAAATGACCGCGCGCTGCAGGGAGGCACGAAGCTGGCCAGTGGTCTGCTGCCTCGCCCGGACGAGAACCTTCCGCTCCACCGCTCGGGCAAGGTCGTCGTCGAGCGGAGTGGTCCACATGTCGATGAGCTTCGCCCGGCTCAGGTCGATTGTTCCTTCGCTCAGCGCGGACCACGTCGCGGGCAGCCTGCGGGACATGCTGACCGCCAGGTTCATCCACCACTCAGCGGCGCATTGCGTCAGTGTGAGAGCGATGGCGACCTCGTTGGGTGCGAACTCCGCGGAAAGCTCCCGGGCCGGGTCCCGGTCCAGCTCAGGATCATCCATGACGCCCCGGCGGCGCCCGAGTTCGGCGACCGCGGCCAGTTCCTGCGCCTGGGCCCATGAGGTGAGCTTGCGCCAACCGGTGATGCTGTTGACCAGGCCCGCCTCGTCCATCTCGCGCGGTCGGGCCTGACCCAACCAGGTGGCCAGGGCAGGACCGGGCAGCGTGCGAACGTGGCCCGCTATCTCCGAAACCGGCATCGCCGGGCAGGCGGCCGCCTCGGCGGCACCCAACTCATCCTCGGCCAGCGGGTCTTCGTTTCCAGGGTCCCCGTCGACCGGAACCCGGGCTCCCGTGCGGGAGCGCCCAGGCGAATCCGGGCTCCCGGCAGGCTGATCTGGAGCAGCGTGAACCGCAGGAGCCTTATCTGGAGCAGCGTGAACCGCGGGAGCCTGGTCCGCGCCAGGGCGAGACCTGGCTAAGCGGGCGCCCCGGCCCCTGGCTGGCCGCTCAGGCTCACCCCACGCGGGCAGATCCTGGCCCGCCCGCGTGCGCTGCAGGCGATCACTGGCGGCCAGGAGCTCCTCCATCGCGATGTCACCGGCCCAGCAGATGCCCATGCCGGGGTCGGCCGATGTAACCGTGCTGCCGGGACGGAAATCCGGCGAGTCGGGCAACGGTTCTTTTCCCGCAGGTCCAGCTGACGTGGGACTCACCTCCCGGTCCGGGTGACGGCGAATCATGAGGGCTAGGGGTGCTGAGCCATACGAAAATAATATCGAACATCACGAGTCTGTGCCTAATATTCAGATATATATTCGATAACGCTTGGCGAAGTGTGACCGTAGGACACTCAGCGAAGTGCGGCCGAGGGTGAGCACCATGCCCAGGCGCAGCGCCCTCCTGCCTGGGGACACTCAGGGACGGAGGGCGCCCGATGCAGTGACGGCTCAGGTTCCGGCGGCTCCGGAAGCTGACCGACCGCGGGGGTCCCGAAGCTAGTGCCGTAGCAGGCAGCGTTCACCCTGCAGGTCGTGACGCGCGTCGGCTTTGCGGAGTCCTGACATAGTGGCGCACTATGCCGAACTTCGAGCTTGTGACCGCCGCGGACGTGCAGCTCATGCAGGGTCTGGCGCAGCGTGTCACCGCCACCCGCCTGGACCTGGTGAACAGCGAAGTGACGTTCGGCGAGCTGGCCTGGTCGCTCCGCCTCACCTGGTGTGGAAGAAAGGCCCAGCCCCACGCCACCAGATCCCCGGCAGAAAACCACAGCCGGCGCGGCCAGCTTGTGCCGTCGCTGGCGTGCCCCTTGCCCCAGTTCCGGGTCGGTGAAGGATGTAACCGGCGCCTATCTGGTGTATCAGGTCCATCCCGGCCACGCCGGCCTGGTTGACGAGGTGATCGACTGGTACGACAGTACGGCGGCGGACATCGAGCGTACGGTGAGGCCGAGCGCCGCGGCATCCTCGACGATCATGTGGCTCGACGAAGCGAACAAGACCGCTGAGTTCGAGCCGGTCGGGACGCATCCGGGCTACCGGCGTCTGGGGCTGGGCAC
>Ga0208589_1000448_pt1 | contig 19678 bp, 16 predicted proteins | sample NGESurshal092012_2_FD_184486 | JGI IMG/M metagenome (GOLD analysis project Ga0208589, IMG submission 184486) | Arctic peat soil microbial communities from Barrow, Alaska - NGEE Surface sample F53-2 shallow-092012 (SPAdes) | ecosystem: Environmental > Terrestrial > Soil > Wetlands > Peat ... | reverse complement strand
GGGCGTATCGGCCATTATGTATCAGGCCGCGATCGGCGGCGCAAGACCTAACATGCGCCGTACACTCGGATTTTCTTGCACGCGGCTGAAGAGTTACGTAAATTCATTGGGCCTTAAATTGTCGTATTATGACAAAGACAGAAAAACTTTTATGAGCTCAGGAATTCGCAATCGCGTGGACTTTTGAATGATTCTGGCCAATCGCCTTCCACCTTAACTTATCCGCGAGTTAGTGATTGTGAAGGAGTTAAAACCTGAAGCACCGCAGCAAGGCGGGTGAGATGCTCGCGATCGAGCGAAACCAGATCGCATCCATGTGCAATAGCCACTGCCGCATATACGGCGTCGGCTCCTCGCAATCCATGATCGGCGGCCAGGTATGACGCCTGGGCGGCGAGCAACGGATCGAGTGAAATCCATCGCACAAATGGGAGGGCTGCCAGCTTTTCCGACTACGCTCTCGCCAGCGCCGCGTCCTTGCGCGTCCGGCTGATCGCCGCAGACACCTCTGCACGAAGCAGCGTCGGCAGAATCAGAACTATGCCTGTCGCCACCACGTGATCAAGAAAGGCACGGCTGGAAGTGCTCTCCGCCTCGGTGGGTGAATCAGCATTGAGCCATACACTGGCGTCGACAGTCAGCATCAGGCTTATCGCCTCATGTCGCTGAGTGTTTGCGTGAGGGATTGGCCGTTAGACGTAGCGGCCAGGCGTTGCCCAACGCGCCGAAACTCAAGCCAGGCGTTGTCCGCACCGGATCGGTCGGAATTCCCGGCAAGCACCGCATCAGCCAGACGTGGGACCAGATATTGCAGCAGACGGACCTGATCCGTTGTCGCAAGCTCGTCCACCAATGTCTCAATTTCTTTAAGTGAAGCGGCCATATGTTGAATTATACGTCTGGTCCTATACGAGAATAGTGACAACGCATCCCTCTGACAAAGCATCCCTCACGCCGCATTCGGCAGCGCCGATCGCCGCCGCAGCCACGGCTCGACCTGCTCCGCCGTGACGGCCGGGCAGATGAGGTTGCCCTGCAGCATGTCGCAGCCGATGCGCTGGAGGAATTCGCGCTGGGCGGGCCGCTCGACGCCCTCGGCCACCGTTTTCAGATTCAGGCTTCGGGCGAGCGTGACGATCGCGGAGATGATCGCCTGGCCGTTGCCGTCGTTGGTGTCGATGTTGTGGATGAATGAATTGTCGATCTTCAGCGTGTCGAGCGTGAGACGCTGCAGGTAGGCCAGCGACGAATAGCCGGTGCCGAAGTCGTCGATGGAGACCTGCACGTTCATGGACTTGAGCAGGGAAAGTTTGTCGGCGGCGCTGCGCATGTTTTCCATGAGCAGGCTCTCCGTCAGTTCGATTTCCAGCCAGGGTTCGGGATTTCCAGCCGCATCCAACGCTCCGCGAATGGTCTGGATGAAATCGGGCTGACCGAACTGAATGGCCGAAACATTCACGGCGATACCGGTGAGCGGCAGCCCCGCATTCACCCACACGCGCTGCTGCCGTGCGGCTTCCTGCAACACCCAGGCGCCGATGGGCAGGATCAGGCCGGTGTCTTCGGCGATCGGAATAAATTTGGCCGGCGGGATCAGGCCGAGCGCCGGATGCTGCCAGCGGAGGAGGGCTTCGACACCCATGAGCAGACCGGCGCAATTCACCTTGGGCTGGAAGTGAAGGAAGAAACCGTCGTTTTCGATTGCGCGGCGGAGATCGTGCTCCATCTCCAGTCGGGCGATCACGCCTTCGCTCATCTCCGGGGCAAATGTTTTGGCGGTGTTCCGGCCGGCATCCTTGGCGCGATAGAGCGCGAGGTCGGCGTTCATCAGCAGATTTGACGCATCGCGGCCGTCGCCGGGGTAAACGGCGGCGCCGACGCTGATGCTGATAAAGACATCGCGGCCGCGCAGCGCGATGGGGGCCTGAAATTCGCGCACCAGCACATCGGCGACCGCCTGTGCGTCGGCCGGATTGCTGATCTCGGTCAGGATGGCGGCGAATTCGTCGCCGCCCATGCGGGCCAGCGCGTCGCTGGCCCGCAGGCGCGTGCGCAGGCGATGAGCAATTTGGCAGAGCAGCTCGTCGCCGGCCTGATGGCCAAACGTGTCGTTGATGTATTTGAAGCGGTCCACGTCCACAAGCAGAATGGCGGTGGCCTGTCCTGTGCGGGCGGAGTGCGTGAGGGCTTGTTCGAGCCGGTCGGCAAAAAGAATACGGTTGGGCAGGCGCGTGAGCGCGTCGTGGTGGGCCTGAAAGGTTAATTGGTCAGTCAGATCACGGTGTTCCAGAGCCACGCTGGACAGATCGCTGGCGAGTTGCAGCATCGCCGCGGCGGATTCGTTGGGGCGAGCTTCATCGCGCCGGTAAAGGACAAACGCCCCGCGCGGCTCGCGATGGCCGGAGCGAATGAGGGCCGCCCAGCAACTTTTCAGATCCTGCTCGGCAACCTTTGGCGCCAGTTCCTGCCAGGCCGGATCATTCAGCAGGTCGCACCAGAGAATGCGCTCGTCGGAGGCGTCGGCCAACTCCGAAAAACGATTCAGCAACTGGTACATCTGCCGCTCGATGGAGGCGGCCAGCGGCGCCGGAAGATGGGGAGCGCAATGATAAACCACGCCGGCGCGAAGCATGACGCTGGCGGCGACCGCGTTGGGTTCCTGTGTTTCCACGGCTTCGATCAGGCGGTGAAGGATTTCATTCAGCGGACGGCCCGCCGTGATCATCTCCAGCACATCGGCGCGAACCTGCTCGCGGAGTTCCATTTGCTTTCGCGCGCCGATATCCCGGGACGAGGCGTGAATCTCGATGACATCGCCGCTGCGCGGGTCGAGCAGGGTGCGACAGGTGGATTCCAGCCAGACATATTGCCCTTCGCTGCGCTGGAAGCGGAATTCGACGGCGCCGGTTACGCCGGGGGCGCGGGGCGTGGAATAGCAGGCGCGGACGGCGTTGATGTCCTCGGCATGGATGTAGTCAAAGAGGGATTTGCTTTGCAACTGGCGGGGCGTATAGCCGAGAATCGCGGCACAGGCCGGCGAGACATAGAGGCAGACCCCGTCGGGGGTGTGGCGGAAGATGACGTCGGAGGAGTTTTCCGCCAGAACGCGGAATCTCGCTTCGCTTTCCTGCAGGCTCTGCGCCTTTTGGGCGAGAAGATCCATCAGGCGTTTGGACTGAATGCTGGTGCGCACGCGGGCGCGCAGCTCCGCGGGATCGAACGGCTTGATGAGATAGTCGCTCGCGCCGAGTTCCAATCCGCGGAGCTTGTCCTCGGTGGCCGCGGCGCCGGTGAGGAAAATGATGGGGACATCCGCGGTGGCGGGATGGAGCTTGAGGCGCCGACAAACCTCAAAGCCGTTCATGCCGGGCAGGTCCACGTCGAGGAGAATAAGGTCTGGGCGCAGCATGGGCGCGAGATCGAGTGCCTGGTCTCCGTCGTATGAAGAAAAGAATTCAATCGGCTCGGAAGCCAGCCAGACCTTCACGAGTTCGTGAACATCGGCCAGATCGTCAATGATTAGAAGTTTGCCGTTGGACACGGGTCTCCTTTCCTTGCTCGTAACCGTTGATTCCGCGCATGAGGGCCACCAGTTCGTCAACGGCGACGCGAATGCGTTCCATATCGTTGCTGGCCTTGAGTACGGCTTCGGCATTGCCGGCTGACGTGGTGAGTGTGGGGAAACCATAGCCGCCGCCAACCCCCTTGAGTTGATGCGTCAGGCGGGCGAGTTCGGCGACATCCCCCGCGGCGAGGCGTTCGAGCAGGGCATCGACCCGCGCGGGCAGGCGGCCGACAAAGCCGGTGACCGCCTGCTTCATTGCCTGTGCGGCGGTATCCGCGGGAGACGCCGGCTTGGGTTCGGGAACTTTGGCGAGCGGCGCATTCACCTGAGCGATGACGGCGTGTGGAATGTATCCCCGGATCGTGCGCAGAAGGAGTTCCTTGTCGATGGGCTTGGTGAGGTAATCGGTGCAGCCGGCTTCGAGGCACTTGGCGCGGTCGCCGCTCATGGCATGGGCGGTGAGCGCGATGATCGGCAGTTGATGTCCGAGGCGGCGGAGTTCGCGCGTCGCGGTATAGCCGTCCATTTCCGGCATCTGCATATCCATAAGGATGACTTCAAAATGCTGGGCCTGGGCGAGTTCCATGGCGATGCGCCCGTTGTTGGCGACGACCACCTCCGCGCCGGCCATGGTGAGGTGCATGGTCAGGAGCTGCTGGTTGTCGATGCCGTCCTCGGCGAGGAGGATGCGTCCGCGAAGCGTAATTTCCTCCGCGTCCGGCGGAACAGTGCCGACGCCGAGCATGGATTCCGTGATGTTGTCGAGCATCTCAACGCCTTCGATGGAGCCGCCGTTCAGGGTAAGGGTGAAGGTGCTGCCGACGCCCTGCGCCGATTTGACTGTGAGATCACCGCCGAGATATTTGGCCAGCCGTTTGCTGATGACCAGCCCCAATCCGGTGCCGCCGTATTTGCGGGTCATGGATTCATCCGCCTGCACGAAAGGCTGGAACAGGCGTTCGATCTGATCGGCCGCGATGCCGATGCCCGAGTCGATGACGCGGAATTGCGCGACGCACGATTTGTCCTCCGGTTCAACAGATACCTTCAGGCTGACCTCGCCGCGATGCGTGAATTTGATGGCATTGCCGACCAGATTCATCAGCACCTGCTTGAGGCGAAGCGGATCGGTCTGAATGGCGGCGGGGATGGGACCGACAAATTCCGCATTAAGCGACACATGTTTGGCGACCGCGCGGGCGCGAAGCGTGGACGTGACATCCGCAACGATGCGCGCCACGTCGCAGGGGATTTTCTCGACGGTCATCTTCTCGGCCTCGATCTTGCTGATGTCGAGGATGTCGTTGATCAGGTCCATGAGGTGGCGTGCGTTGCGGCGCACGACTTGCAGGCAGTTGATGCGGTCAGACATGGTCTGCACAGGCGAGAGCATGAGGTCGGCGTAGCCGAGGATGGCGGTCATTGGGGTACGGATTTCGTGGCTCATGTTAGCCAGGAAGGCGGTCTTGGCTCGGCTGGCCTCCTCGGCGCGGACTTTGGCTTTTGTGAGTTCGGCGGTGCGACCCTCGACGAGATCCTCCAGATGGTCCTTGTGAACGATGAGTTCCTGGTCGCGTTGCTGAATCTGATCGAGCATGGCATTGAAGCAATCGACGAGCGCGCCAAGCTCATCGGCGCTGGTCTTCTCGGCGCGAACGGCGTAATTGCGATTGCTGGAAATACTCAAGGCCGTGCGGCTGAGATGCTGGATCGGGCCCAGGACGTAACGGCCAAGGCGATTGGATAAAAATAGCGCTACCACCATCGCGCCAAGCATCACCGTTCCAAAAACCGTCAGGTAGCTGTCAGCGCGCTGGCGGAGCAAGGCGGTGTCTTCCTGAAGATACACCGTTCCGATAACCTGACCGTTGAGACGAACGGGAACGAAAACATCCAGGGAATCGCTGCCGAACCGCAGGCCGTCCTTGGGGAATTCTTCGACGCTGTTTGGAATCGGGACGGCAGCGCCTCGGAAATAGGTCGCAAATCGTTTCGCGCGGCGATCGTACAATGCCGCGGCGACAACATGCGGCTCGACGCGAAGAGTAGCCAGGGTTTGGGTCGCGTCGTTGACATCGGAGAAGGAGAGGGCCGCCGTGGCGTTGCCGGCGACCATTTCAGCGTTGGTCTGGGCATCGTTGGCCATGCCCTGAACGAACTGGTGGTAATCGTAAACGGCGAGCGTGCCGCAGGCGGCGAAGAGCGCTGTGGCGGTGGAGGCGATGCTCATGGCCAGCAGCTTCGACTTCAGTGTTTTCAAGGTGAACATCTCTGAATCTCCTGTACCTATCGTTTCCAAATGCGCGCCAACTTCATAAGCTTGGCGCTGACTTTCAGTCGGGCCGCATCAATCACATCAGGATCAATTTCAAATCGGACCTTGCCGTCCTCGATGTAGAACCGCATCCCGCCGCCGGCTGGCGAGAAACGGTCGCTTTCGCCGACGGTGAGAACCGGATGGTTGTGGGTCTTGTCCATGATCTGCGACAGTGAATCGTCCATCTCCGCGGGGACAAACAGCAGGTGACACGGCCCGATCTGATCGGCGGAAGCGAAATGTTTGACGGTGATGGGCCGACCGCCGGCGGATTTTCCCTCCATCGCGCGGTCCATCGCCCCCTTGAAGGGATCGTTTCCCACGATGGCGACAATGAACGGGGCGTCGGCGGAGGTGAATGCGTCGGCTGGCCAGGTGATGAATTGCGTGAAATTGTAAATGAAAGCGGCCTTTACCGCGTACTCCGGCGCAGGCTCCTGCCCGCGGCAGACGTCGGCGGTGAAGCCGAACGCCAGCACCAGACCGATTAAGGCGGCCGAGCAGTTTCCTGGTCTTTGAAAGGCAACGATCATTAACAATCCCAGAGTCGCGGTGATTTGTCCGCGACTCAAACAAAAGGACAACTCCTCAATACGAAAGTTCACATTCGACAAAGTACCTTCGTTCGGCCTGTGAGTTTTGAACCAGCGAATTGAAATTGCCGGACTCCGAATGCCGGTTCTGAAGCAGGTTGCGCACGCCGGTCGTCGCGGTCATGTGATCACCCGGCCGCCAGACCACATTCGCGTCGGCCCGGACAAATGATGGAACCTTCTGAGAATCCTGAGGCGGCAGGTTGATTGTCGGCAGCGCGTCCTCGTAATAGGCGGAGGCGTTGAATCCGAGATTCTTGGTAATCTCCAGGTACGAGTGAAGCTGAAATTGATTGCGCGGAGTGCTGCCTTCGGAGTATGAGATCTGCGCCTGCGGCACCATCGGTCCCAGGAGTCCCTGGCGGGAGGTGACGACGCGCAGATAAGAATAGCTGGCGGCGAGTCGCCAGGCGTCGGTCGCCTGCCAGTTGGCGGAGATTTCCGTTCCGTAAGTGTGCGCCGATAAATCATTGTTATAGCTCACGCCGTAGGGAATGAAGTTCGGAGTGAGCAGCGGCGTGTAGCTGATTAAATCACGATAGGAGTTGTAAAAGCCGGTCCAGTCAACGGTAAATGTTTTGCTGGGCTGGACTTTGTAGCCAAGTTCGTAGCTGATGAGTTGTTCGGAGCTGACGTCGCCGTGCGTGGAGTCAAAACCGCCGATATCGAGGGTCGTGTCCTGAAATAGCGATGGTTGGCGCAGAGAGCGGGAAACCGCGGCCCAGACGGAATTGCGGTCATCGGGCGTCCAGAGGAGACGCGTGCCTGGCTGAACCTCAAATTTCGTGAGACGGGTGTATTCGAGCTTTGTTCCGAGATACCACTGGAGGGTATTGGGCAGGAGCGTGATCTGATCCTGCACGAAGCCGCTATACAGGTAATCAGACCAGTGGCTCGGCGTAAACTCATTGGGGAAGAATTCGCCATAGAGCAGTTCAGTGTCGCGTGCGCCCAGACCCCAGGTCAATTCCTGGTTTTCGCCCAGCGGCAGGCGATTCTGGAAATCAATGTCGAAGGAATCTTCCTGGGTGTTGGCAGGAAAATCGCCGGCCTGGTTGCGGTCGTAATAAGCCTGGAGGGTCGTGGAAGCGCGATCGGAATCGGTGTGGGTCCAGCGACCCAGAATGTTTTCGCCATTTTCATCGTCGGAGCGCGGGTCGGCAGTGACGAGCACGTTGGTGACGTCATCAAGCTGTTGATAGTGGGCGTCGCCTTGCAGAGTGAGCGTGTCTTTCGGCGAGGCAAATCGGTCGATGCGGAAGCCGCCCTGGTAGCTGCTCCATTCGTCGTGGGAGGGCGTGTTGTCAGTGTTTTTTCCGGAATCGGCATATCCGACTTTGCTGTAAACGCGATAGTAAGTGTTGTCGTCGATCTTGCCGCCGTAGCGAACGGATTGCTCGGCCTGCTCGGTGCTGAGCTGTGAATCGACCAGCAGGCCTTGCGTCTGGTCGGCGGATTTGGTGGTGATATTGACCACGCCGTTGACGGCGTTGGATCCCCAGACGGTGGCGCCCGGCCCGCGAATGACTTCGATGCGGTCGAGGTCGGCGAGGGGGTAATCGATGGCGTTCCAGCGCACGCCGCCGAAGACGAGCGTGTAGACGGAACGGCCGTCCATCAGGACGAGAAGATCATCGGCGAAGAGGCCGTTGAAGCCGCGGCTGGTGATTGCCCAGCGATTGGCGTTGACCTGCTGCACATCCATGCCGGGGGCTAGACGGAGCAGCTCAGGGATGCTGTTCAGGCCGGAATCGCGGATATCGTCCGGGCGAATCACGGTGATGGCGGCGGGAGCCTCGGAGAGTTTTTGGGCGTGAAGGGAAACGGAAGTGACCTGAACATTCATCAGGTCTTCGAGGCTGAGGCTCGTGAGGTCGGCGCTGGGAGCGGACGGCTGGGTAGCCGCAGATTGCGCATCGGTGATTGCGCCGAGGCACAGCGTCGTCAGAAATGACGCTGCGACAAAGGCGACCGCCCGATTGGATGCCATAAGACGCTCCCGAGAAATGAAATGACGCGGCCGGAATATCGGTGGATTGCCCCAAAAGGGTTGGATCATTCCGGCTTTCACGTTTATTCCGCCACTATTGCATCGGCGGTGATCTATGTAAGGTTTAGGCTGCCCAAGTTTATGGCAGCCGTCCGATATTGAACCGCGCCAAAATTATTTGCATTCGGCGTGAAGTCAGTGGCGTTTGCGGCCGAAGCGTTCGCTAGCCACGCGCATTTTTCTGGCGGTTTTTAGCAATAGACGCGGGTAGATTTCGGGCTGGATTGGCGGCCGGTCAGCGTGAGGACGATAGCGGCGCAGCAGTATTTGAATGTAAGTAATTCGAGTGGACTTCGGTACGAATCAGTGCAGCGGCAATTTCCTCGCCGCGGACAGAAAATTCTCGTAGTTGGCCTTCACTTCCGGCAGAGAGTCGCCGCCGAATTTCTCCAGAAATGCCCGGGCCACTTCAAACGCAATCACATTTTCCATGATGACCGACGCCGCGCTGATTGCGGAAACATCGGAGCGTTCCCAGCCGGCTTCCTCCGGCTGTTTGGTGTTGAGGTCGATGCTACGCAGCGGCTTGCCGAGCGTGCTGATCGGCTTCATGGCGCCGCGCACGACGAGGGGCTGGCCGTTGGTCATACCGCCCTCGATGCCGCCGGCGTTGTTGGTGGCGCGGACGAAGCCGAGCGAGGACGCTTGCTGTAGTGTGGCGTCATAGGCGATTTCGTCATGAACCTGGCTGCCGGGTCGGCGCGTGGCTTCAAAGCCGAGGCCGAACTCAACGCCCTTGAAAGCCTGAATTGCCACGACGGCGGCGGCGAGCCGTGAATCGAGGCGACCGTCCCAGGTCATGCATGAGCCGATGCCCATGGGCAGGCCGAACACATGAGCCTCGACCACACCGCCGGCGGTGTCCTTCGCGGTCTTCTGCTGGTTGATGAAGTCGCGCATCAATTCACCGGCAGCGGGGTCGGGACAGTAGACATCGGATTCATCGCGGGCTTTGAGAAGATCGCGCCAGTTACCGGGCGTAACGGCAAACGAACCGACCGCGGCGCCTACGGAGCGAACGAAGCCGAATACCTCGATCCCGAACTCGCGCAGAAAGCAGCGCGATAGCGCCCCGGCCGCCACGCGCGCGGTGGTTTCACGGGCGCTGGCGCGCTCGAGGGTTTCGCGGCAGTCGGTGGTGAGCCATTTCACGCTGCCGGCCAGGTCCGCATGACCCGGCCGAGGACGATGCAGCGGCGGCGTCGCGGTCAGGTCGTCGATGCGGGAATCCTTGTTGGGGATGAGCATGGCGATGGGCGAGCCGATGGTGCGGCCCAGGCGAACGCCGCTGAGGAATTGAGCTTGATCGACTTCGATTTTCTGCCGACCGCCGCGGCCGTAGCCCCCCTGGCGGCGGCGGAGTTCGCCGTCGATGAAAGCGATGTCGATGGGTACGCCGGCGGGGAGGCCTTCGACGAGGCTGATGAGAGCCTTGCCATGAGATTCGCCGGCGGTGCGGTAAGTGAGGGTGGGCATTTGAAGTGCGTTTGGAAACGTCGAGACGCGAATGTTATGCGCCGAGCTTCAATTCAAGCTGCCGGGCCAACTCGGACAGCTTTTCGTTTGTCCCGGGCACGCTTCTTCGGGCAGCTTCAAACAATTCCTCAAACTTTTCGAAGTGACTGCCGTCTTCTTCGTCAACGTCGAAACCGTCTATGTATTCGCCTCGTGAGTCGAGGGTCTTAAAGGAATAGGCTTGCGAAAACGTGGAGTGGTAGGCACCGGGCAGGCTTTTTTGACTAATGCGAGCGGGAGGCTTGGCTCTCACGGGCAATTTCTCAATCTGGACAGAGAATTCATCAAGCGTGAGATAAAATGAATTCTCCGCCACACCGGCTTTCCAAGAGACGGCGTGGTTTTCGGTAGCCTTATAAACCAACTCGAAGATTTTCAGAAGATTCGCGGTGATGGACATCTCAGTGCTCCGGTTTCGGCTCTATTCGCGCTGCGGCCTTGGCCGCCATGGCACTCAATTGCTGGTAAACATTGAACATGGTCTTCTGACATCGTGCGACCTTGGACGTACTCGTTTGGGCATCGCGAGACGACGCCGAAATCAACTCGTGAACTTCGACGACGGCGGTAATGAGGTCTTGCCAACCTTCCTTGTTGGGCATTGCTTCTGTTCGAGACGACTCTCGTGCACGAGCGAGCCCGCTTCGAAGGTCAAGAAGGCGAAGTTTTGCTGAGCCGAGATCATCATATTCGATTGCCTGGATTATATCCCGCGCCCACCGCTCAAGTTCAGAAAAATTTACCAGAGCAGCCAGCCTATGGAAACCGCTCACTGTTAGTCGCGCTGACTCACGTGCGGCGTCCGCAGCTCGACGTGTCTTGTATAACTGCCAGATCGTAATTCCAAAACCAACAACAGCGACAACAAGGCTTGCTAAATTGTAGTACCAATTCCCCTCAAAAAACGAGGGACTCATCGCAAGTCCGAAGTCATTGAGGGCGAGTTCTGAAATCATGTTTAAATTCACTTATATCAGATGTGGCTGCGGTCGAGAAGAACATTTGGCCTGGCGCGACTTCAGTTGCCAGCCGGCCACTTCTGCCCCGTCAGCATCTCATACGCCTGCGCGTATCGCTTTCGCGTCCCCTCGACCACATCCTGGGGCAGCGCCGGCGCCGGTGGGTTTTTGTTCCAAGTCTGCTTTTCGAGGTAATTCCGCACATACTGTTTATCGAAGCTGGGCTGGTCCTTGCCGGGGGCGTACTGATCGGCGGGCCAGAAGCGGCTGCTGTCGGGGGTGAGCACCTCGTCGATCAGAATGATCGAGCCATCGGGCATTTCGCCGAATTCAAATTTCGTGTCCGCTAGGATCACGCCGCGCGGCAGCGCATGGGCGGCGGCTTTGGAATAGAGCGAGAGAGTGCGGCTCTTCAATTCAGTCGCCAGTGATGCGCCAATGCGCCGGCTCATTTCGGCGAAGTCAATATTCATATCATGGCCGCTCTCTTCCTTCGTCGCCGGCGTGAAGATCGGTTCGGGAAGTTTGTCGCACTGGCGCAAGCCCGGCGGCAGCTTGATGCCGCAGACCGTTTGCGAGGCCTGGTATTCCTTCCAGCCCGAACCGGCCAGATACCCGCGGGCGACGCATTCGATCGGAACAACGGTTGCCTTCTTCACGAGCATCGAGCGGCCGCGCAGTTGAGCGGCGTACTCGCGCAGATTGGCCGGATAATCATTCACTTCCGTGGCTAGCAAATGATTGGGAAATTGGGCCGTGAAGAGCGTGAACCAGAACAGACTTAGGCCGGTGAGGATTTGGCCCTTTTCGGGAATGCCATTGGGCATCACGCAGTCGAAGGCGCTGATGCGGTCGGTGGCGACGATCAGGAGTTTGTCGCCGAGATCGTAGACATCACGCACCTTGCCGCGGCGCACCGGAAAGGGGAGGTTGCTTTGAAGAAGCGGTTGATTCATGGCGGCGAGAATACTGGGAGAGCGGGAATTTTCAAAGTTCTCGAACTGTATTCTCCGCGAATATAGAGTGGATACTTATATCGCTATGCGGTATAATGGAGTCAATGCCGATCAGGAGTTTCAGGGATCCGGGCACACACGATATTGCCCATGAAGTGCCGGCGAAATTCGCCAGGCGAAAACTTCCGCCCTTTTTGCATTCAGCGGCCTATCGCAAAATGGTCTTTCTGGATAATGCGCATTCGCTCGAGGACATGAGTAATTGGAAAGGTTTGCGATTGGAAAAACTCAAGGGTGATCGCAAGGAGCAATTCAGCATCCGTATTAACGATCGCTACCGGGTATGTTTCCGCTGGAATGGTGTTGATGCGTTGGATGTGGAAATTGTGGATTATCATTGAGGTGGATCGACCATGATTAAAAGCCAAATTCATCCCGGTGACTTCTTAAGAGAAGAATTGGCCGATCGCGGCATTTCCCAATCACGGCTGGCCGCGCATATCGGTGTCAAGCCGGGCGTGGTCAATCTCATCTGCAACGGTCACCGGGGAATCTCGGCGGAAATGGCAAAGAAACTGGCCGCGGCGATGGGAACCAGTGCCGAACTATGGATGAATCTTCAGCGCAGCTATGACTTGAGCCATGCAGCAGAGCCGGACTTTGGGAAGCTGCGCGCGTGAACATTTGAATCCCCCGTGTAAACAAAAGCGGTAAACAGCCATTGGCCATATGGGCGAGTTATTCCAGGTTCGCCGGATTTTCCGGGCGGCTTTGGTTGGATAGGATGGCGGGAATGAATTCAGCCTCCGCAGATCGTCGCCCGGTTAACCGACTCGCACACGAGACCAGCCCGTACCTCCAGCAGCACGCGCACAATCCGGTGGAATGGTATGCGTGGGGACCGGAGGCTTTCGCGGCCGCACGAGAACAGAACAAGCCGATTTTTCTTTCAGTGGGATACAGCACCTGCTACTGGTGTCATGTGATGGAACGGCAATCGTTTGAGAATGAGGCCATCGCCGCTGAAATGAACCGGCGATTGATATGTATTAAGGTGGATCGAGAAGAACGGCCCGATGTGGATCAGCTTTACATGGGGGCGGTGCAGATGCTCACGGGGCAGGGGGGCTGGCCGATGAGCGTGTTTCTGACGCCGGATTTGAGGCCGTTTTATGGCGGGACGTATTTTCCGCCGGCCGACATGCACGGCCGCGTCGGATTTCCGCGTTTGATAGCGGCTATCGACGACGCGTGGCAAAACCGGCGCGCGGAGTTGGAACAATCGGCGGATCAGTTGGTGGCGGCATTGCGCCGCATGGCCATGCCGCGCGAATCCGGCTCGCGCGAATCAGGGGGGCAGGGGCGCGCGATCGATCTTCCCTACATCAACGAAATGCTTGAGCGATCGACCTCGGACTATGACCCGGCGGATGGCGGGTTTGGGTCGGCTCCGAAATTTCCGCGCGAGACACTCCTGGAATTGATTTTGACGGCGCATAAAAGCCTGCCCGACCTGCCGCGCATGAGCCAGCTCTTATATACATTGGATGCGATGAAAGCCGGTGGAATGCGCGATCATCTCGGCGGGGCGTTTCATCGGTATAGCACCGATGCACAATGGCTCGTGCCGCATTTTGAGATCATGCTTTATGACAATGCGATGCTGACGTGGGTTTACGCCGAAGCATTCGCGCAGACAGGCCGGCGGGAATACGCGGCGGTGGCGCGGGGAATTGTGGATTTTATTCTGCTGGAAATGACCGATCCATCCGGGGCGTTTTACACCGCCATTGACGCCGAGGTCGATGCGAAGGAAGGCGAGAGTTATCTCTGGACGCCCGAAGAGATCGACGACGTATTGGGCAAAAACGGGGAACTGTTTAATGAAATATACGGCCTGGAACTTGGCCCCAATTTCGCCGATCCGCATCACGGCGGAGGCGCGCCCGACAAAAACATTCTCTTTCTGCCCAAGGCGATTAACGAGGAGATGGATGCGAAGATGGCGCCGTTGCGGCGCAAGCTCTATGAGCGACGGCGGCAGCGAAAACAGCCGATGCTGGATACAAAAATCCTGACGGGCTGGAATGCCCTGATGCTCCGGGGATTGGCTCATGCGGGGCGCGTGCTGAATGAGCCGCGCTATCTGACGGCTGCGCGGAAGGCTGCGGATTTTCTGTTGACCGCCCATCGGTCGGTCGATGGCGGACTGCATCGGGTCAGCCGCGACGGACGAGCCAAGGGAGAGGGGTTTCTCGATGATTACGCATTCATGGCTCAGGCGTTGCTCTCGCTTGATCGCAAAGAGGAAGCGGAGCAAATCGTGCGGCAGATGTGCGAGCGGTTTGAGGATACTGAAGGGGGCGGGTTTTATTTTACAGCGGCAGATGCGAGCGATCTGATCGTCCGGCAGAAGACGGGGTCGGATTCGCCGCTACCGAGCGGGAACGCCGTGGCGGCGCGGGTGTGCCTGGCGCTGGGGCGCGAGGATTTGGCGCGCGCCACGATCTCGGCGTTTGCCGCACAGATCGACGCGGCAGGCGAGGGAATGAGTGCGATGATCCTGGCGGCGCTGGAGGCGATTCAAAGCGGCGGGCCGGTTGTGCCGGGAGCCGTGAGCAGCGCGGGGCCTGCCGGGCCGAGTGGGCCGGTGAGATTGTCGGGCCGCCGGATCAAGACGGATATTTTGGAAATAACGGTTTCCATTGCGGCGGGATTTCATATCAACGCCAGCGAGGCCGGCGCTGGATTAACGCCGACGCGTTTGTCCGTGGGCGGAGACGAAGCGGCATGGGTGGCGGGGATTGAATATCCGGCTGCGGGAATGTTCAACGCGGAATTCGCGGATCAGCCCATCCCCATCTATGATGGCGAAGTGAAAATCATGGTGCGATTCAACCAGCCGCTTGAGACCAGGCCGGTCACCATTTACTTGCAATGCCAGGCGTGCGATGAACGCGCGTGCCTGGCGGCCCAAACATTGAAATGGGTGGTTTGATGATTGTAACGAGCACGCAGACGAACATTTCCGTTGTCGCCAAGGCCCCGGCCGATTGGAAAACGGTAGTGGTTTTTGTGACCCAGGGAGCGAAGGCCGCCGACGGCGCATCGGCGGCGGCCGCGGCGGGAATGGATGCGGCAACCGCCGCCGCCCGGCTGCTCAGCGCCGGCGCATCGAAGGGCAAGGCGCGCGAAATTGTTTTTGATCTGCTGGAGAATCAGGGCAACATCCGGCGCGTTTATGTCGCCGGAATCGGCAAAGATGAAAAGCTGACGACTGAAAATCTGCGCCAGAGCGCGGCGGCGGTCGCCAAAGCGCTGGCCAGGCATCAGGTGAATGATGCCACGATTATTCTGCCGGGATTGAAGGCGATCTCGCCGGCACAGGTGGCCGATGCGCTGGTCAGCGGGCTGATGCTGGTCGGGTTCGATTATCAGGAATGCAAAGGAACGGCCGCGAAGAAAGGCGACGAAGAGTTTAAGCGAGCCTTGAATGTGAAGCTGGTCGCGGCGGATGATTTGAAATTGGTCGAGGCGGCGGCGCGAACGTCGCGGATTGTGGCCGATGCGCAGAACTTCTGCCGGACCATCGCCAACCGGCCGGGAAATGTGGTTTACCCGGCGGCGCTGGCAAAAATCGCCGTGGATATGGCGCGGCAGACAAAATTGAAATGCACGATCTTCGACGAGAAAAAGCTGGCCAAACTGAAGATGGGCGGAATTCTCGCCGTCGGCAATGGCAGCATCGCCACGCCGCCGCGATTGATCGTGCTTGAACACAAGCCCACGAAGGCACACGGCAAGCCGTTGCTGCTGGTGGGCAAGGCCGTCACATTTGACACCGGCGGCATCTCCATCAAGCCCGCCGACAAAATGGGGAAAATGATTTACGACAAGTGCGGCGGCGTCACCGTGCTCGGCCTGATGTATGCGGCGGCGGAATTGAAATTGCCGCTGCACATTGTCGGAGTGATTCCCAGCGCCGAGAATGCCGTCAGCTCGCGCGCGTATCGGCCGGGTGATGTGATCACCATGTACAACGGCGTGACCGTGGAAGTGACGAACACCGACGCGGAAGGCCGCCTGATTCTCGGCGACGCTCTCGCGTGGGGCATCGAACAATACCAACCGGCGGCGGTCATCGACCTGGCAACGCTCACCGGCGGCGTGATCGTGGCGCTGGGCCGACAGATTGCGGGGATGATGTGCAATAATGATGCGCTGTCGGCCGAGATTCTCGGCTCGGCTGACAACGCCGGCGAGAAGTTGTGGCGTCTGCCGCTTTGGGAAGAGCAGCGCGAACAGATCAAGAGCGATCTGGCGGATATCATGAACAGCGCCGGCCGCGAGGCGCACCCGCTCCAAGGCGGAGCGTTTTTGAGTCATTTTGTTCCCGATGACGGCTCGGTGCCTTGGGCGCACCTGGATATCGCGGGAGTCGCCGATACGGAGAAGGATTTGCCCTATTATGTGAAAGGGGCGACCGGATGGGGCGTGCGGACGCTGGTGAACTGGATGACGGCGCGGAGCCTGTCAAAACCAGTTACGGCGCGATAAGTTGGCGAATGACTCATGATGCTCAGCGCAGAAGAAAAAGATCAGATCAAGCGAGATGTGGCGACGTGTTTGCGCGCAGAGCCAGAGGTGCGCAAGATCATGGTGTTCGGGTCGTTTTTGAGCCGGCCTGATCCAAACGACCTCGATGTCGCGATTTTTCAGGATACTGATGAAACTTACCTGCCGCTGGCGCTGAAATATCGCAAGCTGCTTCGTCCGGTGGCGAATCGAATTCCACTGGACGTGATTCCGATTCGCGCGGGAGTCGCCGGCGGGCAATTCCTAAGAGAGATCCAAAAGGGCGAGGTTATCTATGAGCGATAGCCGCGACGTTGGAGTCTGGCTGCGTAACGCCCAGGAAAACCCGCAAGTTGCAGATTTGGCATTTGGCGCCGGGCTTTTCAATCCATGCCTGTACAATGTTCAGCAGGCGGTCGAGAAAGCGTTGAAAGCGGTCATTGTCAGCCGTGACCAAGACGTGATTCGAACCCATCGAATCGTGGAATTGTCTGACCAATTGCGGACCATGGGAATTTCCACTGGACTCACTGACGAAGAAATCGAGCTATTGGATTCCATTTTCAGACCTACCCGGTATCCTCCCGACTCTGCTTTGCCCGAGTCAATGCCGGACAAGGATACGTCCATGCAATTTCTGGAGATCGCTCGACGCGTGTTGGCTTGGGCACGCCATAGCCTGAATTTGGAATGATCCCTAAAATGGCAACACAAGGCTTTTATCAAGGAAAATTATGCAACCGTTGATCGGCCTCCTGGCCATGTTCTCCGTCCTTATCCCTGCCAAGGTCTGGTTCTCGCCGGATCAGGCGTTGAATGTCGCCGTTAAATCGGACAGTGCCATCACGCTTGTACTGACCGACTTCAACGGCAAGCAACTCGGCAAGGCGCCGGCAACCGGGACGGTTGATCTCAAGCAACTCTTCGGTGAGCTGAAGAATCCCGGCACCTACATCGTTTACGCGGGGACGCCGACGGATTTTGCGGGAACGCCGCTGGTCGTGGAGGTGAAGGAGGACGGCCGGCCGGGAGTGCCGCCGGGGCCGATGGTTTACAAGATCGAGCCGCTGCAATTCGCGGAGATGACCACGGACATGGGCAAGCTCACCTGCGCGTTTTACTACGACGTGGCGCCCAATGCCGTTGATAGTTTTCTCTCGCTCGCCGACGGCGGCTATTACGACGGTTTGATTTTTCACCGGATCGTGCCGGGATTTGTGATCCAGGGGGGCGATCCGCGCGGCGACGGCACCGGCGGGCCGGGTTACTCGGTCGTGCATGAATTCAACGCCCGGCCGCATTCACCAGGCGTGCTGAGCATGGCACGCGGACAAGACCCTGATTCAGCGGGCAGCCAGTTTTTCGTCTGCCTTGATTACAACCAGACGCAGCAACTCGACGGCAAGTACACCGCGTTCGGCAAGGTGGTGGATGGGATGGATGTGGTGAAGCAGATCGCCGCCGTTCCGCTGGCTGATCAGCAGAGCGGCCGGCCGGCCAAGCCGCCGGTGATTCAGAAGCTGCAAGTCATTTCGGTGACCAAGGACCACAACCCCTATCCGGCGCTTCTGGGCGGCGCAAAATAAGAAACATCAGTGCTTTGATCCGATCATGAGGGAGACCGAATCGCCCGAATCGCCGCCGATGACGGCGTCGGAGGCGCCGGCGAGGATGCTGTCGTGGCCGGCGTCACCACTGAGCGAATCGGCGATCAGCGGATTGGTCGAGCCGACGAGCGTGTCATTCTCGGTTCCGCCGGAGAGAGAATCGTGGCCGCTGCCGGCGACGAGGGAGTCGTTTCCGGTTCCGCCAAGCAGGGTGTTATTGCCCGCCCCGCCGGCGAGGGTGTCATTTCCCGCTCCGCCATTGAGAAGATTTGAGCCAGACCCGCCTTTGAGGGAGTCATCGCCCGCGCCGCCGGAGAGAGTGTTGTTGCCGCCCTGACCGGCGCGGAGGGTGTCGTTGCCGCCATTTCCATCGAGCATGCTGTTTCCGATGCCGCCAAGAACGCTGTCGCCGCCGCCGCCGCCCATGAGGGTGTCGTTACCGGTACCGGCGAGGAGGGTGTCGCCGCCGATATCGCCGAAGATGCTGTCATTGCCGGCTCCGCCGTGGATGGAATCGCGGCCGGCTCCGCCGTCGAGGGTGTCGGAGGCGCTGTTGGAGGCGACGATGGTGTCGTTGCCAAGCCCCCCCATGACGTTGGCGGCGGGCACGCCGGCGCCGAGGGTCATGCTGTCATCGCCGTCTCCAAGATCAACGTTGATGGAGGAGATCGAGCTTAGCGGCATCGAGCGCGAACTGCCGTTGAGGGAGATAATCAGGTTGGAACCGGAAACCGAGAGAGCGGCGGTGTCGTTGTCGGCAGAGCCGGTGATCACAACGTGGCCGCTGGTGGAGACGCAAGTCGCGCCGGCGGCGGCGAGAATCACCTTGGTTCCCGAGACCGCGACGGAGGGTGCGCCCGCGTTGACGGTGACCGTACTTCGCGGGCTGATCATCGCGAGTTGAATCGCGGATACGTCGGCGGCGGGGAGAGTTTCGGTGAAACTGGCGAGGCTGATGATGAGGTTGGAGCCACTGACGGCGAAATCGGCGGCCGCGCTGTCGATGGCGCTGGTGATGTTCAAACCACCGCCGGTTTGGGTGATCGTGGCGCCGTTGTCGGAGACGGTCACGTTGGGCACGTTGGCGCCGATGACTACCGAATCAACGCCGCCGCCGCCATTGACTGAAACAGAGCTGACACTGGAAACGGGAAGCGTTTCCGAGGCGCCGTCAACGGATGCGGTCAGTTGCGAGGCGGAGACCGACAGACCGGCGGCGTCCGCGCCGCTGGTGCCGGTGATGAGCAAACCGCCGCTGGACTGAACGATGGATGCGCCATTATCACTGAACGAAACGGCGGGAACGTTGGCGCCAATGGCCAGAGAATCGGTCCCGCCGCCGCCGCCGACTGAAACGGAAGTTACTGAAGCGGCTGGGAGGGTTTCAGTCAGGCCTGCGATGGATGCGGTCAGATTGGAATTTGATGTCGCAAGAGTCGCCGTGTCATTGCCGCTGGTGCCGGCGATGGTGAGTCCGCCATTGCTTTGAGCGATGGTCGCGCCATTGCCAGTGAACGTTACGGCGGGAACGTTTGCGCCGA
>Ga0208589_1000446_pt1 | contig 19712 bp, 17 predicted proteins | sample NGESurshal092012_2_FD_184486 | JGI IMG/M metagenome (GOLD analysis project Ga0208589, IMG submission 184486) | Arctic peat soil microbial communities from Barrow, Alaska - NGEE Surface sample F53-2 shallow-092012 (SPAdes) | ecosystem: Environmental > Terrestrial > Soil > Wetlands > Peat ... | reverse complement strand
CGCGTCGGGATAGTCGTCGCCGCGCGCGAGCACGACCGCACCCGCGCCACCGGTCGGGAATTCCGTCTTCGACACCGCGACCGCGGTAGCGAATCGGTCAGAGCCCGATACCCGGGCCACCGACCGTAGCGGCGGCAAGAGGGGGGCGAGCACCGGGCGGGAGAGGTGGACCGCCGAGCGCACCGCCGGCGGCAGCCCAGAGGGCTCCGCCGGCTCGCAGCGCCGGTAAGCCAGGGCCCGGCGCAGTTCGTCCTCGGCTAGCAGCCGGAGATGCGCCTCGGCCCGCCCCGCCGCTGCCGTCATGCTCACCTCCGCCGATGCGGCTGGCTGCGTGGCGTTTCATAGACCCGCGGCGAGCGCCCATCATGAGCAGATTAATACGATATATCTTAATCTGGGGGTCCGGTCACCGTCCCTGTCCAGCGGAGCGGCAGGGTAGCGGTGACCCGGCCGGATCGTCCGGTGAGGATAACGTCCAGCGATCTCGCCGCCGGATGCAGCGGCGGAGCCAGCTCCAGCGTGAACGTGCCCGCTGGCGCGCCATGGGCGGTGGCCCGGCCCACGTGCCAGCGGCCCGCGTCGTCCCGGGCCCACCACGAGAAAGGCTGCTCAGGGCGGAAGTCGCGGGGGAACGGTCGCCAGCCCCAGGCGAACACGAGCACGGTGGCCTGCCGTTCCCAGGACGACAGGCCAGTCAGGACGAACCGGGCCCCGTCGATCTCTGGAAGGACGACCGCGACCGGGGCCGTGCCTCGCGGCCCGTCCTGGCGGCGGCTGGCGCTGAGCACGCTGGCCCACGCGCCGGGAAGCTCGGTGGCTTCGGCCCGGGCGGCCCAGGGCCCGCGGACCTCGATGGCCCGTCGCTGGCAGAGGGCGGCCAGGTGCGTAACCGTCCGGCTGTCCGGGTTCAGTACCCCGACTGCGGTCAGAGCGTCAGCCACTTCCGCCAGGCCGGTGGCCAGGAGCGTGGCGCCCATCCCGGCGAGCTGGCCGCCGCCCAGCAGCGAGTCGGCGACCGCGCCGAGCAGCAGCTCGCCCGACGGCTGGGGTGGTCGTGGTTCGCTGCGGAGCAGGGCGGCCGGTGAGCCAGTCAGGTCGATGCGGATGCTCCGGCCCGGGCTGACTGGCATTTCCAGCCACCGGGTGCCGGGAGGCGGGACGGCGGACAGGCCGAGCACGCCGCTCTCGTACCATCCACCCTCCCCGGCCTCCAGGGTCAGCCGGTAGGACCGCCCCTGGTCGTCGGTGAGCCCCGCACCGCCGAACGGCGGCAAGCTGGGCTGTGGCACGGGGCTGTCCCCGGCCATGCGGGCGGGTTCCCGCCACATGCTGGCGAAACTCGTCACGAGGGCGGCGCGGTCGGGCGCGAGGACCAGAGCCTGCACATGCAGCTCGCCTGGGTGACCGGCACGCTCCGCCGGGATCATCACGCCGAGCGGAATGGCCTCATACCGGCCACCGGGCAGCCCGGCGTCCGGGGTCCCCGCCGTTCCGGCGGTCTCATCCGGCGCGGTGGCGGGAAGTGGCCTGATCAGCGTCCCGGGCTCATGGAGACCGCGCGCGGCGAGCGCATCGGTAAATTCCGCGGCCAGGCGGCCCGCCGTGGCCCGGCCAAGGACGCCGACCTGGCACAGGGCACTCAGCACCGCCCTGACCCGGAACAGGCTGGCTTCCTGGTGCGGCACGCCGCCCTGCTTGAAGTCGTCATCCAGCCACGCCGGCCGGGAGGACGCCACCGTGTGGCGCAGTTCACTCTCAGCCATGAGCCGGACGTGCGCTTCGGCGGCCGCGCTATCCACCCCGGCGCCCCGCCCCGCGGTCGCCAGGGCTAGTCACCCGGGCGCCCCCCCGTCCCGGGCCCACGGATCGTAGTCGACTTCCAGTTCCTCCTGCGGCGGCCGTTCCGCCTCGGGCACGTGGCGCAGGTTCAGCCGGATCCGGGTCCAGGTGGAGCTGCGCCCGCGCATCGAGTCCAGCAGCACATCGGCCGGCTCCAGGTAGGGCCACACCGCCGGGTGCCGGTCCTTCCAGCGGTCCAGCCCGGCCATGGCCTCGTCCTTGGTGGCGGCGCGGGCCACCTCGATGAGCGGCATGGTGGACTGGCGGCGTCCGGCGGTCCGCCGCTTCGACGGCTGGACCCGCGGCGGCTCACCGGCCTGCTTGTCGTAGTGCGGCGGCCACGGCGCATCCGGCAGCCCGGCGGCCTCGTCCCGCTCGGCCAGGCTGAGCAGCGGTTCCAGCGAGCCGTCCGTCTCGTCCATGCCCCGCCACGGGTCACCCAGCCGGGCGAAACGCTCCGGCACGGTGTCGATGGTGAACGCGTCCGGACGGCAGTCGGCGACCTCGTCCCAGTTCAGCGGCGTCGAGACGCGGGCATCCGGGGTGGGCCGCACCGAATACGCCGAGGCGACGGTCCGGTCCTTCGCGTTCTGGTTGTAGTCCACGAACACGCCGTGCCGCTCTTCCTTCCACCACTTGGCGGTGGCCAGGTCCGGGGCCCGTCGCTCCACCTCCCGGGCCAGGGCCACGGCTGCCCGCCGGACCTGCGGGAAGTCCCATCGTCGCTCGATCCTGGCGTAGACATGAAAGCCGCGGGAGCCGGACGTCTTAGGCCAGCCGGCCAGCCCGAAGTCGGCCAGCACCCCCTGGGCCACCAGCGCCACCTGGAGGATCTGCGGCCATTCCACGCCCGGCACCGGGTCCAGGTCGACCCGCAGCTCGTCGGGATGCTCCAGGTCGTCGGCCCGGACCGGATGCGGGTTGAGGTCGATGCAGCCCAGGTTGACCGCCCAGGCCAGGGTGGCGGCGTCCCGGGGGACGACCTCGACCGCGCTGCGCCCGGACGGGAAGCGCAGCTCCACCGTGTCGATCCAGGGTGGCCGGGACTCCGGCGCCCGCTTCTGGAAGAACGCCTCGCCCTCCGCGCCGTTCACGAAGCGCTTGAGCACCATGGGCCGTCCCGCGATGCCGGCCATGGCCCCGTCCGCCACGCTGAGGTAGTACCGGACCAGGTCCAGCTTGGTATGCCCGGTACGCGGGAAAAAGACCTTGCCCGGATTGGAGATGGCCACCTCGTGGCCTGCCACCTCGATGATCTCCTTGCGATCGGCCATGGCGCCACCATAACCGCCCCTCCTGGCCAGGTCGCGGCCCGCGCCGCCGGCGCGGGCGGGGTCAGCAATTTTGAACACGTTCAAGAAAATGCAGGCGGTGTGGCCGTGAGCCCTGGCTGCCGCCGGGGAGGACGGCACCGGGCAGGATGGGCCCGTGAAGGTGATCGTGCTGTCCGACACGCACGCGCCGCGCCGCTGGCGGTCCTGCCCGCCCGCGGTCGCGGAGCAGCTGCGCGGCGCGGACCTCATCCTGCACGCGGGCGACGTGTGCACCGCGGGCGTCCTGGGTGAGCTGGCCGGTTACGCCCCGGTCCGGGCAGTCCGGGGTAACAACGACGGCCCGGACGTCGCCGCCTGGGGCGCGCCGGACACATTGGAGCTGGACCTGGGCGGGCTCCGCGTGGCCATGATCCATGACTCTGGCCCGGCGGCGGGCCGCCCGGCCCGGATGCGCCGCCGGTTCTCCGCCGCGGAACTGGTCGTCTTCGGCCACTCGCACATCCCGCTCGACTCCGGCCCCGGACCCCACCCGGGCGGGAACGGGCAGCGGATCTTCAACCCCGGTTCGCCCACCGACCGCCGCCGCCAGCCCCAGGGCACCGTCGGTGTCCTGGACATCCAGCACGGCCAGCTGGTCTCTGCCCGGATCGTCCCCGTCGCTGCGCCGCCCTGACCGAGCGGGGGCTGGGCGTGCCCGGCCCACTGCGGGTGAGCTCAGGCCCGGCTCCCCAGTTCGGCGACACCGTCGCCGGTGAGGTCGGGGAGAACCGCTTTGCGTCCCGTCATGGCCAGGATCAGCGAGAGCAGCGAACCGGAGACCTCAGGGCCGTCGCCGTGGGCCCACCCAGTGTCGGTGGCCCGCAGCCGCAGGCCGCTGATCCGCCGCTTCGCCCCGATCAGGAGATTTGAGTTCTTCCAGCCATCGGCGACCGCGGTCAGGGCGGCCTCCGGCGGCCGGTGCTTGAGGCCCAGCGGCCGCCGGATGTCCTGGCCGTGCACGACGATCTCGCCCAGCATGGCCAGCACGGGAGCGGGCGGGTGGTTAGTGGTCGAGGTTCGCGCCCGCAGGCGGCGGACCAGCTCATCCGGGCCGATAACGGCCAGCTTCCTGGCCCCCCGGTCGGTGAAGACGTTGAACCGGAAACCCGCCGAGATCAGCTCCCGGTAAAAGTTCACCGGGGTCTGCTCGGCGGCAGCCAGGATGTGGCCGGCGGTGTCCTGGACTGACCAGCCCTGGCACCAGGACTGGGTCCCCCACTGAGTGGGGGACAGCGTGGTCCAGGTGTCCGCCATCTCGGCCCGTTCAGCATGGATGTGCTTCCAGATTTCGTCGGACTTCATTCCGATGCCCCCTCTATCCTGCTGCGTTCCCGGCAATTTGGCCGGCCGGGGTGGCGGCTTGGCCTGCACCTGATACGACGAACAGGAAGCCCCCTAATCGACACCTCGCCCGCCGGAGGCGATCCCTGACCATGTCCCCTGGGCCGCTGCGGAGCCGCAACTTCCGGCTGCTGCTCGCGTGCGACGTCATCTCGGCGGGCGGGACCGCGGTGGCGACCGTGGCGCTGCCGTTCGCGGTCCTGAGAATCGGTGGTTCCGCCAGCGACGTGGGGTACGTCGCCGCAGCGTATCTGGTTCCCCTCATCGGCTTCCTGCTCCTCGGCGGCGTGGTGGCGGACCGGCTGCCCCGCCACCAGGTCATGGTGGCGGCGAACGCGCTCCAGGCCCTGGCCCAGGCGGCGTCGGCGGTCCTGCTGCTGGCCGGCCACGCCCGGGTCTGGGAACTCGCCGTCCTGGCCGCCGCGCGCGGCATCGGCACCGGCTTCTACCTCCCGGCGTCGGAGGGCCTGCTGCCGCACACGGTGCCGGCCGACCAGCGCGCGCCAGCGAACGCCCTGGACCGGATCGGCCGCAACAGCGGCCAGATCGGCGGCGCGGCGCTGGGCGGTGTCCTGGTCGGCCTGGCCGGGCCGGGCTGGGGCCTGGCCGCCGATGCGGTGAGCTTCGCCGTGGCCGGCGCGCTGCGCGCGGGCATGCGTTTTCCCGCCCTGCCGCCGGTGCCCAGGGCCGGCCTGCTCCACGAGCTGCGGGAGGGCTGGCGCGACTTCATCTCCCGGCGCTGGCTCTGGGTGATCGTGGCGCAGTTCGCCTTCGTCGTCGCAGTCCTGGCCGGCACCCAGAGCGTGCTCGGCCCGCTCGTCGCGGACGCTCACCTCGGCGGGGCCCGGAGCTGGGGACTGATCCTGGCGGCCCAGGGCGTCGGGGCCGTCCTCGGCGGGTTCGTCATGATCAGGTTCCGGCCGCGCCGGATGCTGCTGGTGGCGAGCCTGGCCGTGCCCGCCGATTCCGTGTTCTTCCTGGCCCTGGCCGTGCCCCTGCCGGTGCCCGTGATCGCGGCCACCGCCTTTCTGGCCGGCGCGAGCGTGGAGGTGTTCAGCGTGAACTGGGCCACGACGATGCAGCAGGAAATCCCGCCCGCCATGCTGTCCCGGCTCTCGTCGTACGACGCGCTCGGCAGTTTCGCCCTGGCCCCGGTCGGCACGGTGGTCGCGGGCCCGCTGGCCGGTGCGTACGGCACTTCAGCCGTCCTGGCCGCGGGGGCCATCCTCGTCGTGCTCCTCACCGCCGCCGTGCTCCTCGTGCCCGAGGTGCGGAACATGCAGCGGCAGGCCGTCAGCCCGGGCCGGCCGGAAGAAGTGCGCTGATGACCCTGGCGGCGCGGTCGGGATCGGGGTGCTCACCGGTAATGAGCCCGAGGTAGATGTAGGACTCCATGATGCGGACCAGCACGTAAGGCAGATCGTCGAGGGGGACCGACGCGGTGAGGCGCCCGGCCGCGGCCTCTTCCTCGACGAGTTCACGCATCAGGCTGATCAGCCGGTTCTCGAAGCCGGAGGCCTTGGTCGTCAGCAGCCGCAGGGCCAGCTCCCCTTCGCGGTCGAGGAAGCGTTGCATGCCCGGGTTGGCCATGACGTCCCGCACCGTGCCGGTGATCACCGCCGCGGCCGGCGACAGCTCAGGCGCGGCCGGCGGGCCGGCGTTTCCGCAGGCCTTCCGGAGGTTCCTGATGGTGGGGTCGATCAGCGACCAGAGGACCTCGCTGAGCAGCTGCTCGCGGGAGCCGACCCAGCGGTACAGGGTCGCCCGGTCGACGCTGAGGGCCCGCGCGAGGGCCTGCATGTCGATGCGGTCACCGCGGAGGAAGGTCCGCCGGGCCACCCGGAAGGCGTCGAGCGCGGTGGGCCGCGCCGCGGCCCCGGCGAGCTGGCGTTGCAGCGGGGTACCCGGGCGCGGACGGCGGACGGTCATCCGGGCTGGCTCCTGTTCCGGTGGCGGATCGGCGGCCTTGACATGACGAGGACCGCTGAGAGACAGTTTGCACCAGTTCAGCCAAACGTCGCAATGGAGAGACGCATGAGTGAGATGACGCACCCGGTGGTCCGCCTCAGGGACGGGACCATCCGTGGCCAGATCGGGTCCGGTGTCTCAGCGTTTCTCGGCATCCCCTACGCGGCGCCCCCGTTCGGCCCGGACCGGATGCGGCCGCCCCAGCCCGCCCGCGCGTGGGACGGCGAACGCGACGCGACCAGGTTCGGCCCGACCGTGCCTAAGGGCGACTACCCGCCGCAGTACGCCACGCTGTTCCCGGAGGTGGTGATCCCCGGTGAGGAATGCCTGAACCTCAACGTATGGACCCCCGACACCAGCTCCGCCGGGCTCCCGGTGCTCGTGTGGATCCATGGCGGCTCGTTCATGAACGGGTCCGGGTCGGTGGGCGCGTACGACGGGGCGGCGTTCGCCCGCGACGGCGTCGTGTGCGTGACCATCAACTACCGGCTGTCGGCGGAGGGGTTCCTGTTCCTCGGCGACGGCATCGCCAATCTCGGCCTGCTCGATCAGCTGGCGGCGCTGCGGTGGGTGCAGCGCAACATCTCCGCGTTCGGGGGTGATCCGGCCCGCGTCACCGTCGCCGGGGAATCCGCCGGGGCCATGAGCGTCACGACACTGCTGGGGATGCCGCTCGCCGAGGGCTTGTTCGCCCAGGCCATCACGCAAAGCGGTGCCGCGGCCCACACGCTCACCCAGGATGCGGCTCGCATGGTGGGCGGCTACCTCGCCGACGCGCTCGGCGTGCCGGCTGACCGGGACCAGATCAAGGCGGTTCCGCTGGGGAAGTTCGTGCGAGCCGCATCAGACCTGGTGGTGGAGGTGCAGACCGCTCCCGATCCGGCCCGGTGGGGACCGCTGGCGCTGAGCCTGCTGCCGTTTGCGCCCGCCGTCGATGGCTCGGTCCTGCCGGAAGCGCCGATGACCGCTATCGCCGCAGGACAAGGACGCCACGTTCGCCTGCTGGCCGGATCGAATCGCGACGAGGCGCGACTGTTCCTGGTCGCTCCGGCCACTATCGACCTCATCGACGATCCGACGCTGGCCGCCGCCGCAGGCGCGTACGGGCTGTCCGCGGACGACCTGGCCGTCTACCGGGGCAACCGGCCTGGTGCCAGCGCGGGCGACATCATGGCCGCCGTGGTGACCGACTGGTTCTTCCGCATCCCGGCCATCCGGGTCGCCGAAGCCCGGGCCGCATCGGGGGCCGACCGCACGTGGCTCTACCGGTTCGACTACCCCCGGCCCGAAGCCAACCACCGGCTCGGAGCGTGCCACGCCGCCGAGATTCCCTTCGTGTTCGACACCATCACCCGCGACGAGGTCCATCCCCTGATCGGTGATACGCCTGCACAGGCCGTCGCTAACCAGGCCCACCAGGTGTGGGTGGACTTCATCACCAGCGGGGACCCCGGCTGGGCCGCGTACGACACCGTCAGCCGGACCACCGGCCTGCTCGGCGAGACCCTGCACGCCGCCGATGACCCTGCCGCCGCCGAGCGCGTGCGCTGGGACGGGATCCGCTAGCCAGCAGCCCCGCTGCCGTCGCGGTCCAGGGGCCGCAGCAGCGGGAAGATCTGGCATTCCCGGACGCTCTTGTCCATGAAGAACGCGAACACCCGCTCACTCAGTCCGAACCCGCAGGCCGGCGGCATGCCGTACTCCAGCGCCTCGACGAACTCGGGATCGGGCATCTGCGCCTCGGCGTCGCCGGCCTCACGCATCCGCTGCTGCTCCTCGAACCGCCGGGCCTGCTCCAGCGGGTCGTTCAGCTCGCTGTACCCGTTGCCCAGTTCGCTCCCGGCCACGACGACGTGGAACCGCTCCACGATGCCCGGCCGGTCCGGACGTCCCTTGGCCAGCGGGGAGACCTCCAGCGGCTCGTTGATCAGGAAACCCGGGCCGGACAGGCTGCGGCGGCAGTGCTTCCACAGCGTGTCCATGGCCCGGGCCCGGTTCAGGCCCTGCCGGTCGACCACGAGGCCCAGGTCGTCGATGGTGGCGACCAGCTTCTCCGTGGTGGCGGACTGGACGTCGAATCCGAGGATCTGGCTGATCGTCTCGTAGTAGTCGTAGCGCGCCCAGTCCGCGCCCAGGTCGACCTGGTACTCCCGGCCGTTGCGGTGCAGGGTGAAGGACAGGGTGCCGAAGGTCTCGCTGATCACGTGCAGGAACAGGTCCTCGACCAGGCGCATCCCGGTCTCGTAGTTGGCGTACGCCCAGTAGAACTCCATCTGGTCGTAGTCATTGAGATGCTCGCGGCTCTGGTTTTCGTTGCGGAACTGCCGGCCGATCTCGAAGGTGCGCTCCAGCCCGCCGACCAGCAGGCGCTTCTGCCACAGCTCGCCCATGGAGATGCGCAGGCAGACGTCGGTGTCCAGGTAATTGTGGTGCGCGACGAAGGGGCGTGCGTCCGCGCCGCCGGTGGTCAGCTCCAGGGCCGGGGTCTGCACCTCGATGAAGCCGCGGTCCTCCAGGAAACGGCGCATGGACCGCCAGAACCGGGCCTTGGCGTAGATCATCTCCTGGATCTCGCGATGCAGCAGGATGTCCAGGTACCGCTTGCGGAGCAGGATCTCCTCGTTGGTCAGGCCCGAGTGCTTGTCCGGCAGCGGCCGCAGTGACTTGGTCAGGATCGTCACCTTGCGCGCGCCGACCGACAGCTCGCCGGTCTTCGTCTGCAGCCGGTATCCCTCGACCGCCACGAAGTCACCGATGTCGAGCAGCTTCGTGAGGGCCTTGTAGCCCGGGACGTGATCCTCGGGCAGGTCCCGCTTGGAGATCATGAACTGCATGTCGCCGGTCTCGTCGTGCAGCAGGCCGAAGGTGAGGTTGCCCATCGGGCGCAGCAGCATGATCCGCCCGGCGATGGTGGCGGGCTCACCGTCGGCGATCTCGCGGGCGCGGGAGATGCTGACCCGGTTCACGGCGTCGGGCGGGTACGGGTCGATGCCCTGGTCGCGGAGCTGGTGAACCTTGTCGATCCGCTGCCGCCGGATCTCGCCCAGCACGTCGGTCCGGCTGGCCGGGGAGCCTGGTTCGGATGACCCGGTATCCGCCGCCGGGCCGCTGGTCGTGCTGCTCGTGCTGTCCTCGCCTGACACTGTCTGCTTGGCCCTTCACACGTGATGGATTACGGGGGGCGTGCCGCCCGACGGCCCAGTATCCCGTACCGGGGGACTCCGCTGGCGTGGGCGAGCGGGGCGCCGGCGGGCGGGGCGAGGCGGGCTGGCCGCGTGCGGGCGGGCGGGGCGCGACAGGATGGGGCCATGAGGCTGGACGTCGCGGAAGCCCGGCTGCGGTTCGCCAGTGTGCCGGTGGCCCGGCTGGCCACCGCGGGCCCGGACGGGCGCCCGCACGTCGTGCCGTTCACCTTTGCGGTGGGCCCGGATCCAGGACACGGGGACCATATCTACAGCGCTGTGGACAGCAAGCCCAAGAGCACCACCGACCTGCGGCGGCTGCGGAACATCGCCGCGAACCCCCAGGTCGCCGTGCTCGCCGACGAGTACCAGGACGACTGGGACGGCTTGTGGTGGGTCCGGGCGGACGGCCACGCCACCATCCTGGACGATCCGGCCGCGATGGCCCCGGCCCTCGCGCTGCTGGCGGGCCGCTACCAGCAGTACCGCGCGCACCCCCCGGGCGGCCCGGTGATCAGCATCCAGGTCGCCCGCTGGACCGGCTGGGCCGCCGGGCCTGGCTGACCCAGCTGGTCCTGGTTACCCTCCGGCTATAGCCCTGCGGCGCCGGCGGCCGGTTCTCCCGGCTCGGCGCGACACTGACCCCGCGCACGCCATGGTCCTGCGCACCATGGTCGAAGAGTTGCGGAAGGAGTGGTTCCGCCGCTAAGGCCGCCCGGCACGAGTGCGTTCGCGCGGCCCGCGGCCCGGCGTTGCGCAGTGGGCCGGCGCGGTGCCCCCGCTAAGGTCACTGCCAGGTCTCACGGGCAGTGACCGGCCGGGAGCCTGCTGTCGCCTATCCGCTCCCGGCCCGCGAAGGAGTGCCCATGCTCCGCGCCCACCGACGGGTCGCCGTGGTGATTCTGAGCCTGCTGTGCATCGCCGGGGCCATGATCCTCGTGCTGATCTCGCCGCTGGGGCTCCTGGACCTGGTCGCGGTGCATCCCATCAACTGGGAACGGCTCAGCTTCGTGGGGCAGACCTACGGAGCGGTGTCCGCGCTGCTCGACGCGGCCGCCCTGGTCGGCGTGGTGGTATCGGTGCTGTTCCAGGTGCGCGAGTCCGCGCTGAGCCGCGTGCAGGCGGGCCGGTCCCGCCATTTCGAGCTGATCCAGATGGCCATGCAGGATCCGCTCCTGATGCAGGCCTTTCACTCGCTCAGCGACTCTGACGAGGCCAACCGGCTGAACGCCTACGTCAGCCTGCTTATCCAGAATCTGCAGATGTTGTGGGACTCCCACGACATCGAAGAGGACGAACTCCGCGCCAACCTGTCCGACCTCCTGGTCACGGAGGCCGGACGGCGCTACTGGCAGCAGTTCGGCCACGTGCGGATGGCGCTGTTCACCGACCGGCGGCGGCAGCAGGAATTCGTCCAGATCATCGACGAGGTGAGCCGCACCCCGGCCGTCGACGCGGCATGAGGCTGGATGCAGCCGTGATCACAACGCCGGCGTAAGGCCACCATCCAGGCCATGCTGGCGTGATGCAGCCAGGGCAGCCGGTCATGGCGCGATGGGCTGGCGCTAGATGATGCCGGCGCCGATGGCGACACCCACGCCGATCAGGATCAGGCCGCCAATGAGTTCACCGCGCTGCCCGGCGCGCATCCCGATTCTCGCGCCCAGCTCCAGGCCGGCCAGCGACATCACGACGCTCACTGTGCCGATGACGGCGGCGGCAACCAGGAGGTTGAGGTGGTAGGTGCCAAGCGCGAACCCGACCGCGAGATTGTCGATGCTCAGCGCGATCCCGGTGACCAGCAGCCGACCGAGCCGCTGCTGATCCGCAGGAGCGTCAGCTGCCCCGGCAGGGTCGGCGCGCAACGCTTGGATGAGCGCGTACGCACCGGTGGCGATCAGCAAGCCAGCGCCCACCCAGCGCGCAGATTGCCCGAGAGTGCTGGCCAGGCTGTGCCCGAGCGCCAGGCCCAGGATCGGCATGCCGGTCTCGAAGATCCCGAACACGATGCCGACGCGCACGCGGGTCCGGGTGTCGACACCGGCGACGCCGATACCGATCGCGGCGGCGAAGTTCGACAGGCCCAGCGAGAGGGCGACCAGTACGAGCGCGAGCACCGGCCCACGGTACCCATCGATGTGTTGCCCGCCATTCAATACGAGCGTGCGGCGTCATACATTTTGACTATGACGGTGACCGGGATCCTGTCACGGCAGCGACATTTCCGTGAACATGGTGGCTATCGAGACCCATTCGATGGCAGCCGTCAAGGCGGCAGCGGCTTTCACGAGACGAAAGCGTTCGCCGCGCGACCGCCGCCCCGGCCGGCGTGATCTCACGGTCACGCTTCGGCGTGCGTGACCCGGTCCGGGTACCTCTGGCTGCGGCGAAACCGGCCACGGCCATAAGGGTGAACAGCGCCAGGGAGCAGCGCTAATTATCCTGGGTGGCCAGATGGGTTTGATGGTTATCAGGGCAACGCCGGCGATGCCCGCCGAAATGAGTGCGGAAATGCCGATATGCCCGGCCCCAGGAGACGGGATAGCACCGAAAAGGCGATCGGCGGCAGGAACGCGATAATGAGCGGCAGAGGCTTATATCCACGGACTGCAGGAGTCGGCGTCGCGGTGGGCCTCCCGCGGTCCTCACTCATCGCCGGTGGCCAACGGCAGGAGGGACATCGCCGGGGTGCTTGCGCGCACGCAGGCGGCGCAGGCTCCTCAGCAGCAGCGGCACCGCGATCCAGACCACCCAGCCGTAGCGGGTGGCGAAGAAGACCGGGATCGACAGCCCGAAGGCGAGCGCCAGGACGTAGGACTGCCAGGCCAGGCTGGTCAGCGTGAGCGGCGGCATGTCAGGCGCCTGGCGGTGGGCGGCCATGTGCCGCAGCATGATGATCATGATCGCCGCCCCCAGCGACTGCACCAGCGCGTAAAAGCCGTACTCCAGGGCGTTCACGTCCAGGCTCTGGTGCCCTGGCTCGGTGAGCAGCCGCGTCGCGAACGGGATGATCACGATCATCAGGAGCCAGACCATGTTGAGCCACCGCAGCCGCGAATCCATCCGCCGGGTGTACCGGAAGGCGTCGTGATGATTAGTCCACTTCGCAGCGATGGAATAGAAGCTGACCAGGAAGGCCAGATAGTGGAGGCCGTTGTCGTGGACCGACGACCAGAACGCGTGCAGGGTGCTCCCGTGCGGCACTGGCAGGTCGATGGCGAGCAACGTGATCGCGATGGCCACCACGGCGTCGGAGAAGAAGATGAGCCGGTCCACCGCGCGGGACTCGAGCTCCTGGGCGTCCTCGGCCACTAGCCGATCATCTCCGCACCCGGGAGTAGCCCCCGGCGCGCGCCGCCCGGGCCACGCATGCTGTCTCCTGTGCCTTGCCGCCTGCTGGCCAGTTCATGACTGTCAGCCGACGTTACTAGACCGGCGCGGTGAGGCGGTCACCCCGGGCCGGCCCGGTGGTCAGCATCGAGGTCACCCGCTGGGCCCGATCCCCGGCCAGGTAATCGATTGCGCAGGTCAGTTTCTGGTCCAGAGTCGGCCGGTGGCCGGCGGGAGCGGAACTCCGGCGCCTGACGTGCCCGTTCGGGAAGCGGAGGGACGCGACCGTCCCGATCCGTCTGGCGGGCTGGCCCGAGGGCGGGGAAACGGGCCAGCGGGAGCGCCAGGGCTGGCCGTCACGCCCGATCCGGAGGTCCGAGTGCTGGCCGTCAACAAGTACGACAGCTACTACCCGACCTGGAGCGCGGCGATCGCTGACTTCACCAATCAGGGTGTGGCCGCGCCATCGCGGCTGCCGCAGACGAAATTGGCTACCGGCCGGGGTCCCGCCACCCTGGACGGGAGCAGCAACTACCTCAAGGAGGCCCAGCAGGCCGGGTACACCCTCCGGCTCAGGGTGGCAGGCCCGCGCAGTCACATCACGAGGGTCGTGTACGTGTACCTGCCACCGCAGTATTTCCAGCCGGCCTACAGCAAGTACCGGTTCCCGGTGATCGAGCTGATCCACGGCCAGCCCGGCGAGCCGCAGGACTGGATCAACGTGGTGGGCGTGACCAATACGCTGGACCAGCTGATGGCCCGGAAGCTGGCGCAGCCCGCGGTGCTGGTGATGCCCGATGCCAACGGCGGCGAGCGGATCTCCCTGCAACGCCTCAACCAGGTGCATGGCCCGCAGGACCTGACCTGCCTGGCCCAGGACCTGCCGGACAGGATCGCCCACATGCTCCGGGTCCAGCCGCCCGGGCCGGCCTGGGGCGTGGCCGGTTATTCCGAGGGCGGGTTCTGTGCTGCGAACATGGCCCTGCGGTTCCCGGACCGGTACGGGTTCGCCGGGGTGCTGAGCGGCTACTTCACGCCATCCCGCAACCAGTGGGGACACCCGGTCCGCCAGGTCAGCCCGTTCGGGCGCAGCCTGAAGCTGCGGGACGAGAACACCCCCCTGCTCGCGTTGCGCAGGCTCCCGGCGGGCACGGCCCTCCCGGCGTTCTGGCTGGGCGCGGGGGCGGACAACCCCGAGGACGTCGTCAGCGCCGAGCTCTTCTGGCACGAACTTGTGCTCCGTCAGCCCCAGGTGCCGCTGAACCTCACCCCCGGCGGCGGCCACGACATGATCACCTGGCGGGCAGAGGTCCCGCTGATGCTCAGGTGGATGACCCCGCGGCTGGCCCGGGCCGCCCAGCACGAGGCGGCCGCACAGTCGAGGGCGCTCGCGCTGGCTGCGGAGCGCTCCCTGCCGGGGAAGCGGTCCCCGGTCCGGCGCACCTGGTAGCCGGCCGGGGCGCCCGGCGGCTCAGACGCCGGCCGGGAGGCCGTTCAGCGCGTCCTGCAGGGCCTGGGCCGACAGGTCGAGGTCGTTGACCTTGCCCGCCAGGAAGCTCTCGTAGGCGGTCAGGTCGAGCAGCCCGTGCCCGCACAGGGCGGTCAGGATGACCTTCTCCTCGCCAGTCTCCTTGCAGCGCAGTGCCTCCTCGATGCACGAAGCGAGCGCGTGGGTCGGCTCGGGCGCGGGCACGATGCCCTCGGCCCGGGCGAAGCGCAGGCCGGCCGCGAAGCATTCCGACTGGGGCTTGGCCACCGCCTCGAACATGCCCAGCTCGTACATGTGCGACAGCAGCGGCGACATGCCGTGGTAGCGCAGCCCGCCCGCGTGGATCGGGTCCGGCACGAAGCCGTGTCCCAGCGTGTGCATCTTGAGCAGCGGGGTGAAGCCCGCCGTGTCGCCGAAGTCGTAGGCGTACACGCCGCGCGTGAAGGACGGCGCGGCGGCCGGTTCCACCGCCCGGAACACCGGGTTCATCCGGCCGGCCAGCTTCTCCCGCAGGAACGGGAAGACCAGCCCGGAGAAGTTGGAGCCGCCCCCGGTGCAGCCGATGACCAGGTCGGGCACGTCGCCCGCCTGCGCCATCTGCTTGATGGCCTCCTCGCCGATCACCGTCTGGTGCAGCAGCACGTGGTTCAGCACGCTGCCCAGGGCGTACCGGGCCGACGGGTCCCCGGCGGCGACCTCCACCGCCTCGCTGATTGCGATGCCCAGGCTGCCGGGTGAGTCGGGGTCGGCGGCCAGCATCGCCTTGCCCGACTGGGTCACGTCCGAGGGGCTCGGGTGCACGGTGGCCCCGTAGGTCTCCATCAGCAGCCGGCGGTACGGCTTCTGGTCGTAGGAGGCCCGGACCTGCCAGACCTCGCACTGCAGGCCGAACACGGACGACGCGAAGGCCAGCGCGCTGCCCCACTGGCCGGCTCCCGTCTCGGTGGTGAGCCGGGACACCCCCTCGGCGGCGTTGTAGTAGGCCTGCGGGACCGCGGTGTTGGGCTTGTGCGAGCCCGCCGGGCTGCCGCCCTCGTACTTGTAGTAGATCCGGGCCGGGGTACCCAGCTCCTTCTCCAGCCGCCGGGCGCGCAGCAGCGGCGTCGGCCGCCACAGCCGGTACACGTCGCGGACATCCTCCGGGATCGGGATGTAGCGGTCCGCGGATACCTCCTGGCCGATCAGCGCGGCCGGGAACAGCGGGGCCAGATCCTCCGGCCCGACGGGCTGGCGGGTGCCCGGGTGCAGCGGCGGCGGTGGGGGAGAGGGCAGGTCAGCCACCACGTTGTACCACTGCTGGGGCAGTTCCGACTCATCGAGCTGGTATTTGACCTGGCGGTCCATGGATCCCCTCCCGTGCGGATGGAGCGGCGCCCCGCGCGGCCCCGTTCATCTTGCGGACCCGCTGGCGGATCACGCTGACGTGCCTAGTATGGCTGTACCGGGCAAAAACTCACAGAAGCTAACAAAGCCCGCACGGATCATGGTCTGCCCGCCAGCAGGCCGTACTCCCCCCGACTCACCTGCGGCTCCGCCGGGGCCGCGCACCGGAAGGCCTTCCGATGAACCGCCCCCAGCCCGCTCTTCGCCGCCTGCCCCGCCGCGCCGCGCTGCTGCCCGCGCTGGCCCTGGCCGCGGCCGTGGGCACGGCGCTGGCCCTCGCCGCCCCCGGCGTGCAGGCGAACACCGCGAGCACCAGCGGGACGCGGGCGGCGGCCACGCCCGGCAAGGCCGCCACGCCCGATAAGGACAGCCCGGCCGGTTTTTATTACGGCACCGACAGCTGGCCCATCGCCATCAATAGCCCGGCGCCGTACCGGGAACCGGACATCGTCGGCAACCCGGTCTACGGCGGGTACATCGGCATGGCCGGGAACTGGGCCCGGTGGTCCGGCTGCGGCGGCAACATCGCCTGGTCGTCCGCGGACAGCGCGGCGGCCAACACCAACTACTCGAAGTACGGCAAGGGCATCGGGACCGGCGTGTACTGGTTCATGGGCGGCCCGGGCGTGGACCCGCACTACAACGGGACCACCACCGAGGCGAGCTCCTGGGGAGCCGCCCAGGCGGCCAAGACGCTGCGCGCGATGGGCGGCCTGCACGTCACCTACAAGATCGTGTGGCTGGACATCGAGCTGCCGGGCATCAAGCCTGCGCTGGACAACGGCTGGAACAACGTCTACACGTCCCCCTGCAGCGGCAAGATCAAGACTGCGGGGGTTGCGGCGGCAGTGGACCGGGCGGAGGTCAACGGGTACGAGGCCTACCTGACCGCGCACTCCTCCTACCTGCCCGGCGTGTACTCCTCCCCGGCGATCTGGAACGACATCTTCGGGACCGGCAGCGCCTCGGACATCTCCGGCACCTACGAGTGGACCTACACCGACGGCACCAGCAGGCTCTCGAAGCCCCCGGTCAAGTGGTGCGTCCTCGGCACGAGCACCTGTGCCCGGTTCTTCGGCGGGGTCAGCCGGTCCTCGAAGCAGGCCGTGATGTGGCAGTGGTCGGGCGGCGGCGGGATCACCAACGGCATCGGTGACTTTGACCAGATCGACACCAACACCGTCAAGTAGCCCGGCACGCAAGGTTCGCGGCAGATGACGGGCCAGAGATTCCGCTTACCCTGCTTGGTCCGCCGTGTCTTCCTGTCCTTGTGGAAAGGTCTCGCCGCGCCACCCCCGCCGCGGGTGGGCTGTCCCGTAGGGTAACGCCGTGAGTTCGGCCGAGATGGACCAGCGCGCTGTCCGGCTCGCCCTTGGTCTCACCATCGCCGGGGCGTCCATGCTGACCGTCGGCGTGGCCGCCTGGGCGCTCGGCGCCCTGGGACGGGTCACGTCCGGGCTGGCCGCCCACGACCTGCGGGTGCTCGCGCTGGCCCTGCTGGCTGGGGGAGTGGTGTGCGGGCTGGGGATGGGCTTCGGGCTGGCCGCCGCGGCCCGGGCGGACCGGCAGACGGTTCCGGCCGCCGCCGCGGGGCCCGCCGCTGAGGCCGCTGGATCCGTGCGGACGGTCCCGTCCCTCGCCGACCCCCGCTCCCTCATGAACCCGCCGCCGCCCAGCCCTCCGCCCCTGGCCCCGCCCCGGCCGCCGGCGCAGCTGCTGTCCGGGCAGCTGCTGTCCGGGCAGCCGCTGTCCGGGCAGCCGCTGTCCGGGGCGCCGCCGTCCAGGGATCGGGGGCACGCGACCCGGGTCTGGTGGCGCGCCGCGCACGGCCCGGCCGGCCAGTGGGACGACGGCAACTCCGAGGAGTGGCTCCGCTCGCTGCGCGGCCCGGCCATCCAGCAGCCGCCCCCGCACAGCGCCGAGTGACGGCCGCCGCCCAGGCGGGGCCGGCTTAGCCTCCCGGCGGGCCGCCCAGGCCGGCCACGATCACCTCGACCACCCGGCGGGTGAACGTGTCGGACAGCGGCCGGTGCCCCTGCAGCAGCCGGTGGTAGGCGGCCCCGTACATCAGGTCCAGGGCCACGTCCATATCGGTCTTGGTCGGGATTTCACCCCGGGCGATGGCCCGCCGCAGCATGATCCGGTGCTGCGCCCGCATCGGCTCCAGCACCCGGGCCCGCCACGCGGCGGCCAGTTCCGGGTCTTCCTGCGCCGCGGCGATCAGGCCCGCGAGGATCCGCCCGGCCGGGGTGCGGGTCACCGCCCGGACCCAGGCCCGGAGCGCGGCCAGCAGATCTCCGCGCAGCGTCCCGGTGTCCGGCAGCGGCTGCAGCGCCTGGAACTCGGCCATGAACGCGTCCAGGGCCAGCGCACCGCGCGATCGCCAGCGCCGGTAGACGGTCGCCTTGCCGACCCCGGCCCGGGCGGCGACCTCTTCCATGGACATGCCCGCCAGGCCGCGCTCGGCCAGCAGGTCGGTGGCCGCGCGCAGGATGGCGCGGTCGGCGGCTTCGCTGCGGGGCCGGCCCCGCGCTGAGCCCGGACCGGTCCCGCCCGCGGGCCCGGTCCCCCCCGCGCTCCCTGATGGGGAACCGCCGGGCCCGGCGGGAATAGGCGGGCTGCTCATGAGGTTCCCACTCTACGGCCATTACGAAACGATCCGTATCGGATAGTGCTGTGACCCAGAGCAGGACGATCACCCAGGACCACGCTTCTGATCTTCCTCTTCCCCCCATTCCCCCGACTCCCGCCCCCGCCGCTGCGACTCCGCCCCGCGCTGCTGCGGCTTCGCCCGCCGCCCCGAAGGCTGCCCAGCCCCGGTACAGCCGGGCTGCGCTGGCCCTCATCCTGGCCGCCTCGTTCATGGTCGTGCTCGATTTCAGCATCGTGAATGTGGCCCTGCCCTCCATCCAGCGTGAGCTGGGCTTCGCCGCCTCGGCCGCGCAGTGGGTGGTCACCGGGTACGCGATCACGTTTGGCGGGCTGCTCATTCTCGGCGGCCGGGCGGCCGACCTGTTCGGCCGCCGCCGGATGTTCGTGACCGGGCTGATCGCCTTCTCCGCCGCCTCCCTGGCCGGCGGCCTGGCCCAGGATCCTGTCCTGCTGGTCGCGGCGCGGGCGGTGCAGGGCGCGGGCGCGGCCCTGGTCGCCCCGGCCGCCCTCTCCCTGATCACCACCGGCTTCCCCGAGGGCCCGCCGCGCACCCGGGCGCTCGGCCTGTACGGCGCGACCGCGTCCATCGGGTTCGTGGCTGGGCAGGTGCTGGGCGGCGTCCTGGTGGAGTTCACCAGCTGGCGCGCGGTGTTCCTGGTCAACGTGCCGGTCGGGCTGGCTGCGGTGCTGCTCACCCCGCGGCTGCTGGGCCGCGGCCGGGAGCACCGCCAGCGGCGGAGCCTCGACGTGACCGGCGCGCTGCTCATCACGCTGGCGGTCGCCTCGGTGGTGTTCGCCGTGTCCGAGGGCGGCGCGGCCGGCTGGACCTCGCCGCTCGTGCTGGCCGCGGCCGGCCTGGCGGTGGCGGCGCTGGCCGGGTTCGCCGTGACCGAAGGTCACACCTCTGACCCGCTGGTCCGCGGTGATCTGCTCCGCCTTGGCTCGCTTCGCAAGGGCGGCGCGCTGATCATGCTGCTCGGCGTCTGGAACGGCGGCGAGATGCTGGTCCTGTCCCTGTACTTCCAGCAGGTCCTGCACGACTCACCGCTGATGACCGGGCTGGCCATCGCCCCGCAGGGTGTGGTCGGCTTCACCGCCGGGCTGACCGGCGCCCGGCTGGCCGCGCGGCTGGGCCTGCAGCGGCTGCTGGTGCTGACCAACGCCGTGGCCACCGTCGGGTTCCTCGTGCTCACCCATCTCCCCGCGACCGGCGGA
>Ga0208589_1000443_pt1 | contig 19797 bp, 20 predicted proteins | sample NGESurshal092012_2_FD_184486 | JGI IMG/M metagenome (GOLD analysis project Ga0208589, IMG submission 184486) | Arctic peat soil microbial communities from Barrow, Alaska - NGEE Surface sample F53-2 shallow-092012 (SPAdes) | ecosystem: Environmental > Terrestrial > Soil > Wetlands > Peat ... | reverse complement strand
GAAATGCGCTGGCAGCTGGATTTCCTGCGGCGGACCGGGCGGTAGGGGGACGGCCCCTTTCCCGCGACGCGACGCACGCCATCTGCTATAGCATCGGCAGGAGGGCGAGAATGGACAGCCCACAGGGCCACCAGCCCGAGGACGACGCGATCGACGGCCCGCCTACGCCGACGCGCGCGGAACTCGAAACCATGCTGGACGCGAGCGACGCCGACGTAGCCGCCGGACGCACCATGCGGCTGGCCCCGGTGCTCGCCAGGATGCGGGCTGCGGCGGAACGGATACGCCGGGAGCGGGCGTCGAAGGACAAGACAGTGCGCTCCCACGCGTGATTCCCCTCTCGCCTTCAGCCCTGCCGAGAAGGGGTCTGTCATCAGGGCGATTTTCTACGAGGCAGCCAACATCCCCGGCCGGTTTTAGGGTATCGCTTGGCGATGGTGCGGATTTTCGACGGACACAACGACACCGTGCACCGCCTGATGGAGTATCGGCCGGATGGAATTGACTTCCTGGCCCGCTCCGCAACCGGGCACCTGGATTTGCCGCGGGCAATCAAAGGGGGCCTGGTTGGCGGATTGTTCGCGATGTTCGTGCGGCCCGAGCACGCGCCGGAAGACGATCTGACCGTCACGGAGACAAGCTACGAGGTGCGCCTGGCCGATCCGCTCGATCCGGCCTACGCGCGGCGCAAGACTGCCGAGCAGCTCGCCGCCATGCGGGCGTTGGAGACCCGGGCGGCAGGAAGGGTGCGGATAGTCACGTCCGCAAGCGAGATCGAGGACGCCACGCGCGAGGGGACATTCGCGGTCGTGCTGCACATGGAAGGCGCCGAGGCGATCGACGCGGAATTGCGCCAGCTCGAAGTGCTATATGAGGCCGGGTTGCGGTCGCTGGGATTGGTCTGGAGCCGTCCGAACGCCTTCGGGCATGGAGTGCCGTTTGCGTGGCCGCGATCGCCGGACACCGGGCCGGGGCTAACCTCCTCCGGGAAGGCGCTCGTCGCGGCGTGCAACCGGTTCGGCATTATGATCGACGTGTCGCATCTCAATGAGCGGGGATTCTGGGATGTCGCATCGCTGAGCAAGGCGCCTCTCGTGGCGACGCATTCCGGCGCCCACGCGATCTGCGCCTCGACGCGGAACCTGACCGATCGACAGCTCGACGCCATCCGCGACGCCGATGGCATCGTGGGAGTCAACTTCTCGGTGTGCGACGTGCGCCCTGATGCGCGCCTCGATGCGGATACGCCGCTCGATCTGTTGGTTCGGCATTTCGAGTACCTGGTGGATCGCCTGGGTATCGGCCGGGTGGCGATCGGTTCGGATTTCGACGGCGCCGTGATTCCGCAGGCGATCCGGGATGCCAGTGGGTTGCCGCATCTTGTCGCGGCGTTGCGGTCGCGCGGGTTCGACGACGCAGCGATACGGATGATCGCGGTTGAAAATTGGATGCGGGTATTTCGGCTGTCCTGGCAGGACTGATCCATCGCGCCTCCCCTTAGGCCGGCGAGGTCAGACCGACTTCACCTCGCCGCCGTCCATCCGCAGCATCGTCCCCGTCATCCAGCGGGCACCCGGCGACACCAGGAACGCCATCAACTCGGCGATCTCCTCCGGCTCGCCGTAGCGCGCGATGCCGGCGTCCTTCGGGAACTTCGTGGTCGCCTCTTCGACGGACATGCCGTGGATCTCCGCCCAGTGAACGAGATAGGACCGCCGGCGCCCGGTCATGACGGGGCCGGGCAGCACGCTGTTGACCTGCACGCCCTCGCTGATGCCGCGATCGGAGAACGCCTTGGCGAGCGCCGCGATCGCGGCATTGATCGTGCCGACGGCTGCGTAAGCCGCTTTCGGGAAAAGCGCCGAGTTGCCCGACATGAAGACGATGGCGCCTTTCGCTTCCTTGAGTGCCGGCCACGCCGCGATAGCCAGGCGGCGCGCGCCGTGCAGCTTGAGGTTCATCCCGGCGTCCCACTGCTCGTCGGTCATCTCAAACAGGTCGACTTGCGGCACCGCGCCCGCGATGTTCAGCAGCGCGTCGATACGACCGAATTCGGCGAGCGTCGCATCGACGACCCTCGTGGCCGCGCCGGCCTCGGAAAGATCGAGGTCGATGACGAGCGGCGCGGCAGCAGCGGCCTTCACGGCCTTGGCCGTTTCATCCAGGTACTCCTGCCCACGCGCGGCGAGCGTGATGGAGGAAAAGTCCCTGGCGAGACGGATCGCGGTCGCCCGGCCGATACCCTGGCTGGCACCGGTAACGATCGCGACGGAACTTGACGGATGCATGGCAGGTCCTCCGGATCGCGGGTCAGCCGAGGAATTCGCGGATCGCCGCCGCGATCTCGACCGCATGGGTTTCCAGCGCGAAGTGTCCGGTGTCGAGGAAGCGGACCACAGCTTGCGGAATGTCGCGTTTGAACGCCTCGGCGCCCGGCGGCAGGAAGAACGGATCGTTCTTGCCCCACACCGCCAGAAGCGGCGGTTTATGCGCGCGGAAATATTCCTGGAATGACGGATACAGCGCGACGTTGCTCTTGTAATCGCCGAACAGGTCGAGCTGCACGTCGTCCGCGCCGGGACGCGCCAGGTAAAAATTGTCGAGATTCTGGCCATCCGGCGACACGAGCGCCGGATCGGGCGCGCCATGGGTGTATTGCCAGCGGGTGGTCTCCGGCGTGAGGAAAGCACGCAGCGCCTTGCGGTTGGCCTGCGATGGATCCTGCCAATAGGCCCGGATCGGGGTCCAGCCCTCGCTGAGTCCTTCCAGGTAGGCGTTGCCGTTCTGGGTGATGATGGCCGTGATCCGCTCGGGATGGCGGACGGCGAGCCTGAAGCCGGTCGGCGCGCCATAGTCGAAGACGTAGACCGCAAAACGATCGAAGCCGATGATTTCGGTAAAGCGCTCGATCACATTGGCAATGTTGTCGAACGTGTAAGTGAATTTCTCTCGCGCCGGCATGTCGGACTGACCGAACCCGGGAAGGTCGGGCGCCACGATATGAAATCTGTCCGACAGCAGCGGGATCAGGTCGCGGAACATGTGGCCCGCGCTCGGGAACCCATGAAGCAGCAACAGTTTTGGCGCATCGGCGGGTCCCGCCTCGCGATAGAAAATCTTGAAGCCATCGACATCGGCGGTTCGGTACATCACGGGTTTCATCGAAATTTCCTCTGCTTGCGGTGTTGTCGTTTGCTTCGGTTGCCGCTGATTACCCACCGGCTACCGAGCGGATGGCGTCGGCAATGATGTCGACGACAACGCCCGGCGCGGTAACGCTCGGCGTGTGATCGACCGCATGCGACTTGATCTTCGCTTTCATCCGCGCTGCCATGAAGCGCTGCGTTTCCGGCACAATCATGCGGTCGTCTTCGGCGACCAGGAACCAGCTCGCAATATCCTTCCAGAGCGGGCGCCCGACGGGAACGGTGATACAGTTCGCCGAGATCGGCCGCTGCACAGCCGAGAGCACCGCCCAATCGTCGCCGGAGGCGTTTTGCGCGAACGCCGAGGCGAAGGCTTCGTCGGGCAGCCAGATCAGGCCGTTGCCGTCAGGCGCAAGTTTAGGCGCCAGCGGATGCGGCTCGGCGCGATAGAAGACGTCCGCGACCTTCTCGCCTTCGTCGGGAGCCAACGCGGTGATATAGACCAGCGCCTTCACGCGTTCCGGACGTGCGAGCGCGATCACCGCACCGGCATAGGCATGCCCTGCCAACACCACCAGGCCTTCGATGCGGTCCAGGCTGCGGTTGAGAGCCGCCACGTCGTCGGCCAGCGACGTCAGCGGCAGCGGCGCCGCGACCACCTTAACACCCTGCGCCTCGAGCGAGGTGATGACCCGCGCCCAACTGGATCCATCCGCCCAAGCTCCGTGCGCAAGCACCACGCTGACATCCTTCATGTCGTCTTTCCCTGAGGGCCCCGATACGTAACCTGTTAAGTGACATTTTTGGGGTTACTATGAGCGACATAACTTGTCAAGAACGTTTTAACCGGTTATGGAATTGGAGCCTGTCGATGGCTCCGGAAAGGCCGCCAGCTTTGCAACCGAGACCGCCTGCCATTTTCATTGCCGACGCGCCGGGGCTCGATTTCCTGAACTCCATCGCGACGCCGGTCGATACGCCGATCGATTGGCTCGACAGCGGCAACGGGCTCTTGAAATGGCTGGCCCAGGCCAGGCTTGTTCCGGCGGACGAGCTGAAGGCGCGAACGATGCCGGATGAACTGGACAAGGTTGCCGACAAGGCCCGTGCCCTGCGCGAATGGTTCAGAGGCTTTGCGCGCAAGCACAAGGGCCGGCCGTTGACGCCGAGGGCGCTGCAGGAACTGGCGCCGCTGAACACGCTGCTGCATCGCGACGAAATATTCAGCCAGATATCGCGGCAGCGCGGCGGCGATGCCGATCGCCTCGAACTGCTGACGATGCGGCGCTGGCAATCCGCGGAATCGCTGCTGCTGCCGATCGGCGAAGCGTTGGCCCGGTTGGTGTGTGAAACGGATTTTGTCGACGTGAAAGCATGCGAGGGACCGAGTTGCACCCTGATGTTCGTCGACCGTACCCGGAGGCGGGCAAGAAGATGGTGCAGCATGGCGATCTGCGGCAATCGCGCCAAGCAGGCCGCGCACCGCGATCGGCTCAAGAACAAGCGGTAATAGGCTGAGGAACTCCAAACCAACCCCGGCAAAAAGGAACCTGACATGACCGCCCTCCCCCTGATCGTTTTCGATGTCAACGAAACGCTGCTCGATCTCGAAACCATGGAGCCGACATTCCAGCGCATCTTCGGCGACAAGGGCGCGATGCGGCTGTGGTTCGCCAATTTGATCCTGTATTCCGCGGCACTGACGGTGGCCGGCTGCTACGTTCCGTTCACCGACATCGGCTCGGCCGTCATGAAAATGCTGGCGGATACCCGCGGCATCAAAATCGACGACAGCGACAAAAGGGAGCTCACGGACAAGTTTTCCACCATGCCGCCCCACCCGGAAGTCCCGGCGGCGCTGCGCAAGCTGCGCGATGCGGGTTTCCGGCTGTTCACGCTCACCGACAATCTGCTCGAGGTCCAGACCCGCCAGCTCGCGCATGGCGGCATCGTCGACCTGTTCGAGCGGCGTTTCAGCGCCGATGGCGTCAAGCACCACAAGCCGTCACCCCAGGCCTACGGTTACGTCGAGAAGGAGCTTGGCGCCGGGCCTTCGCAGTTCTGCCTGATCGCCTGCCACACCTGGGACACGCTCGGCGCCGTCGCCGCCGGCTGGCAGGGCGCGTTGATCAGGCGCACCGGTAACGATGTCCTCGCAGTCGGTCCGCAGCCGCATTTCGTCGGCAATGACCTCAACGACATCGCCGATCAATTGATCGCGCGCCACAAGGGGCGGGCCTGACCAGTCCGCGCCCATGGATATGACGGCGCAGTGTGTGACACGAGATCGGACACAGCTCCCCCTGCCGCGGCTTTTATTTTGACGCGGAGCCTCTTCGCTGAAAGGCCGCTCTGAGCGCGGCCAATTGAGCGTTCGTCGCGCCCTGCCCGGCATCGGCTCGGGTTGCCGGCAGATCCATATAGTGGATTGGCTGGCCGAACTGGCTCGCCGTGAAGTCGTATCTGCGACCTTCAATCCGATTGTAATAGTGGTCTCCGGCAGGCAGCGACGTCTTCAACAGGTCGCCGCCAAACAACTCGTGGACCAGCAGCGCGGTGACGTTGCACTGCCCCGCCGCCGGATTCGCTATTGTCCATCGGCTGGCCGACGCCAGCGACCACGACTTGCGCAAGGTGTTTTGGACCTCTTCGGGATCGAACTTCACATGGATCTCCGCACGACGTTTCGAGCTGAGTCATATCGTCTTTGCGCCGAATGTTACGGCGTAATATGCACGACGTTGCGGGTGGGGTGGTCACGCGGCGGGCCGCCGTTGAACGATTGAATGCTGTCGTATTCGAAATAATCGTTGCCGGCCACATTACCGGCGCGGTAGGCCAAATCGGAAAGCGACGCCGATCCAAATTTCCCCAGCTTCGGCCGGACCGTGATTTTTATCCCGACCAACTTCATGCCTAGAATGCCATGCCGCTTGATCAGGCAAACGCTATTCCTCGGAAGGCTGAATTCGCGATAACCCAGGGAATTGCCCAGCACACACGGCGCCGCCTGGGCGGCCGTGCCTGACAACAAAAGAGCTATCACGGCCAACGCTCTGTTCATCGCAAATCCTGCCTCCGCCAAAGGTCCGGTCATCCAGCAAAAAAGAATAGCGACCGCGTTCCGGACCTCAAATCGTAGCGGCAATGCAAGCAGCCGCAAGAGCTAATAAAGGCGCAATCGGCATCCGCAGCGCAGGCATCTGCTTTGCTTTGATAACAGAACGGACGTCGTCGGACCGGCCGCTCCCGGCGGGCCGCGCAAACCCGTATTTGACAGGCGTCGTTCGCCGGCAGCGTGCTTTACCGCACACTCCACCTGTTTGTCGTGGCCGGACTTGCCTTCCTGATATAGCCTCAGCACTGTAAAGTACCGCTGCGGCCTGTCAGCGGGCGGTGGCGTATCATGAGTTCTGAACAAGCGTTTTTGAAACATGTTTGCCTCGCCGGCGCGGCGCTGTTGTGCGCGACGCACCCGGTCGTGGCGCAGAGCTTCAGCCAGGTCATCGGCTTTGGCGACAGCACCGTCGACACCGGATGGTACACCGGCGCGACGAGCGGGCCGCATTCGACCGGCATTGCCAGTATGGATGCGCAGATCGCAGCTTCGCTGGCGGCCGGCGGAAACGCCCATCCGACCGGTCCGGGGCTCGGCAACGCGCAACTGCTGGCCGGCTTCTTCGGCCTGACGGTGAATTCCGCCAGCCAGCCCGGCGGGACCGATTACGCCGTCGGCAACGCGGTCGATTTCCACGTCCCCACGGGCTTCATGCCGGCCACGGCGGTCGGCGATCAATATCCGAATCCGCTATTGCCGAGCACCGTGACGCAGATCGCCAATTACCTCGCGCAGGTCGGCGGCCACGCCAATCCCGACGCGATCTATCTGGTGGCAAGCGGCGGCAACGATACCGCCGCGGCGTTATCGAGATATGGTGCCAATTCGCCTGGCGGCGTCGCCTATCTGCAAGGCGAAGCGCAGGCGCTGGCCAACAGCCTCGCCGGTTTGCAGGCCGCCGGGGCGCGCACCATCATCGTCAGCAATTACTATCCCGGGCCTTCCGACAATCCGGCGACCACTTTCTATGCGCGGACCATCCTGCCCGCGACCTGGAGCGATCTCGCCGCAGCCGGCGTAAAATTCATTCCGGCCGACACCGTCTCGGTGTTTTCAGCGGTGGAAGCCAACCCGGCCGCGTTCGGCATCACCCACGATCCGCACGCCACCGGCCCCGCCAACTATGCCTGCCTGCCGGCGATAGGATCGGGATCGACGTCCGGCTATGGCATTACCTGCGCGCCGACCACGACGCCGAGCACGACGCACGGCTATCTGCAGTCGGCGAATGCGACGCAGACCTACCTGTTCATGGACGGCGTCCATCTCACCGAAGCGGGCCAGCAGATCGAGGCCGACTATTTCTACAATCTGCTGGTCGCGCCGAGCGAGATCTCCTATCTGGCGGAAACCGCGGTCCAAACCACGTTCCAGACCGTTGCCGGCATCCAGCAGCAGATCGACCTGGCGCAACGGCTGCGGCAGCCCGGCTGGAATGTCTGGGTCAATGGTGAACTCGGCTATCTCAAGCTCGACAACAGCTCGGCCGGATTTCCGGACGATCCCGGCTATCCGCTCTCGGGCAGCATCGGCGTCGACTACAAATGGCGGAACGGCTGGCTCGCGGGCGCGGCGCTGACCGCCGGCACCGTCAACCCGACCTTCTCGCTCGGCGGCGGCTACAAGCAGGACAGCGTCGGCTTAAGCCTCTATGCGGCGTATCGCACCGCCAATTGGTGGGGCGACCTCACCGCCACCGCCGCGTGGCTCGGCTACGATACCAACCGCACTGTCCCGATCGGCATCACCACCCAGCTCAATACCGGATCGACCAATGGCAGCGATCTCTCGCTCGCCGGCGAGATCGGTTACGATTTCCACGCCGGTATCGTGACGCACGGCCCGCTCGCCGGGCTGATCCTGCAGCAGGCCAGGATCAACGGCTTTAGCGAAAGCGGCAGTTTTACGAGCCTGTCGTTTGGCGACCAGATCCGCAATTCCGAGGTCGGCGTGCTCGGTTACCAGGCGCGGTTCGACTGCGGCAAATGGCATCCGTTCGCGCAACTCGCCTGGGATCACGAGTTCGACCCGCTTGACCGCACGGTGACGGCGTCGCTGACCACGATCGCCGCTCCCAGCTATTCGATGCCGGCCGTGGCGCTCGGCCGCGACTGGGCCACCGCGACCGTCGGCACAGAGCTCACGATCACGCAGGCCCTGACCGGACTGGCCTCGTTCACCGCACAGCTCGGCCAGGACCGCGCCACCGTCTATGGCGGCCTCGTCGGATTGAATTACGCGTTCGGCCGGCCCGGCTGACCTGAGCTCGTTTATGCCTTCGGCATCGCCGCCAGCGCGCCGAGAATCCGCGCCCAGGAGCGGATGCCCTTGTGAAAACTTTTCAGGTCGTATTTCTCGTTCGGCGAATGGATGTTGTCGTCGTCGAGCCCGAAGCCGACCAGCACGCTGTCGAGCCCCAGCGTCTTCTTGAAGTCGGTCACGATCGGGACCGAGGCGCCGGACCCCATCAGGATCGTCTCCTTGCCCCATTCGTCGGTCAGCGCCTGCTTGGCGGCTAACAGCGGCTTCATGTTCCAGTCGAGCGCGATCGCCGCCCCGCTGGAATGATCGCCGAACTCGGCGGTGCAATCCTTCGGCAGCCGTGCCGTCACGTAATCGCGAAATAACTTGCGTATCCTGGCGGGGTCCTGCCCTTCGACCAGCCGGAACGAGATCTTGGCGGATGCCTGCGCCGGGATCACGGTTTTTGAGCCTTCGGCGGTATAGCCGCCGATGATGCCGTTGACGTCGCAGGTCGGGCGCGAGGACACCTGCTCGATCAGGAGGCGGCCCTTCTCGCCGGCCGGCTCCGAAAGCCCGATCGGCTTGAGGAATTTTTCCGGCGTCAGATTGAGCTTCTTCCATTGCTCCAGGATGGCGGGCGGCAAATCCTTTACGCCATCGTAGAAGCCCGGGATGGTGATGCGGTTGTCGTCGTCGAACAGCCCGCCGAGGATTTTGGTCAGCACCCGGATCGGGTTTTGCGCGCCGCCGCCGAACACGCCGGAATGCAGGTCGCGGTTGGCGGCCTTGATCCACACTTCCTCATAGACCAGGCCGCGCAGCGAGGTGGTGATCGCCGGCGTGTTGGGGTCCCACATGCCGGTGTCGCAGACCAGCGCGAAATCGGCGGTCTTGAACTCGTCCTTGTTCTGCTCGAGGAACGGAACAAAATTCTTCGACCCGATCTCCTCCTCGCCCTCGATCAGGATGGTGACGTCGACCGGCAGCGAACCCGTGACCTGTTTCCAGGCCCGGCACGCCTCGACGAAGGTCATCAACTGGCCCTTGTCGTCCTCGGCGCCGCGCGCGACGATGATCTTGCGGCCGTCGGCATGATCGGTGACGACCGGCTCGAACGGCGGCCGATGCCAGAGATTGAGCGGATCGACCGGCTGCACATCGTAGTGACCGTAGAACAGCACATGGGGGCGGCCATCCTTGCTGCCGTTCAACTTGGCGACGATGGCGGGATGGCCCGCGGTCGGCCTGACCTCGGTGGCAAAGCCGAGCGACGCGATGTCCTTGGCGAGATGATCGGCCGCCTGCTTGCAGTCGGCGGCATAGGCCGGCTCGGACGAGATCGACTTGATCCGCAGAAGCGTGAACAGCCGTTCCAGGCTGTTGTCGAAATCGGCATCGATGCGGTCGAGAACCGGTTGTAGTTGCGCTGCGCTGGACATTTCATAAATTCCTTTGCCGTTTTTTCTTTGCCGCTTGTTCCCTTGCGGGCTTAAGTTCGGTCCCTGATATCGGGTTTTAGCCCACCTGATGCCGGAGGCAAGACGGCGGCCGTGGCCTGCCCGGCAAGAGCATCGGTAAGCGGATGTAGCAGATGCCAGCCCAATCCTGCCGCGATGATGGCGGTGGCGGCGAGGTTGTTGCCCCAGGCCTGCAGTACATGCGGATAAATCGGCAGCGAAAAGCCGATCAGCGTGACCGCCACTGCGAGCACCGCCCACGACCCCGTTCGCACCGCCGGCCGCGGATCGTAGGCCCCCCGGTGGATCAGGATGGTGATGGGAAAGAACAACCACAGAAAATAATATTGCCGGGCCAGCGGCGAGGCCACGGTCATCAGGCAAAACAATATCCCGAGCTCCTCGGCATCCGAGCGCGGCGTTCGCCGGTCGCGGCGCGGCATCACCGCGATATATCCGAGCCCGATCAGGAGCGAGATCGCAACTACGATCCCGTTCGCGGTCCTGAAATCGACATCGAACAGATTCATGTAGCGCGGCGGCTTCGACGGCTCGTCCTGATTGTAGTTGACCGGGCGCGTCAGCCGGTGCGTCACCGCGATGATCGACTGGTTGACCCACGACCAGTTCTGCTCGTCGCGCTGCCCGAACCCCTTCTCGGAGCTCGATCCGATCATGCCCCGATACCAGGTCTTCAGTTCGGCCACATTGTGCTGGAAGCCACGCACCGGCGCCGGAACCACGAACAGAAAAATCCCGATGAACACCACCATGCTCGCCGCCGTCCACCATTGCCGGCGCCAGAGCAGATAGGGAAACACCGCAACCGGAAAAACCTTGATCGCGGTGGCCAGCGCGAACATGCTTCCCGCCATCCACGGCCGTTCGTGCTGCGAGAGCCAGAAGCCGTACAGCATCATCGCCAGCAGCACGAGGTTGGGCTGGCCGAGATCGAACATGTCGAACACAAAGGACACCGTCAAAATGGCCGGCAGCGCCGCCAGCCAAGGGGTGGGTATCCGCCCCGAGCCGGTCATCGCGTTGGAGAATTGTCCGCTCATCCACCACGCCGCCGCGTTCAGTAATGACAGGCAGAGATAGAGCGGGACCTTGCCGAAATAGCTCGGTATCGCCAGCAGCACCGCCGGCAGCGGCGGATAGATGAAGCTGAAATAGACATTGGGGTCGTCGGGATAGAGACCTCTGCCCTGCAGCACCCGTTGCCCGGCGTAGAACCAGAGCGGATAGTCCTTGGTCTTGCCGTGCCCCCAGATCTGCGGACCGAGGACGTCGATCGTCAACAACACGCAGCAGACCAGGAAGATAATATCGAGCGGCGCTCGCAGGGACGGGGCTCTCAGCACGCGCCCGCTGCCTTCCGAAGCAAGATCATGGCTCATCGGCGACGACCGTTCATCGCCGCAACAGGCCGCCGAGCGCGCCGCGCACCAGCGCGCGGCCCACCGACCCCCCGATCGAGCCACCGACCGATTTGCCGAGATCGGCAACGACGCCGCCGACCACCTTGTTGGTCACCGAACGCGTGACGCTGCGCGCGACGATCTGGCCGGTCGACATCCGGCCGCGCGATACATTGGTGCCGAAGATGGTGCCGACGATCGCCCCGATCTTTCCGAGAACACCACCGCCGCCGGCGTCGGCGCCTCCGTCCACGGCCGCGGTCCCGGCCAGCCGCTTCTGGATGATCTCGTAGGCGGATTCGGCATCGATTGCGGTGTCGTATTTTCCCTTCACCGGGCTCGCATCCATGATCGCCTTGCGTTCCTCCGGCGTGATCGGTCCGATCCGCGCCGAGGGCGGCCGGATCATCACCCGCTCGACCATCGCCGGCGTGCCGTTGCCTTCCAGGAACGACACCAGCGCTTCGCCCTTGCCCAATTCCATGATCACCTGAGCTGTGTCGAGCTTCGGATTCGGCCGGAACGTCTGCGCCGCGGCGGCGACCGCCTTCTGGTCGCGCGGCGTGAACGCCCGCAGCGCATGCTGCACGCGATTGCCCAATTGGCCGAGCACGGTGTCGGGCACGTCGACCGGATTCTGGGTCACGAAATAGACGCCGACGCCCTTGGAGCGGATCAAGCGCACCACCTGCTCGATCTTGTCCATCAGCGCCTTCGGTGCATCGTTGAACAACAGATGCGCCTCGTCGAAGAAGAACACCAGTTTCGGCTTGGGCGGATCGCCCGCCTCCGGCAATTCCTCGAACAGCTCCGACAGCATCCATAACAGGAAGGTCGCGTAGAGCCGCGGGCTCTGCATCAGTTTGTTGGCCACCAGGATATTGACCATGCCGCGGCCGTCGCGGTCGGTGCGCATGAAATCCTTCAGCGCCAGCGCCGGCTCGCCGAAGAATTTTGCCCCGCCCTGGTTTTCCAGCACCAGAAGCTGGCGCTGAATGGTGCCGACCGTGGCCTTGGTCACATTGCCGAAGCTCTGCGCGGCCTTGCGGATCGAGGCCAGCGGGTCGGCGTCGCCGTCCGGCCCCTTTTTGCCGGGGTCCGGGACGATGGCATCGAGCAGCGCGCGCAAATCCTTCATGTCGATCAGCGCCAGACCGTTGTCGTCGGCGACGCGGAAGGCGACGTTGAGAACGCCCTCCTGCACATCGTTGAGATCGAGCATCCGCGACAGCAACAGCGGTCCCATTTCGGTGACGGTGGCGCGAACCGGATGGCCCTGCTCGCCGAACACGTCCCAGAACACCGTCGAAAACTGGTCCGGCTGGAACGTCAGCCCCATATCGGCGGCGCGCTTGAGCAGAAAATCCTTGGCCTCGCCCACTTCCGAGATGCCCGACAAATCGCCCTTGATATCGGCGGCGAAGACCGGAACGCCGGCGCGCGCAAACCCCTCCGCCATCACCTGCAGCGAGACGGTCTTGCCGGTGCCGGTCGCGCCGGTGACAAGGCCGTGGCGATTTCCGAGCGCCAGCGTCAGCCAGGCCGGCTGCTCGCCCTTGCCGACGAAAATCTTCTCGTCGGTATCGGCCATCTTGTCGTCGGACGCCGTCATTCTATCACCTTTTGGCATCGCCTCTTGATGTGGACCGAAGGGCCGGACCGGAGACATAAGCATACCGCATCCCGGAAATGGAATGAAACCATCGGCAACGATAAACGTATGTCCCCGCGCCCCGAAACGGCGTGCGTCATGCGACATCATGGCACGAAGGAGCCTCAACTCTTGCATTGCTGCAACACTTGCCACGCGATCGGCACTGAATCGCGCCTCCACCGGCGGGGTCGCTTGTAATTCGCAATGCAGACGATCAAGATAAAATCACAAGCAAGGATCCGGCAAACAACCGGCCGAGGGCGGGGGCCATATGGACGAATTGATAGGGCGACTGGCTGAAAAGGCCGGCATAGAGAAGGCTGTCGCCGAAAAAACCCTCGGGATGATGCTGGGTTTCCTTCGCAACGAGGGACCTTCCGACAAGGTTCAGGCCCTGATCGACAACATCCCCGGCGCGGAAGCAGCCATCGCAGCCTCCGGCAGCGGCGGCGGTCTCAGCCGGTTGATGGGCGGCGGCCTGATGGCGCTCGGCGCCAAGCTGATGGGGCTTGGGCTGGGCATGGCGCAAATTCAGAACATCGCGCGTGAACTTTTCAGGTTCGGACGCGACAAAATTGGAGCGGATCAGATGGGCGAGATCATCGCGGGGACGCCAGGTCTTAAGCAATTGGCCTGACAACGCGTCCGCTCAAAGCACATTATTTCATATCGAGTATCATGACATATCCAATCTCCGAGATTGAAGGCCTGACGGCCTTCACCGCGTCGAAACTGAAAGCACTCGGCATTCGCACCACCGACGCCCTGCTTGAAGCCACCCGTACCGTCAAGGGACGCAAGGCACTCGCGGCCAAGACCGGCATCGGCGAACAGCAATTGCTCGAATGGGCGAATATCTCCGATTACATGCGGATTCCCGGCATGGGCAAGGCCAAGGTCGGGCTGGTGCGCGCGGCCGGCGTCACCACGGTTCGCGAGCTCGCGCTGCGCAATCCGGCGCGGCTGGCCCAGAACATGAAAGACGTGAATACGAGGCGCAAACTGGTGCGGGTGATGCCCTCGGAAAAGTCGGTCGAGCAATTGATCGCGCAGGCGCGCAAGCTGCAGCCTAAAATCACCTACTAGACATCGCGCATTAGACCAGACGACACGCCGAACATCGCCACGGTCAGGCCAGCCGGAAACGGCCCGCCCAGCGCGTTGACCGCCTGCCCTGCCCCGCACCTTGACTCCCATGCGGAGACCGCGCAAAGCGACCGCATGATCGCGACCACGCCCAGACCGGCTGCCGCGGCTGCCCCGGCAGGTCATGCGGTGCTACGGACCCTGTTGTCCCGGCGCAGTCCTGCCGTGATGGGCGTGTTGAACGTGACGCCGGATTCATTTTCCGATGGCGGGCAATTCATCGCCCCGGAGCGCGCGCTGGCGCAGGCCCGGCGAATGATCGCCGAAGGCGCCGACATCATCGACATCGGCGCCGAATCCACCCGGCCCTACGGTGCGCAACCGGTCTCCGCCGAGGAAGAGCAAAGGCGCCTGCAGCCGGTACTCTCGCAGGTCGCAGCGCTCGGCGTTCCCGTCTCGATCGACAGCATGAAATCCGCCGTGGTGGCATGGGCGCTGGATGCGGGCGCGGTGATCGCCAACGACGTTTGGGGCCTGCAGCGCGATGGCGGCATGGCGACGCTGCTGGCGCAGCGCCAGGCGCCGATTATCATCATGCATAACCGCGACAGCGCCGACGCCGGCATCGACATCACCAGGGATATCGCAGCGTTCTTCGAGCGCTCGCTGGCGATCGCCGCCAAGGCGGGCATTTTGTCCGAAAATATCGTGCTCGATCCCGGCATCGGCTTCGGCAAGACCCAGGAGCAGAGCATGATTGCGCTGGCCCGGCTGGACGAGCTCAAAATTTTCAACCTGCCGCTGCTGGTCGGCGCATCACGCAAGCGATTTATTGGCGAGATCACGCCGTCGGAGCCGCATCAGCGCCTCGGCGGCTCGATTGCCGCACATCTTCTGGCGGCAAAAGCTGGCGCGCGGATCATCCGCACCCATGACGTCGCCGAAACGGTGCAGGCGCTGCGAGTCACCGCCGCAATCGAGGACAAGAGATGAGCGATACGATCTTCATCAGCGGCGTCGTGATCCATGCCCGCCACGGCGTAATGGAGCACGAGACCGAAGTCGGCCAGCGTTTTGTCATCGACCTCGAACTGTCGGCCGATCTGTCGGATTCCTCGCGCACCGACCGGCTGGCCGATACGGTTTCCTATTCCGACGTGGTCGCGACCGCGACGGCGGCCTTCAAGAACGTCAATTACAAGCTGCTGGAACGCGCCGCCGGCGCGGTCGCCGAGGCGATCCTGACCACGTTTGGCCGCATCACCTCCGTCAAGGTCACGGTGCACAAGCCGCACGCCCCGATCGCCGCGATTTTCGACGATGTCGGCGTGATCCTGGTCCGTACGCGGCAAGCGCCTACCAAGAATTGAAGCGAGCTAACATGAAAGAGCCGACATGGCCGACGCCCTGATCGCGCTTGGCGGCAATGTCGGCGAGGTCCGTGCCACCTTCCCGAAAGCGATCGCCAATATCTGCGGCATGACGCAAGGTGCGCTATTGGCCCGCTCCTCCGACTACGTCACCCCGCCTTGGGGCGACGAGCAGCAGGCCCGCTTCATCAACGCCTGCATCGAAATCGAAACCAGCCTCGATCCGCATGCGCTGTTGTTCACGCTGCACAAGATCGAAAAGAAGTTCGGCCGCGACCGTATCAGCGAAACACGCTGGGGCCCGCGCACCCTCGATCTCGATTTGATCGCCTATGACGATGTCTCGATCGACAAACCGGAACTGACGCTGCCGCACCCCCGGCTGTTCGAGCGCGCCTTCGTGCTGGTGCCGCTGGTGGAGATCGCGCCCGACCGGGTGATCGCCGGCCGCAGCATCAAGGCGGCGCTGGCCGGGCTGTCGACCGAAGGTATCGAGCGGCTGCCCGAGCTCGGCTAAGCAAAACAGGCCCAAACAACCGTTTGGCTTGGCCGTCCGGGCATGGCAATTTCCGGCCAACGGACACAAGGAACGACTTAAGCTGGAAACGACTTAAGCTGGAAAAGATTTGTCGAATGACCTCTGAAACTGACGATCTGCGCCTGGCGGCGGGTTTTGCGCCGGCAAGCTATGACGACTGGCGCAAGCTGGTCGATGGGGTGCTCAAGGGGGCTCCGTTCGAAAAGCTCACGGCAAAAACCGCCGACGGCCTGCGCATCGAGCCGATCTACCGGCGCGCGGCCGCCAGCGCCCCGATCCCGGGCCGGGCCGCGGTCGCGCCCTGGCAGGTGATGCAGCGGATCGATCACCCCGATGCGGCCGCCGCCAACGCGCAGGCGCTGCACGATCTCGAAAACGGCGCCACCGGGCTGACGCTGGTGTTTGCCGGCGCCAACGGCGCCCATGGCTACGGACTGGAGCCGACGGCGGAAGCGATCGCAAAGGTGCTCGACGGCGTGTTCGTCGATGCCGGGATCGCGATCGAGCTTCAGGTCGGTCCGCAATCGCGCATGGCTGCGATCCATCTCGCCGAATACATCAAGCGCAGGGGGCTCGCGCCCGATGCGTGCGATACCCGTTTCGGCCTCGATCCGCTCGGCGCCTGCGCGGTATGGGGATCGAGCCCCTATAGCTGGGAAGAGATCGTGCCCGCCGTGACCGGGGGCATCAAGGGCCTCGCCGCGCTCGGCTTCAAGGGACCATTCGCGCCGGCCGATGGCCGGGTGATCCATGATGCCGGCGGATCGGAAGTGCAGGAGCTGGCCTTCGTGCTGGCCGCCGGCGTGGTCTATCTGCGCGCGCTCGAAAGTGCCGGTGTCGCGCTCGACGCCGCGCAAGACATGATCTATGCGCGGCTCGCCGCCGATGCCGATCAGTTCCTGACCATGGCAAAGTTTCGCGCGCTGCGGCTGTTATGGGCGCGTGTCGAGCAGGCCTGCGGATTGACCCCGAAGCCGATCTTCATCGCCGCCGATACCGCCTGGCGCATGCTGACCCGGCGCGACCCCTATGTGAACATGCTGCGTGCGACCATGGCGACGTTTTCGGCTGGCCTTGCCGGCGCCAACGCCATCACGGTGCTGCCGCATACGCTGGCGCTGGGGCTGCCCGATCCGTTCGCGCGGCGGGTGGCGCGCAATACGCAACTGGTGCTGCTGGAGGAATCCAATCTCGCCAAGGTGTCCGATCCCGCCGCGGGCGCCGGCGGCATCGAAGCGCTGACGCGGGAGCTTAGCGACGCCGCATGGTCGCTGTTTCAGGAGATCGAGAAATCCGGCGGCCTGTTCGCTGCGCTTGAACAGAATCTGATCCAGCGCAAGGTCGCGGCGACACGAGCCGCGCGCGAGACCGATATTGCGCGGCGCAAGACCGTGCTGACCGGCGCCAGCGAGTTTCCGAATTTGGGCGAAGCCCACGTCGCGGTGCTGGACGCCAAGCCCGTGACGCTTGCGCCCTATGGCGAAGCCAAGTTCAAATTCGATGCGCTGCCGCCGATGCGGCTGGCGGCGCCGTTCGAACGGCTGCGCGACAAGTCGGATGAATTGTTGAAAACGCACGGTGCGCGGCCAAAAATCTTCCTCGCCTGCCTCGGTACCGCCGCCGACTTCACCGCGCGCGCGACCTTTGCCAAAAGCTTCTTCGAGACCGGCGGTATCGAGGCGGTCGATGGTCCCTCACCTCTCCCCTCCGGGGAGAGGTCGACGCCGCAGGCGTCGGGTGAGGGGACTCTATCTTCCGTCCAAAACCCCTCACCCGCTCCAGCGCCTTCGGCGCAGGAGCGACCTCTCCCTATGGGAGAGGTGAAGGCAGACTTCGCCGCCCTTGCCGCCGCCTACAAAGCTTCCGCCGCGGCGCTCGTTTGCCTCTGTTCCTCGGACAAGGTCTACGCAGAGAACGCCGTCGCCGCCGCAAAAGCCCTTCAGGCCGCCGGCGCCGGACATATCTATCTGGCGGGCCGGCCCGGCGAGCTGGAATCAGCGCTGCGCGAGGCCGGTGTCGGCGACTTCATCTTTGCGGGCGGCGACGCATTGGCGATGCTGCAACAGGCTTGGCAGCAAATGGAGCTGATATGACGGAGATGACAAAACCCGTTCTGACCGGCGGCTGCCAATGCGGCGCCATCCGCTTTGCGCTGTCGGCGCCGCCCGTGAAGGTCAGCATCTGTCATTGCCGGATGTGCCAGAAGGCGGCCGGCGCGCCGTTCGCCTCCTTTGCCGAGATCCAGAACGGCGATTTCGCCTGGACCCGCGGCAAGCCGTCGGCGTTCCGTTCCTCCTCGCTTGCCGAGCGCGATTTCTGCGCCGCTTGCGGGACGCCCTTGAGCTTTCGCCGCATCGACGGGCCCAAGATCGAGATCATGATCGGCGCCTTCGACCGGCCGGACCGGCTGGTGCCGACCCGGCAATATGGAACCGAATCCCGGCTCGGCTGGGTGGTGGCGATCTCCAATCTGCCGAGCCAGACCACGCTGCAGAATTACGGCCCGGACAAGGTTAACACCATCGTCAGCCACCAGCATCCGGACCACGATTAGGGACGAATTATGCTATGATCGAACCGAACCGGGAGTTTGAGGAAAACCAGGAATGAGCCGCATTCCCAATTTCGCCGATATTGCGTTTGAGCCTGTCGCGATGGCATCACCCATGGCGAGTGCCGAACCTTGGCTCACGCCGGAAGGCATCCTGGTAAAACCCGGCTACAGCGAAGCCGATCTTGCGGGCATCGATTTTCTCGACACCTGGCCCGGCATTGCGCCGTATCTGCGCGGTCCCTACCCCACGATGTATGTCAACCAGCCCTGGACTATCAGGCAATATGCCGGGTTCTCGACGGCGGAAGACTCCAACGCGTTCTATCGCCGCAACCTCGCCGCCGGACAAAAGGGCTTGTCCGTGGCGTTCGATCTGGCAACCCATCGCGGCTACGATTCCGACCATCCGCGCGTATCCGGCGACGTCGGCATGGCGGGCGTCGCGATCGATTCGATCTACGACATGCGCACGCTATTCTCGGGCATTCCGCTCGACCGGATGAGCGTGTCGATGACCATGAACGGCGCGGTGCTGCCGATCCTCGCGCTGTTCGTGGCCGCCGCCGAAGAACAGGGCGTACCACCGGAAAAACTCTCAGGGACGATTCAGAACGATATTCTGAAAGAGTTCATGGTGCGCAACACCTACATCTATCCGCCGACGCCCTCGATGCGGATCATCTCCGACATCTTCGCCTACACCTCGCAGAAGATGCCGAAATACAATTCCATTTCGATCTCCGGCTATCACATGCAGGAAGCCGGCGCGACGCAGGACCTCGAGCTCGCGTATACGCTCGCCGACGGCGTCGAATATCTGCGCGCCGGGCTCGCGGCCGGTCTCGACGTCGACCGCTTCGCGCCGCGGCTGTCGTTCTTCTGGGCGATCGGCATGAACTTCTTCATGGAAGTCGCCAAGATGCGCGCCGCGCGGCTGTTGTGGGCCAAGCTCCTGAAGCAATTCAACCCGAAAGACCCGCGCTCCCTCAGTCTACGCACGCATTGCCAAACCTCGGGCTGGTCGCTGACCGCGCAGGACGTCTACAACAACGTGATGCGCACCACCATCGAGGCGATGGCCGCGACGCAGGGCCATACCCAGTCGCTGCACACCAACGCGCTCGATGAGGCGCTGGCGCTGCCGACGGATTTCTCGGCGCGGATCGCCCGCAACACGCAACTGTTCCTGCAGCAGGAAAGCGGCACCAC
>Ga0208589_1000441_pt1 | contig 19912 bp, 21 predicted proteins | sample NGESurshal092012_2_FD_184486 | JGI IMG/M metagenome (GOLD analysis project Ga0208589, IMG submission 184486) | Arctic peat soil microbial communities from Barrow, Alaska - NGEE Surface sample F53-2 shallow-092012 (SPAdes) | ecosystem: Environmental > Terrestrial > Soil > Wetlands > Peat ... | reverse complement strand
GTCGTGAAGCGTCCGAAGAAGCGTCCGGGCAGCCGGCTGCGGTCGTCGATCACGATCCGCTCGACGCGCCCGCAAGCCATGCTGGTCGGATCTGGAACCATTTCAGCCTCATAGCACAGCAGGCACCCAAGCGCGATATGCGTTTATCGCCGCCGTCACTGCGCGACGTCGCCCTCGAGCCTTGCCGCCAAACAACCTTGCCGCCAAACGACAACGGCCCGGCGTGAGCCGGGCCGTTGGGAAATATGGGAATTGAGTGGCGCGGCGCGATTACTCGCCGACGGCGGCGGCGGCGGCGCGTTCGGTCTTCTTCTCGACGATGCGGGCCGACTTGCCGCGCAAATTGCGCAGGTAATACAGCTTGGCGCGACGCACCTTGCCGCGGCGCACCACCTTGATCGAGTCGATCATCGGCGACATCACCGGGAAGACGCGCTCGACGCCTTCGCCGTAGGAAATCTTGCGAACGGTAAAACTCTCGTTGAGGCCGCCGCCGCTGCGGCCGATGCAGACGCCTTCATAGGCCTGCACGCGGGAGCGATCGCCTTCGACCACCTTGACGTTGACGATCAGGGTGTCGCCGGGTCCGAAATCCGGAATCGCGCGGGCGGTGGACAGCTTGTCGAACTGCTCTTTTTCGAGCTCTTGAATAAGGTTCATCTCATAAATCTCCATCGGCGGCGCGCCCCAGCCGGTCTACGCGGGGCTGCGCGAACGTCCATCTATCCTGCCATTGCGCGGATTTCGCGCTGCTATACGGCAAGCGCGGGCCGTTGTCACCCGTCTGTCTTGCTTTTCGGCCCGATTTGGCGAGTCTCCAGATCTGCCTTCCGCGTCCACAAATCCGGCCGCCTTTGCCGGGTCAGGGCCTCGGCCTCGGCCTGCCGCCAGGCCGCCACCCTGGCATGGTCGCCGGAGGTCAGAATTTCGGGGATCTGGCGGCCTTCAAAAGCCTGCGGGCGGGTATATTGCGGGTATTCCAGTAGTCCGTCGGAAAAACTCTCGTCGGCCCCGGAGGCGAGCTTGCCCATCACGCCCGGCAGCAGCCGAACGCAGGCGTCGATCAGCGCCATCGCGGCGATTTCGCCGCCCGAGAGCACATAATCGCCGATGGAAACCTCCTCCAATCCGCGCGCCTCGATCACCCGCTGGTCGATGCCCTCAAATCGCCCGCAGACGATCAGGGGGCCAGGTCCGGAGGCGAGCTCCATGACGGCGGACTGGGTCAATGGCCGACCCCGCGGGCTCATCAAGAGGCGAGGGCGGCTCTTTAGCGCGCCGGGAGCCTCGTCGGCCGCATCGATCGCCGCCGCCAGCACGTCGGCGCGCAGCACCATGCCGGGGCCGCCGCCAGCCGGCGTATCGTCGACGCTGCGGTGGCGGTCGGTGGCGGAATCCCGGATGTCGCGCGCTTCCAGCGCCCAAAGCCCCGACGCCAGCGCCTTGCCGGCGAGGCTGATGCCGAGCGGCCCCGGGAACATCTCCGGAAACAGGGTCAGGACGATGGCGCGCCAGGTTGCGGTCATCGCTTTGCATCGCGCGTCGGCCGGCAGAAATCAAACGGATCGATATTGGTTGACAAGGAAACTAGATATGATAGTTTCCTTGTCAACTACATGGAATGCCCGATGCCAAAACCAATTTCACCCAGCGGCCTGCAGGATCATCTCGGCTATTGGCTCCGCTACGTGTCCAATCAGGTCTCGCACAGCTTCAGCCTGAAACTGGCGGCGCGCGATGTGACGGTGGCGGAGTGGGTCGTGTTGCGTGAACTTTACGACGTCGACGCGATGGCGCCGAGTGCGCTGGCGGACAAACTCGGAATGACGCGCGGGGCGATCTCGAAGCTCGCCGAGCGCCTGCTGGGAAAATCGCTACTGACGCGCGCCCCGGGTGAGAAAGATCGCCGCTATCACGCGCTCGCGCTGTCGGACGCTGGAAGAACGCTCGTGCCGGAATTATCGGCGCTCGCCGACCAGAACGATGCGGAATTCTTCGGCGACCTCACGCGCGAGGATCGGGCGATGGTCCAGCGCCTGATGATGGGCATCGTGCGCCGGCATGCCCTGCGCGTAACGCCGATCGATTAACCCACCCGATTCCTTCATTCAGACAGGAGAACGATCATGCAGGCTGACATCATCAACGTCATGCAGGAATGCACCGACGGCTCGGATCAGGAGCGCCTGAGTTTCCCCGAGGTGGTCATGAAGCTGATGCAGGCCGGTGTCGAGCGCTATCACGCCGATCTGCTGCGGGCGGAGAAGATCTACTATCTGCCGACGGGTGAATCGCACCGCGTGGCCGCGGCAGAAGTAGAGGCCACTCCGCCGTCGGCCTTCACGGCGGATGGCGTTGCCGCCGCGGTGAAGGCGATCCAGCACAGGAAAATCGCGTATCGGGAATTCTGCGAGCGCATCGCGCAGGCCGGTTGTGTCGGCTACATGGTTTCGCTGGCGGGCCGCCGCGCCGTGTATTACGGCCGCTCCGGCGATAGTTACGTGGAGCCGTTTCCCGTAGCGAATTAAGCCGGCCGGAACGCTGCGCACCAGCGATCAAGGGGCGTCGGGACTGTCGCCTTCGACTTCCTCGGGCAATTCGATCACGACGCGGCCGCCGGCGAGATCGACGGTCGGCACCACGGCATTGGTGAACGGCAGCAGCAAGGTCGAACCCTGCGGCGGCGCGATCTCGATGATGTCGCCGGCGCCGAAATTGTGGATCGCGACGACGCGGCCGATCGGCGCGTTGGCCGATGTCACCGCCGCCAGCCCGATCAGATCGGCGTGGTAATATTCGTCGTCATCGGTCGCGGGTAGTTTTTCGCGCGCGACGTAGAGTTCGAGGCCGTTGAGCCGCTCGGCATCCTCGCGGGTGGCGATGCCCTTCAGCGTCGCCACCAGATGATCCTTGGCCTCGCGGGCGTGCGTCACCTCGAATTGACGCGCGCCGTCCTTGGTCGTCAGCGGGCCGTAACGCTGCACGGAAAGCGGGTCTTCGGTGAACGTCCACAGTTTCACCGCGCCGCGCACGCCATGCGCGGCGCCGATCCGGGCGACGCAAATCGGTGCTGCCACCGTCACGCGCGGCTAACGCTTACGTCTTGCTGGCGGCTTCGGCGGCGGCCTTGCGTTCCTTGCGCGGAACTGCCTTTTCCGGGTTGTTGCGTGCGGCGCGCTTGGCGACGCCGGCGGCATCGAGGAAGCGCGCCACGCGATCGGACGGCTGCGCGCCCTTGGCGAGCCAGGCCTTCACCTTGTCCATGTCGAGCTTGAGGCGCGCTTCGTTGTCCTTCGCCAGCAGCGGATTGAAATGGCCGAGCCGCTCGATGAAGCGGCCGTCGCGCGGAAAGCGCGAGTCGGCGACGACGACGTGATAGACCGGACGCTTCTTGGTGCCGGCGCGGGCGAGACGAATAACGACAGACATTTGGTTTCTCCTGATGAAAGTTTGATTGAGTGTTGCTTGGTTAAGGTCGTCATTGCGAAGCTGCGCTCGCAATGACGGAAAAGGTCATTTCTTCTTCCCCAGGCCGGGGAAGCCGCCGAGACCGGGCAGCGTCGGCTTGCCGCTGAGACCCGTCAGTCCCGGCAGATTGGGCAGCCCGGAGCGGAGACCGCCCGGAAGATCCGTTGGCAAATTCGGCAGGCCGCCAGGGCCAGCGCCGCCGGGCATCTTCTCCTGCAGCGCCTTGATCTGTTCCGGCGAGGGCATGCCGCCGCCAAAACCCATCGCCTGCGCGATGCCGGCCATCGGGCCGCGCTTGCCCGAACCCATGGCCTTCATCATGTCGGCCATGTTCCGGTGCATCTTGAGGAGCTTGTTGACTTCCTGGACCTCGAGGCCGGCGCCGGAAGCGATCCGCTTCTTGCGGCTCGCCTTGAGGATGTCGGGATTCTTGCGCTCCTGCCGCGTCATCGAATCGATCACCGCAACCTGGCGCTTGATGATCCTGTCGTCGATCCCGGCGGCGGCGATCTGGTTCTTCATTTTCGCGATGCCGGGCATCATGCCCATCAGGCCGCTGATGCCGCCCATGCCGGCCATCTGCGTCAACTGTTCGCGCATGTCGTTAAGGTCGAACTGGCCCTTGCGCATCCGCTCGGCGGTGCGCGCGGCCTTTTCGGCGTCGATATTGGCGGCGGCGCGTTCGACCAGCGACACCACGTCGCCCATGCCGAGAATGCGGCCGGCGATCCGGCTGGGATGGAAATCCTCCAGCGCGTCGGTTTTTTCGCCGGTGCCGATCAGCTTGATCGGCTTGCCGGTCACCGCGCGCATCGACAGCGCCGCACCGCCGCGGCCATCGCCGTCGACCCGCGTCAGCACGATGCCGGTGAGGCCGACGCGCTGGTCGAACGAACGCGCCAGGTTGACCGCGTCCTGGCCGGTCAGCGAATCCGCGACCAGCAGCACTTCATGCGGATTGGCGGTCGATTTGATCTCGGCGGCTTCCGCCATCATCTCTTCGTCGAGCGTGGTGCGGCCGGCGGTGTCGAGCAGCACCACGTCGTAGCCGCCGAGCTTGCCGGCTTCCAGCGCACGGCGCGCGATCTGCGCCGGCTTCTGGCCGGCCACGATCGGCAGCGTCTGAATATCGAGATCGCGGCCGAGCACCGCGAGTTGCTCCATCGCCGCCGGACGATAGACGTCGAGCGAGGCCATCAGCACCTTGCGCTTGTCGCGCTGGGTCAGGCGCCGGGCGAGCTTGGCCGTGGTGGTGGTTTTGCCGGAGCCCTGCAGACCGACCATCATGATCGCGACCGGCGGCACCGCGTTGAGGTCGATGGTCTGGCCGTCCGCACCAAGCGTGGCGACCAGTTCGTCGTGGACGATCTTCACCACCATCTGGCCTGGGGTGACCGACTTGACCACGGTGGCGCCGACCGCCTGTTCGCGGACGCGCTCGATGAAGCCGCGGACCACGTCGAGCGAGACATCGGCCTCGAGCAGCGCGCGGCGCACCTCGCGCATCGCGGCATCGACATCGGCTTCCGAAAGCGCGCCGCGCCCCGTCAGCCGATCGAGAATGCCACCAAGCTTTTCCGACAGATTGTCGAACAAATGCGTCGTCCTGTTGCCTCACCCTGAGGAGCGGGCGTTAGCCCGCGTCTCGAAGGGTGGCGATACTGTCGTAACCCCATCCTTCGAGACGCCGCTTCGCGGCTCCTCAGGATGAGGCTTTGAACAAAACACTTTCGCGCCCGAGGGCGCATCGCGCTGTCGGGCGTTGGCCTCCGGTCTCAAGGGCCGGGCGGCGGGTCGAAAAGAACGTCTTTTCGAAGATTGGGCGCGTTTAACGCCCTTGGTGCCGCAAAGTCAAGGAAAGTTCGGCGGGTAGCAGCCGATTCGCTCGATCAAGCCATTGAACCGGCTTGTCTTTTCACTGAAGTCGAACTTTCCCCCGTCGGACCACGTACGAAGCCATGGGCATGGTTCCATCCAGGGGGCAGCCACGCCATATAACGCTCAATCTCCAACCGTTCCCGCCAATCGGGATCTCGCCCTTTGCCCGTCACCCGCCGAAAAGTTCTTGGATGGCTTGCCGGCCTCGGCGCGGCCGCGGTGGTGCCGTCTGCCTGGATGTATCGCATGAAAACCTATGACGGCCCGGTCTCCGATCATTTCGATGGCCTGCATTTCTTCGATCCCGACGGATCGCCGCCGAAATCACTGCGCGAGGTGTTGCGCTGGCAATTCGGCGGTGGCCGGCAGCGTGCGGCGTGGCCGGACCGGGCGCCGAGCGGTTATGCCGATACGCCGCCCGCGCGGGTCGATGGCAGCAAGGTGCGGCTGTCGTTCGTCGGTCACGCCAGTTGGCTGATCCAGACATCAGGCCTGAATATCCTGGTCGATCCCGTGTGGTCGGAGCGCGCCTCGCCGTTTTCCTTCGCCGGGCCGAAACGACACAACGATCCCGGCATCGCATTCGAGGCATTGCCCAAAATCGACATCGTGCTGGTGTCGCACGGACATTACGATCATCTCGACCTTGCGACGCTGTCGAAACTGCAGGCAAAGTTCTCGCCTCGCGTCATCACGCCGCTTGGCAACGACATCACCATGCGCAGCGCTGATTCCGCCATCAAGGCCGAGGCGTTCGACTGGCACGACCGTGTCGAACTCGGCAATGAACTCGCGGTGACCCTGGTGCCGACGCGGCACTGGTCGGCGCGCGGACTGTACGACCGCAACAAGGCGCTGTGGGCGAGCTTTGTTTTGCAGACGCCCGCAGGAAAGCTCTACATCGTCTGCGATTCCGGGTATGGCGAAGGCAACCACTTTCGCCGGGTCGCCGATGCGCATGGCCCGTTGCGGCTGGCGATACTCCCCATCGGCGCCTATGAGCCGCGCTGGTTCATGCGCGATCAGCACATGAACCCGTCAGATGCCGTGAAGGCGCTGGCCGATTGCGGCGCGCAACAGGCGCTGGCGCATCATCACGGCACGTTTCAATTGACCGATGAAGCCATCGATGCGCCGGCGACCGCGCTCGGTGTGGCGCTCGATGAAGCGAAGATTCCGCGCGAGCGCTTTGGGGTGCTGAAGCCGGGGCAGGTCTTTGAGATATAAGACGTCATTGCGAGCGAAGCGAAGCAATCCAGGGCAGCAAATCAAGACTGGATTGCTTCGTCGCTGCGCTTCTCGCAATGACGGAGAAAATTACGGCCCCGACGGCTTGATCGCCCAGGTCACGTTTACGGTGACCGATAGCGTTTCTTCGCCTTGTGCGATGGGTGTCGTGGCGATGGGGGCGGCGGACATCTTGGCCCGGAACATCGGCCCGGGCGAACTTCCTTCTGAGATGCTGAGCGGCCCGCCCAGCGTGACACCGGCGGCCTTGGCATAGATCTCGGCCTTGCGGCGGGCGTCGGCGACGGCTTGCGTGCGCGCGTCGTCGAGCAGCTTTGAAGCCTGCGACACCATGAAATTGATGCCGCCGATATCGTTGGCGCCGGCTGCGACCAGCATGTCAATCGTGCTTGCGACCTTGCTGACGTCACGCAAGCGGACGCTCACGCGATTGCTGGCGCGGTAGCCGGCAATGGCCGGTGGTCCGGTGCGGTTCGGCGCGTTTTGCGGTTGCAGCGACAACCGCGAGGTCTGGATATCCTTGGCGTCGATGCCGGCGGCCTTCAGCGCCAGCAACAGCTTGCCCATTGTGGCGTTATTGGCCTCCGATGCCTCGCGCGCGGTCTTGGCATCGGAGGTGACGCCGGCTTCGACCGCGGCAAGGTCAGGCGGCACCGAGATCGTGGCCTCGCCGCTGACCGAGATCGCGGGCGGCAGGTCGTCGGCCCACGCTCTGTCAGACCAAGCAGGTGCGGCGAGCAGCACGCCCGCCGCGAGCGCAAGAAGCGCGCGATGCCCGATCGCCCTCATTTCAGCGGCACATAGACGTTGATCACCAGCTTGTCCTCCTGGGTCTTCAGGGGATCGGTGATGTATTCCTCGATGAAGGTGTCCTTGGCCTCGAGCTTCTTGTCGTCGAGGTGATTGGTGATCGCCTCATAGGTGTTGTCCATGTTGTCGTAGGAGCCGCGATGGACAAACTTCAGCGCCTTGCCTTCGGGCGATTTGCCGATGCTCATGTCCTTGGTCAGGTTCTTCGGCTCCTGGTCGACCGGTAGCTCCGCCATATAGGTAAAGCCGGTGTCGTCGGTCGAGGTGTAGACGATCATCGGATTGCCGGTGCGCGCAATGCTCTGCTTGTCGAGCAGGGCGGTCAGCGTCTTGAATGACTCCATCAGGGTATCGAACGCCGAATCCCAATTGGCCGTTCCCTTCAGGACCACCACCTTCTTCGGCGCCAGCACGATTTCCTCGCCAAAGGGATCCGCGGTCTGAACCGGCGCGACGGCAGGCGGCGGGGCGGCGGCCGCGGGGCTGTCGGCCGGCGATTTGTTTTCGGCGGGCGGCGGCACCGGTGTAGCCGCTGGCGCCGGCGTCACCGCGGGAGACGCCGAGGTGGCGGGCGCCGGCGTCGGGCTTGCCGCCGGTGGCGACTGCGCCCATGCCGAGCCGAGACCCAAGGAAATGCTTAGGCAAATACTCAGGGAAATCGCGGCTACCGGGACCAGCGCGAATAATGCACGGCGGAAACAGCGGGTTGAGTTCATCCAGTCTTCTCCCCAAATGGCGTCCCAAAAATCACGCGCGGTTTGCCCCGGCCCGCGGCACGAAATCACGCCATTCCTAACACGCCGGTTCGGCTTTCGTCCCATGACAGATATGTCATGCGCCCCGCGTCGGAGGCTGGTCAATCCGCCCTCACTGGCCATATAAAGCAGGCAGAAATCGGAAATCCCATGAGCGCGCTCGCCAACCACGCATTTGCCAAGATGAACGGCATCGGCAACGAGATCGTCGTGGTCGATCTGCGCGACCAGAAGGCGGCCGTATCGGCGGATGAGGCGCGGGCGGTTGCTTCCAGCGTTCCTTATGACCAGCTGATGGTGCTGCAGCCGCCACGGCTGCAGGGCACCGAGGCTTTCATCGGGATCTACAACAGTGACGGTTCGGAGGCCGGCGCCTGCGGCAACGGCATGCGCTGCGTGGTGCGCCGGCTGTTCGAGAAGACCGGCCAAACGGCCGTAACCTTCGAGACCCGGGCCGGCCTGTTGAACTGCTGGCAGGGACCCGCGGCGGACCTCTACACCATCGACATGGGAGCGCCGAAGTTCGGCTGGCAGGATATTCCGCTGGCGGAGGAGTTCCGCGACACCCGTTATATCGAACTCCAGGTCGGGCCGATCGATGCACCGCTGCTGCATTCGCCGTCGGTGGTCAATATGGGCAACCCGCACGCGATCTTCTGGGTCGACGACGTCAACGCCTACGACCTCACCCGCTTCGGGCCGCTGTTGGAAAATCACCCGATCTTTCCGGAGCGCGCCAATATCACGCTCGCCCATATCGTCGACCGCGACCACATCGCCATTCGCACCTGGGAGCGCGGCGCGGGGCTGACGCGCGCATGCGGCTCGGCCGCCTGCGCGACCGCGGTGGCAGCCGCAAGGCTGAAGCGCGCCAATCGCATCGTGCAGATCGCACTGCCGGGCGGCGAACTGTCGATCGAATGGCGCGAGCGCGACGATCATGTGCTGATGACGGGCCCCGCGACCTTCGAATACGAAGGCAAGTTCGATCCGGCGCTGTTCGCTTCCGTCGCTTGAGAAGATGAGCGTCGAGATCCTCACCTTCGGCTGCCGTCTCAACGCCTTCGAATCCGAAGTGATCGCCCGCGAGGCCGAGAGCGCAGGGCTAACCGACACCATCGTCATCAATAGCTGCGCGGTCACCAACGAGGCCGTCGCGCAGGCGCGGCAGTCGATCCGGCGGATCAAGCGCGAGCGGCCCGGCTCGCGGATCGTCGTCACCGGCTGCGCGGCGCAGACCCAGGCCGGGATGTTCGCCGGCATGGCCGAGGTCGATCGCGTGATCGGCAATGACGACAAGATGCATGGCCGGGCCTGGCAAGATACGCGCGCGGCGTTCGCGCGGTCGCCGGCTTTCGGCATCGACGACAGCGCGAAGATCGCGGTCGGCGACATCATGGCGGTCAGGCAGATGGCGCCGCATCTGGTGGAGGGATTCGCAAAGGGCCTGCCGCGGGTGTTCGTGCAGGTGCAGAACGGCTGCGACCATCGCTGCACCTTCTGCATCATCCCCTATGGCCGCGGCAATTCGCGCTCGGTGCCGATGGGCGCCGTGGTCGACCAGGTCCGCGCGCTGGTCGAACGCGGTCATGCCGAGATCGTGCTGACCGGCGTCGACCTCACCAGCTACGGCGCGGATTTGCCGGGCGCGCCCAAGCTTGGGTTACTGACAAAACAGATCCTGCGGCATGTGCCCGAGTTGAAGCGGTTGCGGATTTCCTCGATCGATCAGGTCGAAGTCGACCGCGACCTGCTCGACGTAATCGCGGATGACGAACGGCTGATGCCGCATCTGCATCTGTCGCTGCAATCCGGCGATGATCTGATCTTGAAGCGGATGAAGCGACGGCATTCGAGGGCGGATGCGATCGAATTCTGCGCGCAGGTACGGCGGCTGCGGCCGGATATCGCGTTGGGAGCCGATATCATCGCGGGGTTTCCGACCGAAACCGACGAGATGTTCGCGCGTTCGCAGGATCTGGTGGCGGAATGCGATCTCACCTTCCTGCACGTGTTTCCTTATTCGAGGCGTCCCGGCACGCCGGCGTCACGGATGCCGCAGGTCGCGGGCGGTGTCATCAAGTCGCGGGCCAAACGCTTGCGGGCATTGGGCGAGGCGGCGCTGCAACGTCGACTCGATCGGGAATTGGGCCGCGAGCGCCACGTGCTGATCGAAAGCCCGACGCAGGGCCGCACCGAACATTTCATTCCCGTCGATATCTGCGGTGAGACGCCGGGTGCGGTGCGCACAATGACAATCACCGGAAATGACGGCGCGCGATTGGCGGTGTGAGCAGGACCGCGCTGTTCAATTCAGCTTGGTTGGCGCGACTGTTCGCACCTGCCAGAATTTCAGCATGCGCTGCGCGTTCTCGAGGTTGATCTTGGCAAATTGTGCCTTGGCCTTCGCCAATTCATGTGGCCCCATCGATCCCGTCGAATAGCGGCACTCCAGGATCGCGCCGGTGATTTCCCAGCTCAATCCCGCGGCCTTGCAGGGGATCAGCACGCCATCGTCGCGCAGGCTTTGCATCAGCGGACGAACGACCTCGATCGACGATTTCGACAGCAGCGCAAGTGCCGCGACGGTCTCTTCGTATTTCCGCGCCTTGGCAAAGGCGAACAAGGTCGCCTCATTGAGTTTGCCGTCGGCACTGAGCTGCGAAACAAATTGTTTGGCCGCGGTGAAGTCGCGCGGCACCGCCATCTCGCGATCGACGCTGGCGGAGATTTTGGCGATCGAATTGCGGATTTCCTCGAACATGTGCGGCGGCGCGCGCGACAGTAACCGGTCTCTTACCGCTTCCGTCGCGTTGCGGAGCAATTGGGTGCGCATCTCCGTCGGCAGATCGACGCGGATACCGGTGTCGACGGCGAGTTCGGGGTCGGCTTCGGCTTGCGCCACCACGATAGCAAATCCGCTGGCCGAAACCCGCGCCCCCGGATTTTTCACCAGCCGGCGGCTGACGGCCGGATAGTGCCGCGCCAGCAGCGCATCGGTGACGATCTCGGTCAGCCACCAGCGGCCGGAAATCGCCAGCAAATGCTGCTCGCTCTTGGTTTCGGCGATCTCGACCAGATCTTCCGCGCTGAGGCGCGACGATTCCGTCAGCACCGGACCCGCCACCGTGATCTCGTCGTGCCGCGCCAGGCGGCGGATGACGGTCGGCGGCGCCTGGGCGATCCCTGCTAGCTGCATGCTGGTTTCGGCCAGCGCAATCCGCGCGCTGACATCGGCGATCGCCCTGATCTCGATGGTCTTGATCAGGCGTTCGAGCACGCTGTCGAACAGCTCGATCTGCTCGCTGTTGAAGCTGCCGGCCGACGCCAGAAACAGCTCGGTCACACGCTTGACCGTCTCCAGGCTCTTTTCGGCGGAGCCGAGATGGATCGCCTGTTCGACCTCATCGACGATCGATGGCTCGGCATTCAACATCGCTCATCCTGAGCTCTCGTTGGGGACTATTCTGGACCAACACTTCTGTGTAGGGCCAACAGTTGAATGTTCCGTAAAAGTTTAACGATCGCGCGGATGGCGGGCCGAGTCCGTAGAACTACGCTCCGTTGAGCCGCCGGCGCTATTTCAGCCGCAGGCGCTGTTCCAGCCGCAGGCGCGCAGCCGCTCATGCAGGTGCGCCGGCGCCGGAGCGGTCACGCTGACCGGCTCCTTGTTCTTCGAGATCGGGATCACGATACCGCGGGAGTGCAGATGCAACGTCGGTTCGCCAAAGCGCGGACCGCTACCGTAAATGTTGTCGCCGACAATCGGCCAGCCCATCGCGGACGCATGGACCCGCAACTGATGCGTGCGGCCGGTCACCGGCTCCATTGCGAGCCAGGCGAGGCCGTCGCCGCGTCCCAGCACTTTCCAGTTGGTGACGGCCGGCTGGCCTTCCGGATCGGGCTTTTGCCACCAGCCGCGTTCGGCATTGAGTCGCCCGAGCGGCATGTCGATAGTGCCTTCGTCCTCCGTCGGGCCGCCTTCGACCACCGCCCAATAGGTCTTGGAAATCTTGCCATGCTTGAACAGCAGTCCGAGCGAGGCGGTGGCCTTGCGATGGCGGCCGAGCACGAGGCAGCCGGAGGTATCGCGGTCGAGCCGATGCGCCAGTACCGGCGGCCGCGGCAGGCCAAATCGCAGCGCGTCGAACGAGGCTTCAAGATTGGCGCCGCCCTTGGGACCACGATGAACCGGCAGACCGGCCGGCTTGTCGATCACCAGCATCAGGCCGTCGCGGTGGAGCACGCGGGCCTGGATCTCCTCGGTCGATAGCCCGGGAACATCAATGCGTTGGTTGTGACTTTCGTTCATGGCGCGAAACCGCTAACACACCGCCAACATGAGCGATACCCAACCCGAAACGACCAAATTGAGCTGGTGGCGGAGGCTGTCCAGCGGGCTGAAGCGGACCTCGAGTTCGCTCGGTTCCGCGGTCGCCGATCTCGTCACCAAGCGCAAGCTCGACCGCGCGATGCTCGACGACATCGAGGACGTGCTGCTGCGCGCCGATCTCGGCACCGAGGTGGCGGCGCGGATCGCAGCCGCCATCGGCGTCGGCCGTTACGACAAGGCGATCTCGGCGGACGACGTCAAGAGCGTGGTAGCGGCCGAGGTCGAGAAAGTTTTGTCGCCGGTGGCGAAACCTCTGGTGATCGACGCGGCGCAAAAGCCGTTCGTGATTCTCGTGGTCGGCGTCAACGGTTCCGGCAAGACCACCACCATCGGCAAGCTCGCGGCAAAGCTCGCCGCCGAGGGCCGCAAGGTGATGCTGGCGGCCGGCGACACCTTTCGCGCCGCTGCGATCGAGCAGCTCAAGATCTGGGGCGAGCGCGCCAAATCGCCGGTGATCGCGGCCGCGCAGGGTTCGGATTCCGCAAGCCTCGCCTTCAATGCGCTGACCGCCGCGCGCGACGGCAAGCTCGACGTACTGCTGATCGACACCGCCGGCCGGTTGCAGAACAAGGCCGAGCTGATGAACGAACTCGAAAAGGTCGTTCGCGTTATCCGCAAGGTCGATGCATCGGCGCCGCATGCGGTGCTGCTGGTGCTCGACGCCACGGTGGGGCAGAACGCGCTGTCGCAGGTCGAGGCGTTTCGTCGCACCGCCGGCGTAACCGGCCTCGTCATGACCAAGCTCGACGGCACCGCGCGTGGCGGCATCCTGGTGGCGCTGGCGGAAAAACATAAATTGCCGGTGCATTTCATCGGCGTCGGCGAAGGCATCGACGATCTCGCGCCATTCACCGCACGCGACTTCGCGCAGGCGATCGCCGGCATCGAATAGTTTCAAAGGACGCATGATGGACAAAGCCCAACCGCACCCGCTGTTCAAGCTCGCGACCGAACTCGGACCCCTGCTGGTGTTCTTTGTCGCCAACGCCAAGTTCCATTTGTTCGTGGCGACCGGCGCGTTCATGGTGGCGGTGGTCGTGGCGATGATCGCGTCCTATGTGGTGACGCGGCACGTGCCGATCATGGCGCTGGTCACCGGCATCATCGTCATCGTATTCGGCACGCTGACGCTGGTGCTGCACGACGAGACCTTCATCAAGGTCAAGCCGACCATCATCTATGGCCTGTTCGCGGCGGTGCTCGGCGGCGGATTGTTGTTCGGTCGCTCGTTCATCGCGGTCATGTTCGATCAGATGTTCAATCTCACGCCGCAGGGCTGGCGCGCGCTGACCTTGCGTTGGGCGCTGTTCTTCTTCGCCATGGCAATCCTCAACGAAATCATCTGGCGCACCCAGACCACCGATTTCTGGGTGTCATTCAAAGCGTTCGGCGTGATCCCGCTGACCATGATTTTTGCCATGACGCAGATGCCGCTGATCAAGCGCTATCATCTGGAGCCGGCGACGCTGGAGTCGAGCGAGGCCGAAGCCGGCGATGTCAGCAAGGGCTAAGGCCGTCATTGCGAGGAGCCCTAGCGATGAAGCAATCCAGGGCTCCATGTGTGGCACGGGATTGCTTCGCGGAGCCTGTCATCGGGCGCGCATTCGCGCGACCCGTTGGCTCGCAATGACGAATTAACTCAAGAGCCTGCGTTAAGCGCCTTGTCGATCTCGGTCTTGAGCACGGTATCGATATTGTCGGGCGTCACCGGACCGACCAGCTTGTAGAGAATCGTGCCGTCGCGCCCGACCAGGAAGGTTTCGGGCACACCATAGACGCCCCATTCGATCGCAGCGCGGCCATTGCCGTCGACGCCGACAATGCCGAACGGGTTGCCGTAGTGGCCGAGGAAGCGCCGCGCGTTGTCGGGCGCATCCTTGTAGTTGATGCCGACCAGTTGCAGCCGCTTGTCCTGGCCGAGCTGCGTCAACAGCGGCGCCTCGTCATGGCAGGGCACGCACCAGGAGGCCCAGACATTGACCAGGCTGACCTTGCCCTTGAACATTTTGGGGTCGAGGCCGGGCACCTGACTGCCGTTGACGACGAGGCCGTCCAGCGCCGGCAGCGCGGTTTGCGGCGCCGGGTGGCCGATCAAAGCGGATGGAATTCTCGACGGATCGCCTGCATGCAAACCGAACCAGAACAGCGCGGCCAATGCCGTGAAGGCCACCAGCGGCAGCGCCATCAGCCAGAGACGGCGCGGCGGCCGGGCGTCGGCTATATCGGAATCGCTCATCTCGTCTCCGTCGCGCTACTTGTCTCCGTCGCGCGGCGTGCGGAGCGCCGGACGACGCCATTGGCCTCCAGCTCGCGCAGGCGCTGCTGCTGCCGGCGATAATCGAGCGCGATCCAGGCGATCAGAAACAGCACCATCGCCGCGACCAGCGCATAGGACGTCACGATGAAGGAGGCGTAGGGTCCAAGCGACATCGGCTCATGCCGCCTGCTGGCCGGCTTGCATCATCTGCAAGCTGCGCACCCGGCGGCGCAGGATTTCGTTGCGCATCGCGGCCAGGTGCAGCGTCACGAACAACAGCGAAAACGCCACCGCCATGACCATCAGCGGAATCAGGAACGCGCGATCGAGCGTCGGTCCGCCCATCCGGAACACCGAGGCCGGCTGATGCAGCGTGTTCCACCAGTCGACCGAAAATTTGATGATCGGCAGGTTGATCGCGCCGACCAGCGTGAGCACGGCCGCGGCGCGGGCCGCCCGCGAGGGGTCTTCCACCGCGCGCCACAGCGCCATCAGGCCGAGATACATCAGGAACAGAATCAGCACCGAGGTCAGCCGCGCGTCCCATTCCCAATAGGTGCCCCACATCGGCCGGCCCCACAGCGATCCCGTCACCAGAGCGAGAAACGTGAACGCGGCGCCGATCGGGGCTGCGGCTTTCGCGGCGACGTCGGCGAGCGGATGGCGCCATACCAGCGTGCCCAGCGCCGCCATGCTCATTACGCCCCAGACGAACATCGACAGCCACGCATTGGGCACGTGGATGAACATGATCTTCACCGTGGCGCCCTGCTGGTAATCGTCGGGCGCCATCGCCGACAGGTAAAGCCCGATCGCGAGCAGGATCGCGGTCGCGGCCATCAGCCACGGCAGGATGCGCGCCGTCAGCGACAGGAACCTGGTCGGATTGGCGAGGTCGATCAGCGTCATGATCACCCTGATAGTCGTCACGGCGGTCACAGGCAATGTTTGGGCCGGCGCAATTTCGCTTGATCGTATTTCAATCCAGTCCCTGTCGCAGGCTGGCGGCTGCGGCAATCGGTCCGATGACGAAACTGACCAGCGACAGCGCGCACAGGATCGAGAACGGTGTTCCGAACGAGACCGGTCCGGCGATCGCGGCTTCCGAGGCGGCGACGCCGAAGATCAGCACCGGAATCGACAGCGGCAGCACCAGCACCGCGAGCAACAGACCGCCGCGATGTAGCGTCACGGCCAGCGCCGCGCCGATCATGCCGGTAAAGGTCAGCGCCGGCGTGCCGACCAGAAGCGTCAGCGCAACGGCAAGCGTCGAAGCCGCATCGAGATTCAACAGCAGCCCGAGTACCGGCGTTGCGACGATCAGCGGCAAGCCGGCGGCGATCCAGTGCGCCAGTGCCTTGGCCGCACAGCTCAGTTCCAGCGGTGTCCGGCTCATGGCGATGAGGTCGAGCGAGCCGTCGTCGTGATCGGCGGTGAACAACCGGTCGAGCGTCAACAGGCTCGCCAGCAGCGCGCCGAGCCAGAGAATAGCCGGCCCCAATCGCGCCAGCAGCGCCAGATCCGGCCCGATCGCGAACGGCATCAGCACGACCACGGTCAGGAAGAACAGCACGCCGATCAGCGCGCCCCCGCCGACGCGCAGCGCGATCTGGATGTCCCGTCGGATCAACGCGGCGAGGGCGGTCATGCGTTGCCCCGCTGTGATTCTGAATTGAGCGCCGGGCCGCGTTGACCCCCACCCCCGACCCCTCCCCGCAAGGGGGAGGGGGGAAGAGGACGTATCATCGCGCGTGAAGATAAGTTGCGTTGAGGAAGTGCAGATACGCAACGATCCACGATCGATTTATTCCTAATCGCAGCGACACCTGCCCCCCTCCCCCTTGCGGGGAGGGGTCGGGGGTGGGGGTGCAACAAGCAATGCCTCACATTGCACCCCCAATCCGCAACTCCCGGCATTCGATGCCCAGCGGCGCATGGGTCGCGGCGATCACGATGCCGCCGCGGGCGAGGTGGTCGCGTATCATCTCGGTGAACAGCGTTTGTCCCGCGGCATCCAGCGCCGAAGTCGGCTCGTCCAGCAGCCAGACCGGCCGTCGCACGGTGATGAGCCGTGCAATCGAAAGTCTTCGCCGTTGTCCCGCCGACAGATACGCAGCCGGCAGATGCGCGGCGTGCTCGATCCCGACCTGCTTGAGGCTCTCCCCGGCGTCGAAAACCTCGCCGCCCAAAAAATCCCGCCAGAACGACAGGTTCTCCAGCACGCTGAGGGCGGGCTTCATCGCGTCGCGATGGCCGAGATAATGGACCTGCTCGGCGAGCGTCAGTTCAGGCTCGCCGCCTTCCAGGTCGATCGATCCGCTGGATAGCGCCAAAAGCCCGGTGATGATTCGAAGTAGCGAGGTCTTGCCGGATCCGTTGGCGCCGGTCACCGCCAGGGCCTCGCCCGAGGAAATCGCGAAATCGAGGCCGGAGAACACCTCCCGGCCGCCTCGCACGCATCTGACGCCGCGTCCGGAGAGCTGCATTTTGGCTTATCCGAGCCCTCTGGATTCCTGCGGGTAGCGCAGCAGAATTTGTGGGTGATGCATTGCTGCGAAACGATGGTCCATGTGGCGGCGCCACTGGAAAGATTCTAAAAGGTTCTATAAGCCGGAACTTGATGCAGCACACGATCCGGCGCTGCAAGCCATCAGGCCAAGGCTAACTAATGCACCTTACTGACGGTACCTTGATACCCTAGCCGGGTACAACGATAAATTGGGATTCCTCACATGACCTCGCTCGACAGCTTCAAATGCCAGAAGACCCTCAAGGTCGGCAGCAAGACCTATGTCTATTACAGCCTGCCCGCCGCCGAGAAGAACGGTCTGAAGGGGATTTCCAGACTTCCCTATTCCATGAAAGTGCTGCTGGAAAACCTGCTGCGCAACGAAGACGGCCGCACCGTCAAGAAGGAAGACATCGTTGCGGTTTCGAAATGGCTGAAGAAGCGCAAGCTCGAGCATGAAGTCGCGTTCCGCCCGTCGCGGGTGCTGATGCAGGATTTCACCGGCGTACCCGCGGTGGTCGATCTCGCCGCGATGCGCAATGCGATGCAGGCGCTCGGCGGCGACGCCGAAAAAATCAATCCGCTGGTACCGGTCGATCTCGTGATCGACCACTCGGTGATCGTGAACTTCTTCGGCGACAACAAGGCTTTCGCCAAGAACGTGGTCGAGGAATACAAGCAGAACCAGGAGCGCTACGAGTTCCTGAAATGGGGACAGAGCGCGTTTTCGAATTTCTCCGTGGTGCCGCCCGGCACCGGCATCTGCCATCAGGTCAATCTCGAATATCTCGCGCAGACGGTGTGGACCAAGAAGCAAAAGATGACGGTCGGCAAGAAGACCGGCACGTTCGAGGTCGCCTATCCGGATTCGCTGGTCGGCACCGACTCGCACACCACCATGGTCAACGGCCTCGCCGTGCTCGGCTGGGGCGTCGGCGGCATCGAGGCGGAAGCCGCGATGCTGGGCCAGCCGCTGTCGATGCTGCTGCCGGAAGTGGTCGGCTTCAAGCTCAAGGGCCAGATGAAGGAAGGCGTCACCGCGACCGACCTGGTGCTGACGGTGACGCAGATGCTGCGCAAGCAGGGCGTGGTCGGAAAGTTCGTCGAGTTCTTCGGTCCCGGCCTCGATTTTCTCTCGGTGGCCGACAAGGCGACCATCGGCAACATGGCGCCGGAATATGGCGCGACCTGCGGCTTCTTCCCGGTCGACGCCGCGACCATCGATTATCTCAAGACATCGGGCCGCAAGGCCGACCGCGTCGCACTGGTGACCGCTTACGCCAAGGCGCAGGGCCTGTTCCGCACCGCCAAATCGACCGATCCCGTGTTCACGGAAACGCTGACGCTCGATCTCGCCGCCGTGGTGCCGTCGATGGCCGGTCCGAAGCGTCCCGAGGGCCGGGTCGCACTGCCCGCGGTCGCGGCTGGCTTCTCCACCGCGCTATCAGGCGAATACAAGAAGCCCGGCGAAGCCGACAAACGCTATGCGGTCGACAATCACAATTTCGATCTCGGCCATGGTGACGTGGTGATCGCGGCGATCACCTCCTGCACCAACACCTCCAATCCCAGCGTTCTGATCGGCGCGGGCCTATTGGCGCGCAACGCGGCGGCCAAGGGCCTCAAGGCAAAGCCCTGGGTCAAGACGTCGCTGGCGCCGGGCAGCCAGGTGGTCGCGGAGTATCTCACCAATTCCGGACTGCAGGCCGAGCTCGACAAGGTCGGCTTCAATCTGATCGGCTTTGGCTGCACCACCTGCATCGGCAATTCGGGTCCGCTGCAGGAAGACATTTCCAAGTCCATCAACGACAACGGCGTCGTTGCCGCGGCCGTGCTGTCGGGCAACCGCAATTTTGAGGGCCGCGTCAGTCCGGACGTGCAGGCCAACTACCTCGCGTCGCCGCCGCTGGTGGTGGCCTACGCGCTGGCGGGAACGGTGACCAAGGATCTCGCGGTCGAGCCGATCGGCGAAGGCAAGGACGGCAAGCCGGTGTACCTGAAGGACATCTGGCCGACCACCAAGGAGATCAACGCCATCATGAAGAAGTTCGTCACGGCGACGATCTTCAAGAAGCGCTATGGCGACGTGTTCAAGGGCGACACCAACTGGCGCAAGATCAAGACGGTCGAGAGCGAAACCTATCGTTGGAACATGAGTTCGACCTATGTGCAGAACCCGCCTTACTTCGAAGGCATGAAGAAGCAGCCGGATCCGGTCGTCGATGTGGTCGATGCGCGCATCCTGGCGATGTTCGGCGACAAGATCACCACCGACCACATCTCGCCGGCGGGCTCGATCAAGCTGACCTCGCCTGCCGGAAAATATTTGTCGGAGCATCAGGTGCGTCCGGCCGACTTCAATCAGTACGGCACGCGGCGCGGCAATCACGAAATCATGATGCGCGGCACGTTCGCCAATATCCGCATCAAGAACTTCATGCTGAAGGGTGCCGACGGCAACATTCCGGAAGGCGGCCTGACCAAGCACTGGCCCGACGGCGAGCAGATGTCGATCTACGACGCCGCGATGAAGTACCAGGCAGAGAAGGTGCCGCTGGTGGTGTTCGCCGGCGCCGAATACGGCAACGGCTCGT